>JACYYK010058429.1_pt1 | contig 10076 bp, 5 predicted proteins | sample 8236871 | NCBI WGS metagenome assembly JACYYK01 (sample SAMN14103087, study PRJNA606662) | landfill metagenome | isolation source: landfill solid waste inoculated with endophyte fungus Paravalsa indica | place: India:New Delhi, Okhla landfill site | collected 2017-11-05 | reverse complement strand
CATACCGTAGCAGCGGGTTCCCATTGATCAGCAGCGTGTTGACCGAGCCCATGACCGCCACGGTGAAACAGATCGAGTTCAATAATCCCGGCTGGGTGAACCACCACAGAATGGTCGCTATTGCTGCCAATACGACTTCGACGAGCATGCCGGCAGCCGAGATCAGCAGCCGGTCACGGCGCCGTGGGAGTCGCCAGGCGTCCGAAACATCGCAGTACAAACAGGGCATCAGCAACATCAGCAAGACGCCCATCTCCTTGGTTTTCGCCCCCAAGTGCTCACACGCTACCGCGTGGCCGAGTTCATGGATGATCTTCAGCCCGCCCAGGGTGAACCACAGGACCAGCAGCGTTTGTGGTGTGGCCAGCGCCGCCAAGGCCGGCAACCGTCGCACCCCGTCGTCAAACCACATCAGCGTCAGCAGCACGGCGATGGCGACGAGCGCCAGGTAGCCCAGCACCGCCGGCCAGGAGAACATCCAGCGGAACCAGGGCTCGAGCCGCGGCAACAACCACGAGGGATCGAGGCCCGGCAAGCGAATCACCAGCGGATTTTGCCACGCCTGCCATCGCCGTCGCCGGCGAGTCTGATCCCGCCGCTGTAGCAGCACCTCGGCTTGCCCCGGGGTCTGCGCTTCGACAAGTCCTTCGCGGTGCCAGCGGGCGATGAGCAACCGCAACCGCCCCAGGTCGAGCCGCCGGTGGGGAGCGGCCGCTTCAAACCGCGCCCGCAACCCCTCCATACTCTCGGCCGCCGCCAACATGCGTAGCAGCTCGTACTCTTCATCGAGCAGGTAGTAATACTCGCGGACCATCGGATCGGAGAGAATCCAAATCCGCCCACGCCGGGTCCACGCCTCGCAGACCGACAACCCCTCGCGCATTCGCACCCGCAGCCGACAGCCGCGCGGGGCTGCACGACCACTGTGCGGGGTTGCATGGGCACCGCCTGCGCGCGCCGTGCCGCTCACCGCCGACTCGGTGGCGCGGGCCAATCGATCCGCAGCGTGCCGCGATCACCGGGACGCAATTGCCGCTCGGGATTGTCGATTTCGACCCAGATCTTGACCTGATCGCTTTCGGGCTCGATCTCGGGCCCGAGCAACGTCACTTTGCCGGTGAACTGCCGCGCCTGTGGATCGGCGGCCGATGGGACGTACAGGACCGCCTCACGCCCGCTCAGTTCGCCGCCGGCCCAGCGGGTCCGCGCCAGATCGGCGTCGAGGTAGCCGACGCATCGCAACCGGTCCAGCCGCAAAATCCGAGCGACCGGCTGCCCCGGCGTCACCCATTCACCGCGCTGGCGGTGCACCTCCTTGACCAAGCCGGCCAGCGGTGCCGTGATCGCATGCCGCTCCCTTCGCGCTCGGGCCAGTTCCCACTGTTGTAGGTGCAGTTGGTGTTGCAGTTCCGCAATCTCGCGTTCACGCCGGCGTTCCCAGACCAGCGTCTTGGCTTCGGTTGCCGCCAACCGGTACTCGTCCATTTCGGCTTGAGAGATGCTGCGGCCAAACGTCGCCAACGACTCCTCAGCCCGCTGCAAATTCCGCAGCGCGACTTCGTGCGCCGCCTCGGCAGCCTCCACCAGCGGTTCGGCTTGAGACTGCTTGGCAGCGATGGCCGCTTCCAGTTGCGCGGCCGCTTCGAGTATCTGCGCTTCGGCATCATCGATCTTCGCCAGCTGCATCCCCTGCTCGACCACGTCGCCTTCCTGGACCAGCACCTCCGCCAGCACGCCGGCTTCACGCGCCGGGACTTCGGTTTCGCTGATCGCGGTCACCAGCACGCGCGCGACCTCGATCGTTTCGGCGTGCGCCGGCGGCAGCGCGGCAGCGGCGGCCAGCCCGACGACGAGCAGCCGGATTGCATGAACGGTTGCCAGGTTGAAAATTTGCATACTCGGATTCTTCCGGCCTCGGTGGCCCTCTCAAAACAAGATCCGCGACCAGAGGGCATCCCAGAGGCGATGGAACCAAACATAGCCGAGTGAATGGGTGCCGCAAAGGATTTCAGCTTGGACTTGAGCCCCCGCGCGCGGCTGCAATAAATCATCACGATCGACTTGTACTTTCACCTCGACCACCGGTTCACCGCTGTCCGAAAGCGTGGTGATGCGAGCGACCTCGCTGACGACACCGTGCAGCCGACGTTGCGGCTGAGTGGCCAGGATGTATTCCACCGCCAGCTCCGGACGCTGGCTCAGGGCCTGCAACACGTGGCCCACGTCCTGATCGGGAACCGCCAGCGCGATGATCCAGGGACTGTCGCTGGCAGCGATTTGCAACAGTTGTTGGCCGCGCTGCACCGGCCGACCGCGCAGGGTCTGTTGCACCTGCCAGGTTAAAACCGTGCCGTCCAGGGCGCTCTGCAGCCGTAAGCCCGCCTGCTCGCCGCGCAGCAACTCCAACTGTTGTTCATAACTTTGCAGCACGGCTCGCAGATGCGACTCGCCGGCGGCGAACCGGGCGGCATCGTCGCGCAGCTCCGCGGGCTCCGGCGTCCCGCGACGCCGCGCCGCTTCCGCCGCCCGCAACTGTTGCTGCGTCGACTCGATCGCTCCCTCAACCCGCCGCAGCTCCAATTCGAGATCGGGTGAGTGCACCGTCAGCAGCGGTGTGCCTGGCGCGACCCGCTGGTTGTGCTCCACGAAAATCTCGGAAACGTAACCATCACGCGGAGCAAAGGCCTGATTGATCTCCGCCGGTCGCAGTTCCCCCACCGCCGCCACCCGCAACGGCGCGGGGCTCCAGATCAGCGCCGCAACCACCGCCGCCACAGCAGCGACCGCTACCGCCAGGCGGCCGCCAGCGCGCCATCGGCAGCACTGGCTCAGCCGCCGCAGGACGTTTCCCACACCGCGCAGCGGCAACTCCGCGTGCTCCAGCGCATGGCCCAGCGCCACGGCGGAGGAAGCTGCCAGCGGCAGGCTTTGGTCACAGAGGGTCGCTAACGCCGCCGGCTCGCCAACTTCCAGCACCAACACACCGATCACCGGCTGCGGCATTTCGGCCGCTCGTTGGGTGTCCCCAACCGGTTTGGCGGCTGTCCCGTGGTGATTTTCACGGCTCAACGGCACCACCCACAACCCCGCGGCGTGCGACTGGTCGAGGTAGGCATCCAGCGGCTCGGCGAGTTGTGGCGGCAGCGTGATCGGCTCGAGCCCATAAATCAGTCGTTGACCGCTGGCCGCCACCGCGGCGGCAAGGTCGATCAGACTGCGGATCAGCGGCGAGCGATGGTCGAGGATCGCCAGCCCGCTCACCGCCGCAACGCGAAACCGCTGACGATCACGCACCAGCAAACTCGCCCGCTGACATTCGGGAAGCTCATTCCACGCGGAGACGATTTCAAAGGCGGTGCGGTCGAGATTCAAGCTCGCGTGCACCGCTGCGTTGACGCGGAGCACTCGCCGCAACCACAGCACTTGGTCGTGCAAGGCGCGGAGCGTGCGGTTGCGGCCAAAGTCATCGCTCAGTTGCCCGTAGGCTTCCAGCAACTGCGTGGCCAGGCTCAGCGGCTGCCCGGGTGGTCGCTCCTGTGCTCCGGCGTGCGGCTCGTAGCCGCGCGGGACCGGCGTGACCGGAGCAACCTGCAACACCACATCGCGCTGGTCCGAGACCGCCAACGTCAGCAGCATGGCGGAACCGTCGAGCCGGTGGCAGTGCACCACCGCCGGCTCGTCAGCGGTGGCCTCGCCGATCGCCGCCGCGGTGTGTGCCGCCATTTCTTGCTCGGCCGTCGCCGCGGTCGCGACCGCCGGGCCGACGAATTGCACCAAGCGATTCCAGTGGCTGCCCGCGCGGGTCCAAACCACCGCCCACCGCAGCGGGACGTCTTGATCGAAGTGCTGCAGCAGCGTCTGAAAGAAGGTCTCGGGCGGGACGTCTTGTTTGGACAACCGCGCCAGAGCAGTTAACCGCCGCTGCAAATGTTCGGCTGGCGTCGCAGATTGGCCGGTAGAGATCGCTTCTGCACCGCCAAGCATCGGTCACCTACTCCGCCAGAACCCGCTCCACATCCGCGGATTGAAAAAGCTGTGTCAATTTTGCTGATTGTACCAAGCGCACAGCGGTCGTGCTGCCGAAGAAACCTTTGGGGCGAGAGGTCTCGGCGCCGAACGCAACGCCTGCGCTTTCTGGCCCACCGCTTTATAAGTTGTCAAGCCCAACGAGAGATCTGTGATTGTCGCAGCGTCGCTTCGATCGTCCTGTTTGGAAATCAATCGGCATGCGTGGGTTTAGGAGGTCCTGGTCGAAGACCCTCTGGCTGAGCGTTGGGACGCTGTGCGCCGCGACCGGGCTGGTGCTGTTTGCCGCTGGCTGCCGAACGCACCACAAGAAGCAGCAGATCCACGCGGCCACCGATGCGGCGCAAAAACTGGCCAATTCGATCGAGTTCGGCACTGCAGAGCCCCCGGCCCCGCCTCCGTCCGATGAAGTCCCGTTTACGATCTACGATGAAGCGACCGAGTATTGGGATCTGACGCCGCAGGAGGCGATCCATACCGCGCTGCAGAACGCCACCGTGCTCCGCAACCTCGGCGGCACCGTGGTTCGCAATCCTGCCGCGGTGGCGACCGTCTACGATCCGGTGCTGCGCGAAACCGATCCTCGCGGGGGGATCGATGCGGCCCTGAGCCGCTTTGACGCGCAGGTCAATCTGTTGGCTTCGTTCAACAACAACGACCGGGCCGTCAACAACCGTTTTCTCGGCGGCGGTGCGTTTCTCGTCCAGCAAGACCTGGCCGACGTTCGCATGGAATTGAGCAAGCGAGCGGCTACCGGAACCAGCTATGCTTTGCGGCAGATCACCGAGTACGACGCCAGCAACCTGCCCGGCAACCTGTTCCCCAGTGCCTGGTCGACGCATCTGGAGGCCGAAGTCCGGCACCCGTTGATGCGCGGCGGCGGTGTGGGCTTCAATCGCATTGCCGGCCCCGGCGCTACGCCCGGCAACATCAACGGCGTGGTGATCGCCCGGCTCAACACCGATATCAGCGTGATCGACTTCGAGCAGAACCTGCATGCGCTGATCAACGAAGTAGAAAACGCCTACTGGGATCTGTACTTCGCCTACCGGATGCTGGAGACCCGCAAGGCCGCGCGGGATCGCTCGCTGCAGGTGCTCAAACGCATCCGCGCTCGCGGGGCCGATCTGCCCGGCGGCGTCGCCGAGCAGGAATCGCTCGCCGCCGCGCAGTATTATGCCTACGAGATCGAGGTCAAAAACGCGCTCGGCGGCCGGCTCGTCGAAGGCACCCAGCCGAACAACGGCAGTCGCGGGGGGACCTTTCGCGGCACCCTGGGGATTCAAGTCGCCGAGCGCCGCTTGCGGCTGCTGATGGGTGTGCCGCTGGCCGATGGCCGGCTGATCCGCCCGGCCACCGATCCGGTGCTGGTGCGCGTGATCTTCGACTGGGACGAGATCGTGCAGGAATCGATGGTGCGGCGCACCGAGCTCCGCAAGCAACAGCTCGAGATCCGTCGCCGGCAACTCGAAGTTGTCGCCAACAAAAATTTTCTGCTGCCGCAGATGGACCTGATCGCCCGGCACCGCTTTCGCGGGTTCGGCGATGATTTGCTCGGTTGGGATTCTGACCCGGTGTCCGCCAACCCGCTGCTGAGCGATGGCCGCTTCAACAACGCCGTCCGCGATTTGCTCAGCGGCGACTTTCAGGAGTGGATGTTGGGCGTGGAAGTCAGCATGCCGGTCGGCTTTCGCGAGGCCTACAATGCGCTCCGCAACGCGCAGTTACGACTGGCGCGCGAACAGGCGTTGCTGAAGGAGTCGCAGCGCGAGATCCGGCACGATTTGGCCAACGGCATCGCCGACCTGCATCGCGCCTACGAAGTCAGCCTTGCTGCCGAGCAGCGCCGCGCCGCGGTGTCCTTGCGGCGCCAGTTGCTCGAGCAACGCAACGAGCGCACCGGCAACATCGATTCGGCCGCCTTGCTCGACGCCTACCGCCAAGAAGCCGACGCAGACGCCGAGTACATCCGCGCATTGGTCGATCACGCGGTCGCGATCAAGAACATCCATTTCGAGAAGGGTTCGATGCTGGAATACTGCGGCGTTTTACTGGCGGAACACGGCGGCGTAGCGCTTGCATCGGCTCCCGAGCCGTAGAACTTGCCGCCAGCGCCTGTTGCGCCGCCGCGAAATTGCTATAGTGCCTGCCGTCCGTCATCGGCCTTCGGTGGCCGCGTAAAATCTTTGCTCCGGGACGCCCGAGTTGACTTCAGGCAGCCGCGTCATGGAACCCACCAGCCGCTCCCTCTTGAGTCAAGCCCGCAGCGGCGACAATGCAGCCTGGGAGGAATTGATCGCGATCTATCAGCCGCTGATCGCCGGTTGGCTGCGGCGCCATTCGGTGCCCGCCCAAGATGCCGCCGATGTCGCCCAGGAAATCATGGCGATCGTGATCAAGGAAATCGCGCGTTTTGAGCACTCGGGGCGCACCGGAGCGTTCCGCAGCTGGCTCCGCAACGTCACCGCCAACCGCGTCCGCCAATTCTGGCGCGACGGCCGCGTCCGTCCGATCGCCACCGGCAATCACGACTTCAGTCAGATGCTCAGCGAACTGGAGGATCCCCGCAGCGAGATGACCCGCCGCTGGAACGCGCAGCACGATCTGCACGTCCTGCAGCGAATCACAGCCATGGTCCAGCAGGAGTTCACCGAACGATCGATGCAAATCTTTCGCCGGCATGTCTTACAACAAGTCCCGGCCGATGGCGTGGCCGCCGAGTTTTCGATTTCGGTCGCCGGCGTCTATCAGGTGAAATCCCGGATCATGCGGCGCCTCAGACAAGAGGCCCAAGGGCTGCTCGAAGGCGGCGAAGTCTAAGCTCCCTGCAGCGGTCGGCGGTGCCGGTTGGGTTGACAGACCACCTCACCGCACACCACACTGAAATGCGCTCCAAATTGCAGTAGGCAAGCTGCATTGCCCCTCATCACTGCACCAATCATCGGGTTGCCGATCCACTTACGCTCAACGGGAGCCGCAGAGTGTGACGTACCACCAGGAGACATCCGGATGCAGCAGGGTCCTGCTCGACCCGGCGGAGCCCGTTCATCCATCGGACGAACAACTGGCCAAATATTCCAGCGGCCGACTCGATGAAGCCGACTGCGAGCCGCTGGAGGAGCATCTGAGTGGCTGTTCCGCCTGCTGTTCACGCCTGGCGTCGCTGGCTGCACACGACGGCGATGATCCCCTGGTAATCAAACTGCGGCAGGCTGATACCACCCTGCAGGTGCAGCAACACGGCTGGCGGCTGGGCGACTTCCGCCTGCTGCGGATCATTGGGCAGGGCGGCATGGGGATCGTCTACGAAGCGATCCAGGAATCGCTCGGCCGCCGCGTGGCGCTCAAAATCCTGCCGATCGCCGATGTCCACGAAGCCGAAGCGCTGCGACGGTTTCGCCGCGAAGCTCGGGCTGCAGCCAATCTGCACCATCCGAATATCGTTCCGATTTTCGAGATGGGAGAAACCTGCGACTGCCAATACTTCGCGATGCCGTTGATCAATGGCCGCTCGCTGGCCGACCTGTTCACGCAGATGCGCGACGGCCCGGCAGCGCTGACCGACGCACGCGCGAGCGCGCAGGCCCCGGAGCGGCATGCCCGCTGGATCGCACATCTGGGATATCAGGTCGCCGCCGCTTTGGCCCATGCCCATGCCCATGGGGTGGTCCATCGCGACATCAAACCCTCCAATTTGCTGCTCGATGACCAGGGCGTGGTCTGGGTGGTCGATTTCGGCTCCGCCCTCTTTGATGACGATGACTTGACCCAACCCGGCCAGTTGATCGGGACGCTCCGTTACCTCTCACCCGAGCGGTTCCGCGGCGAGGCGGACGAACGCTGCGACATCTATGCGTTAGGGGTCACGCTGTATGAGCTGTTGGTGCGCCGCCGGCTGTTCGACACCACCAACCGCTTGCAGGCGATCGAGCGGATCCTGCACGGGGTCCCGCTTGCGCCGCGCAAAGTCGATCCCGCGATTTCCAAAGCTCTCGAACGGATCATCCTGCGGGCGATCGCCAAGGATCCCAGACGCCGCTACCAGCGTGCTGCGGACTTAGCGGACGATTTGCTGCGGTTCTACAACCGTCAACCGCTGGCAGCGCCGCGGCAGCGGATTCCCCTGCGCCTCTGGGAATCGCTGGAGAACATGCCGCTGATCCTTGGCCAGCGCGCCGCCATCCTGCTGGTGCTGCTGATCGGTAGCCTGTGTCTGGCATTCGCTTTGAAACACCTGCTGCGGACCAACCAAGAGCTCGCACAAACGCTGCAACGCAATCATCTCACCACGCACCTCGCCATCCAGTCCGCACGCACGGCTCAGCAAGCCTCCCAGCACTGGCAACAAACGTTGATCCAGGACCGCCTGCGAGACGCCGGCAACCTGATGAATCAAGGGGCCGCGCTGGCGGCACTGCCGCTTCTTTGTGACGCCCTGGAGCTGGAACCCGATGGCCCGGCTCAGTTGCGGCAGCGGATGCGGATCGCGGCAATCTTGAACTACAGCCCACGCCCACTCGGAGCTTGGCAGCACGCGAGCTCCATCCGCCAACTCCGGCTATCGGCGGACAACACCCAACTGTTTGTCGTCACCGCTGCAGGTGAGCTGCAAACTTGGTCGACAGGTCTTGCGCTCACCGCTGAGCACCCCGCGCGGGCCGACGAGGAACCGCGGTCTAACGAGCAGGCTCAGGCCGCAGCCGAACAAATGCACGCGCTCCACCCGCTGATTGAGGGAGAGTTTTTTACGGCGTATGTGGCGACCACGCCAACCCAGTCCCGCTCGGCGGCGATCCAGTGGCTCGAGCCGATTCGGATCGCGCAGCGAAGCAATGACGGCAGGCAGGTGGCCATTGCCGGTAGCGATCATTTCGTATCGCTGGCCGATGCCCATGGCAACGATCCCCAACCGCTCCAGTTGCCCACTCCTGCCCCGGCGACGGCGCTGGCGTTCTCGAGCGATGACCGCTTGCTGGCCATCGGTTCCGCCAACGGCACGGTGCAACTGTGGGATCTGGCGACGCGAGGTTGCAGGCCGCTGGCCGAGGACGAGTTGCTGGCGGCGATTGCTACGGCTCAGGTATCTCCCGAACCGGCCGAGGCGATGGACCGCCACCAGCTGCCCATCGAGTTTGAGATCATCTGCTCCGCTGAAGATCCCGCAGCCCAACTGGCAGTATTCGGTGGCAGCCTGGGGCGACGGGGCGGCTGTCTCCAAGTCTGGGACACACACACCCGCTGCCCGCTGACGCCCCTGATCTTCCAGCCGGTGCCGGTCACCGCGGTGCAATTGCAGAGCGGCGCCGCGACGGCCGTCTACCACTGCCAAGACGGGATCGCCGGCGAAATCCACTTCGCCGCCACCGGATTCCGGCTTGAGCAACTGCGCGACCTTGCCGCCGCCTCTGCCGGCACCCCGCCACCGCTCACTTACCGCGTTCCTGCGCTCCAGCAGGCCGACCTGGATGCTTGGCGGTTGCAGCGAATCGACACAGCGCTCCGCCGCGGCGATCGCCTCACCGCTCAGCGCCGCCTGGATGCCTTGCCGCCTGAACTGCTCAGCCTGCCGCGGACCGCGTTCATCGCTGCGCTGATCGCAGCGGATGACGCCCCATACCGGGACACCCAACGGGAAAGTCCCGACACGGCCTCCCGTAGCCAGCGATCGGATGGTTATCCTTAGGCGGCTCAGACACTCCGCGAAATCGGCGTCAGCAACGGATACGCTGTTGCCTTTTCCAACGCGACACGTGTCCCGATTCACCTATCCTCTGCTGACCGCCGGCTTGCCAACTGGATTTTTGCTTCATGAAGAACTTGCCCGTCCACTGGTACGAGGGACTGTTTCTACGACCTCATCACTTTCAGGCCGCCGAACGCCACTGGGGTGAAATGCTGGAAACCTCACAGCGCTGGGATAACCCCTACGGCTATGGAATCAAATCGCTGCGGTTCAGCGAACAGGCGTTGGCCAACCATCAATTTCAAATCGATCACCTGCAGGTCCGGATGCCCGATGGCACGTTGGTGAACCTGGAGTTTGGCCAGCA
>JACYYK010008620.1_pt1 | contig 10082 bp, 5 predicted proteins | sample 8236871 | NCBI WGS metagenome assembly JACYYK01 (sample SAMN14103087, study PRJNA606662) | landfill metagenome | isolation source: landfill solid waste inoculated with endophyte fungus Paravalsa indica | place: India:New Delhi, Okhla landfill site | collected 2017-11-05 | reverse complement strand
CACCTCGATTAGCTCGCCGCAGACGTACATCCCGCCGGGCTTGACCCGGATCGACAACCTGGTCGATTTTAGGTTCGGCCGTGACGCCTCACGGATCGACCGGCTGGGGCGACAGAAGATGGTCGCTGTCCGCGGGAACATCGCCCCGGGATACGGCTTGACCGATGGAATCGAGGCGCTATGGAAAGCGGCAGAGGAAGTGGGAATCCCGGAAGGGATGAGCATTCAAGTGATGGGCGGTGGTAAAGAACTCGACCGCACGCTGCTCGACTTCCGCTGGACGATCTTGATGTCGTTTGTGTTCATGTACATCGTGCTGGCCGCCCAGTACGAGCACATGGTCTACCCGCTGATCATCTTGCTGTCGCTGCCGCTGGCGATTCCGTTTGCGCTGCTGAGCCTGTACTGGGGCGGGGAGACGCTCAACCTCTACTCGGCGATGGGCGTGCTGGTGTTGTTCGGTGTCGTGAAGAAGGCGGCGATTTTGCAGGTCGACCACACCAACACGCTCCGCGCCCGCGGGATGAACCGCCACGATGCGATCATGCTCGCCAACCGCGACCGCTTGCGGCCGATCCTGATGACGACCCTGTCGTTTGTCGCCGGCCTGTTGCCGCTGCTGATCGCCACCGGTCCCGGGGCCGAGGAACGGCGGTCGATCGCGGTGTTGGTGGTCGGTGGTCAAACGCTGTCGCTGGTGCTGACGCTGTTGGCCATCCCGGTGCTGTACACCTTCTTTGACGATCTGACGGGGCTGTTCTGGAAACCGAAGCCGGCGGCGGAGGCAGCCTGGCCCGGCCCCGAGTCGCCCAGCCCCGGGCAGCCCAGCCCCGTGTTGTCCAGCTCCGGGCAGCCCGACCCGCCGCCGGCCGCCGTCTCGACCGCTCCGCCGGTCGGAGTCGGTTCGGGTTCGGGCACCTAACCGGGCGGCCGTTTTTCTAGCAGCGGCGAGCGCGCACCCCACACCGAGCCTAGGCGGTTCAGGCGGCGGAGCGATTGCGTCTCCCAGCAACCGGCAACCACTTGACCAATTAGTATGGCGGCATATCATTTTGCCGTGAATCCACTTTCCCGGAGACGCTCGGCGTGAAAGACGAGGGCCGCATGACGATCACCGTGCGTCAAATCCCCGATTATCAGCGGCTGTGCGAACTGTCGCGGCGGTTGCCGACGCTCGACCCCGAGGCGGTCTACGCCTTCGCCACGGCGCATGCCGTGGGGGTCGAAGTCGAAGCGGCGGTCGACGCCAGCCTCGCCCGACTCGGGATCAGCGAAGGGCGGCTGCGGATCTTGGCGATCCTGCTCGACCGGCCCGGCGCTGCCACCCATTCCGAATTGGCTGAGGAGTCGGGCGTCACCAAGGGGACCATCACCGGCCTGGTCGACGGGCTGGAACGCGATGGTTATGTCCAGCGGCAACCCGATGCCCAGGATCGACGGGTCAGTCGGATCGCATTGACGCCCGCCGGGGAAGCGTATCTCGACGAAATTTTGCCGGGCCACTTGGCACGGCTATCGCGGGTGATGAGCGGGTTGACCGAGACCGAGCAGTGTCAGCTGGTGACCTTGCTGCGCAAATTGCACGCCGGCCTCCCGGCGCTGCTCGATCCTTAACCGGCAGGCATTTTAACATCGAAAATCCCTCGTCTCCGTGCCCACACTTAATTAGTATGGCGGCGTTCTATTCACCGGCAAACCAGTTGTGCTGGCGTCTGGCCTGTGCCCGCAGGCGAGGCGCCGCTTCGCGATTTCCAACGAGCCTTGCAGTCCCTTTCGCGTGCCCCTTTCGAGTTGTTTTATGGTCGACGCAGCCCCGCGTGCTAACCGACGCCGACGCACCTTTCATGGCGTGCGCGGAGTTTTGATCGTGTTACTGCTGATCGCCGTTTTGCCGGCGATCTACTACTACTTTGCCGCCACCGACCACGCTCCGGCACCGGTGGAAGCGGCCGGTCCCAGCGGCCCGTTGCCGGTCAGCGTCGTCGTGATGCAGCCCCGTGACGTGCCGATGGAGACCCGGTTCCTCGCGCAGACTGAAGCTTCGCAGTTGGTTCCGATCCGGGCTCGCGTCAGCGGTTATCTGCTCGAACGGAGTTTCACCGAGGGGCAACAGGTCGAGCAGGGGCAATTGCTGTTTCGCATCGACCCGGAGCCGTTTGAAGTCGCTCTGGCTCAAGCCGATGCCCAGCTGGCGGCGTCGCAAGCTCGCCTGCAGCGCGCCCAACAGCAACTGCAACGGGTCCAGCGCCTGGTCGCTCAGCAAGCTGCGTCTGCCGATGAGCTCGAACAGTGGCAGGAGGAGCAACAGGTCGCGGCGGCCGACGTCAAACTGCAGCAGGCCCGCTTGGCTCAGTTCCAACTGGAACTCGGTTACACCACGATCACGTCACCGATCACCGGCATGATCGGCGAGAGTTTGCAGGATGTGGGCAGCTACATCAGCCCCAGCGGCGAGTCGCTGTTGGCCACCGTGCGGCAGGTCGATCCGATCTATGTTCGGTATTCGGTCAGCGAGAAAGAACTGCTGCAGTGGGAACGGCTGCACAACGAAGGGACGATCAGCGACACGTCGGTCGATCAGCTGGATGTTGAAATCATGTTGCCTGACGGACGGATCCACCCGGAGATGGGTAGGATCAACTTCGTCGACGTGGCCGTTGACCCGTCGCCGGGAACGGCGGTGGTCCGGGCAACCGTTCCCAATCCCGGCGGAACGCTGCGGCCAGGGCTGTTCGTGATCGCTCGCGTGAAGGGGGTTAACCGCCTCGGTGCGCTGACCGTCCCGCAGTCGGCGGTGATGCAGAATCCGACCGGAACGACGGTGTACGTGATCGACGATCAGGGCCTGGCTCAGCTTCGTCCGGTGGTCCCCGGAGATTGGCACGGCTCCGACTGGATCATCGATGCAGGCCTGGAGGCTGGTGACCGAGTGATTATCGATCGCCTGATGCAGCTTCGTCCCGGCATGCCGGTCGAAGCNNTGCCTCGGGTTCGCAGCCTGCGGCGCCGGCTGCAGCCAGCGGCAACGAGCCGGCGGCTACCGCCGATTCGCCTATCGCCGAGTCGGCCGCCTCTTGATCCCAGCGGCTCACCCTTCACTCGTACGCATTCATCCGGAAACGCCTGCATGTTCTCCCGCTTCTTTATCGATCGGCCGATTTTCGCCAGCGTGCTCTCGCTGCTGATCCTGATCGCCGGCTCGGTCTCGATCTACGTTCTGCCGATCGCCCGCTATCCCGAGATCACGCCGCCGACAATCCAGATCAATGCGGTTTATCCGGGGGCCGACGCGCAAACCGCATCCGAGGCGGTCGCGGCGCCGATCGAGCAGGAACTCAGCGGCGTCCAGAACTTGATCTATTACGATTCCCGGTCGGCCAACAACGGGGCGGTCACGATCACCGCGACCTTTGAGATCGGTACCGACCAAGACTTGGCGGCCGTCGAAGTGCAGAACCGACTGGCGGTCGCCCAGCCGCGGCTGCCGGAAGAGGTGATTCGCAACGGGATCACCGTTGTCAAAAGCTCCAACAGCATTCTGGCGGTGGTCACGCTCTCTTCCGAAGAAGGCCTCTACGATGAGCTGTACCTGAGCAACTACGCGACGATCAACCTGCTGGACCGGCTCCGCCGCGTCGAGGGGGTGGGCGATATGAGCGTGTTCGGGACCAAGGATTATTCGATGCGCGTGTGGCTCAACCCCGATGAGCTGGCGGTCAAAGGGTTCACGGTCTCGGACATCGCGGCCGCGATCCGCGAACAGAACGCCAACTTTCCCGCCGGCACGATCGGCCAGCGGCCCAGCGGCCGAGAAGTGGAATTGACCTTGCCGGTGCTCACCCGCGGGCGGCTCAACGAAATCTCCGAATATGAAAACATCGTGCTTCGCGCCGAGCCCGACGGGACGGTGCTGCGGCTCAAAGATGTCGCCCGGATCGAACTGGGCAGCCGCAGCTACGATTTGTTCGGGCGGGTCAACGGCAAACCGATCACGTTGATGCTTGTCAACCTCCAGGTCGGTGCTAACGCGCTCAATACCATCGCGGGCGTTCAAGCGGCGATGGAGGATGCGGCGCGCGACTTCCCGCCGGGGATGTCGTATGACATTCCTTATGACACCACCGACTTCATCAGTGCATCGATGACAGAAGTCGTCCACACGCTGCTCGAAGCGGTCGTGTTGGTGTTGATTGTCGTATTTATGTTTTTGCAAAGTTGGCGGGCGACCCTGATCCCGCTGCTGGCGGTGCCGATCGCGATTGTCGGCACGTTTGCGGGCATGCTGCTGCTCGGCTTTACCATCAACACGTTGACGCTATTCGGCTTGGTGCTGGCGATCGGCATCGTGGTCGACGACGCGATCGTGGTCGTCGAAAACGTCGAGCGGATCATGCACGACGAGGGGCTCAACCCGCGCGATGCGACGATCAAGGCGATGGAACAGGTCAGCGGCGCGCTGATCGCCATCGTGCTGGTGCTTTCGGCCGTGTTCGTGCCGGTCGCCTTTCTCGGCGGCTTGACCGGGCAGATGTATAAGCAGTTCGCCGTGACGATCGCGGTCTCGGTGGCGATTTCGGGGTTGGTGGCGTTGACGCTCAGCCCCGCGCTCTGTCGCTTGCTGCTCAAGCCGACGCACGGCCAAAAGTTCATCCTGTTCCGCTGGTTCGACGCGGCGTTCGGCGTGCTCACCAAGGGCTATGTCGGCGGTGTGTCGGCGGGGATTCGCTATTCGCTCGTCACCGTCGCGATTTTTTGTGTGCTCTGTTTTATGACCTGGCGCATCCAGCAACGGATCCCGACCGGATTTTTGCCCGATGAAGACCAAGGCTACATTCTCGCGGCGGTGATGCTGCCCGACGGAGCATCGTTGGACCGCACCGACGTGCTGACCCGCCAGGTCGAGCAGTTTTATATCGATCACCCGGCAGTTGCGAACGTGACGTTGTTGGGCGGCTTCGATATTCTCACCGGCGGGGCCAGCAGCACCAACGCGGCGACGATGTTCGTCACGCTCAAGCCGTTTGCGGAGCGTCAGGACCCGGCGCTCAGCGCGCAGGCGCTCGTGGGGGCTACCTTCGGCACCTTTGGCATGGCCAAAGAAGGGCTGGTGTTGGCCTTCAACCCACCGAGCATTCCCGGCCTGGGCACGCGGGCGGGCTTCCAGATGGAGCTGCAGCAGCGCGGCGGCGGGACCGTCAGCGAGCTGTTCAATGCCGGCAACGCGTTCAGCCTGGCCGCGGCGGAGTCGCCCCAACTCGAGGCGGTGCGGGGGACGCTGCGGGTTTCGGTGCCGCAGTTGTACCTCGACCTCAATCGCGACAAAACCAAGATGATGGGCGTGCGGGTCGCCGACGTGTTCGAGACGCTGCAGGCGTACCTCGGCGCGTTGTATGTCAACGACTTCACCAAGTTCGGTCGGATTTGGCGGGTGCAGGTGCAGGCCGAGCCCGAGTTTCGCGACAGCCCGCAACAAGTGGGGCGGATCTATGTCCGTAACAGCAGCGGCCAAATGGTGCCGCTCTCGGGTGTCGTCGACACCAGTTTCCGCGCCGGTCCGAACGTGGTCAGCCGCTTCAACGGCTACCCGTCGATTCAGATCACCGGCGCGCCGACGGAAGGGGTCAGCAGTGGCGATGCCATTGCCGCCGTCGAACAACTCGCCGCCGACGTGCTGCCGACCGGTTATGGGTTTGAATGGAGCGGGGCAACCTATCAAGAAATCAAGGCCGGCAACCAGGCGCCGATTGTGCTCGCCTTCGGTTTGGTGATCGTGTTTTTGGTGTTGGCGGCCCAGTACGAGCGATGGTCGTTGCCGATCGTCGTGCTGTTGGCCGTCCCGATCGCGGTGCTCGGAGCGTTGGTGGCGATCGCGCTCCGCGGCTTGGCCCAGGACATCTACTTCCAGATCGGGCTGCTGACGCTGGTCGGACTGGCCGCGAAGAACGCGATTCTGATCGTCGAGTTCTGCATCGACTTGGTCCGCCGGGGACACAGCCCCAGGGATGCGGCGATCGAAGCCTCACGGCTGCGATTCCGCCCGATCGTGATGACCTCGTTGGCGTTCATCCTCGGCGTGGTGCCGCTGGCGCTGAGCAGCGGTGCGGGCGCGGCGGCGCGGCACTCGATCGGCACCGGCGTGATCGGCGGGATGCTCGCGGCCACGTTCCTAGCGATCTTCTTCGTGCCGGTGTTCTTTGTGATCGTCCAGTGGTTGACCAGTTGGAGAAACCCGGCAACCGAGCCGACCACCCCGTCACAAAACTAATTCGTTGGTCGGGTACTTAGCTGCTCGGCAGGGCAAACAATGTCAAAAATCGGCTGTATGATCAACTAGAACAGAAGGCAGCTAGATTTCTTTGCACGGAGGTTGGTCCGCCGTAAGGGCTGCAAAATGGTTGATTCCGGGGGCGAGCAGCGGTACGGTAGGAGCAGGCGGGACGAATTCATCCGCGCGCCCTTGTCATTAGCTCGTTTGACGACCTGCAATCGGTGAGGCGGCCATGCGTTATCTCTTCTTGATCCTGATCACCCTGCTCGCCCTAAGTCCAGTTGAAGCATGGAGTAACGATGAGGAGGTGCTGCCGCTAACAATATTAAACGACTCGGATTTCAATATTGTTGTCACTGTTCAGACTCCGTCTTTGGATGCGGAATTGCTAATTGAGGTGCCGATGCAATCGGTTGTCTACAACATTCCGATACCGGCCGTGGAAGACGATCAAGTTGCAATTGCTTACGCCGCCCATGCGACATCAAAAGGCCTGCAGCGCGATGCCCCGTTGAATATGGTTGGTCTCGTTAAGTTGCTTCGCAGGCAGCACGGTCGGCATGCCAACTCCACATTGCCGGTCCTGTGGTACCGAGGACCACAGGACCAAACCATTACATCAAGCCATCAAGACGATCTGCACGTCTTCCTCTCACCTTTAAGTACCGAGGAAGCTCGCCGATGGGGCAATGAGGCGATGGCGATGCCGCGAAAGCTCGATTACCAAAAGCTCAAAGCCCAGGCGGATCGGAGCGACAAGCCATAACGCCTCCCCATGTTCCGGCAGCCATCGGAAGTAATCGGCGGAGCGGTCGGCCACCGGGGCGATTCTTAGTGGGCGACCCACTGGCTTGGCAACAGCGACTGGGTGCGCGGTGGGGTACCGAGGGCCGTGGTGATGTAGCGGCTGAGCACGGCCCGCAGCTCGCGGTAATCATTTGCCGGACGCTCCTCGGGCAGGCTGGCCTCCGGCTGCTGGAGTTGTTCGATCCGATCGACGATGTCATTTCGCAGCGTCACCACGTCGCGTTTGCGTGTCCGGCAGTGGTCACAAACGACGCCGCCGAGTTGATATCCGAACCCGATCCGTTCTGCTTGCCGGTCAACCGCTTGGCCGCAACTGGCGCAGGCCGCCGTGGTGGGAGCGTGCCCCAGGAGGCGCAGGCCCTGCAATTCAAAGAACAGCAACCGCCAGAGCGCGTCGTCTTCACCATCGATCGCGGCGATGGTCTCGAGGCTGAGGTGATAGAGTTCCGGGTTCGGCGAGCCGTCGTCGGTCCACAGCCGCAATAGCTCGGCGACGTAGTAGCCGCAGTACAGGCGGGTCAGGCCGCGCTGGGCGGCGCGAAACCGCCGCTGCAGTTTCGCTTCGGTGAGGATGTCGAGGCTGTCCGACGCCTTGGTGATCACCACGATCCGGCAGACCGACAACAGATCGAGGGCGCCTTCAAACGCGCTTTTCGGTCGCCGCGCCCCTTTGGCGATCGCCGAAATCCGTCCCAAATCCCGGGTGTAGAGCGTGACGATCAGGCTCGTTTCGCTGAACTCCACAAGACGCAGCAGGATCGCTTCGGTCTGTTCACTCGCCATACCTGATCGGTTTCAACCGCTCCGCCGCCGGTGGACAACGCTCGCTGCGCGGGTCCAGGCCGCCAGCGGTGCAACAAGCAGCGTTGTGACCGCTGCCGCTTCAGAGTTCACCGAGCTCGCCCAGCGAGGTCAGCAGTTCGCTCATTTCGGCGGCTGCGTGGGAATCGCCCTGCCGACGAGCTTCCTCGATGCCATCGCGGAGGAAGCTGCGCGCTTCGTCGATCTGACCGAGCTCAACCAGTTGCTGAGCGGCCATGAAGAAGGCGGGGACGTAGGGCGGCGAATCCTGTGTCAACTCCGTCAGCTTGTTCACGCTCCCTTGGTGATCGCCTTCACTGCGCAGCTCCATCGCCAGGCTGTACCGCAGGAAGGTGTCTCCCGGTTCTTCGGCGAGCATTTGCTCGATTTTTTCGCGTCGGCTCATGTTGGGATTGGTCTCAGGGGCTCAAACCGCTGGCCGGACCCAGCGCGAGGGCTGGGCCAGGTCTGGCAACTTGGCCGGAAAGGAAAGGGATCACGTGTCATCGTCCGGGGACTGGCCAGAACGAAACGTTTGAATCGATTTAATTCTGACAACCCGAGCAACCGATACAGACGTTATTCCTGCGGCATGAAATTTCGTTCTCAAGAGCAAGTACCGATGGCTAACGGTTCCAAACACGCAGCACTTCGGCGTCGCCTCCGCAAGTCCACCGGTCGTCGGCTGCTGGTCTTTGCCTGCCTGGCCGCGTCCGGTCTGCCAGGTTCATCGCCAGCTGCTGCACAGCAACAGCCTGTTCGATCTGTGCCGCCAGTCAAGGTGGCTCCCGCAAAGCTCGCACCAAAGGCCGGTTCAAACGCTGCGGTAACGCAGGCGATCGCGGTGGGCGAGATGCATCGTCGCGGTGATGTCGTGCCCACCTCCGGCGGCATGCTGGGCCAATTATTCGGCTCGGAGGCCGGTTCCGCCAAGGGGCCGAAGGACGACGGTCGCAAAGCCTTTCCGTTGCCGCCGCCGGATCCCGCAACGGTCAACTGGAGCGGTGTCCCTTATCACGCCCCCAAGTCGGGCGCGCTGGCCTCGACCGACGCCGATCAGCCGATTCGCGATGTCAGCCCCAGCAGTCCGCGGACGTCGACCGCCGCCGCAGGAACCGCCGCACGGGCTGCGACCACAGCTCCCGCGGCACGCAACAGCGCGATTCCCCAGCCGCCTAAGGCCAGCGAACCGCCGGCCGGTGTCTCCTCGGCCCGGGTGGCTGCCGCCCTGCCGGTGCCGCCGCCTGCGCTGTCAAGCGAAGCAGCCATGCCCGAGCTGTCGACCAACTCCAGCAGTCGCCGCAGCGGCCGACGCATCATCGACCCGCTGAGCCCCGATGAAGTGCTGGCCGCGCCGGCGCAAAATCAACCCGCTCCGCCGGCGCCCACTTCCAATTACCCGAGCATCGCCCGCCGCCCGCTGGAGCCCGAAACGGCACCGGTTCCGCCTGCCGCACGTCCGCAGCAGCCGGCCCCGACCACCGCTGCAGCGCCGGCTGAAACGCGCCCGGCTGCACCCGCGGCCGTTCCGCAACCGCCGTCACTGGCGGCGATCGACGCCAAAATTGCGGCCCAGCAACAAGCCGCGGCTGCGCCTCCGGCCCAAGCCGAACCGCAACCCGAAGCCGCTCCGGCAATCGCCAGCAGTGAAGCCGGTCAAACCGAGGACCCGGCGGAACCGATGCCGCTGGCTGCACCGTCGCGGACCGATGTGGCGACACCCGCTCCGGTAAGCCGCACCGAGCCGATGGTTCCGGCCCCCGATGCTCCGGCCTACCCACCGGAAACGATTGCAGCGGAACTCAGCCCGCTGCGTCCGGTGCAGCCTGAAAGCGTTGCCGCCGAGTCGGCGCCAGCCGAACATTACATCGGCAGCGGTGTGGCTGGCACCCCAGCGGCCGTGGAACCGTCGATCCCGATTGTGCCGGCCGACCCGGCTGCGGTGACGACGACCCCGGCGCTCCCGGCTGACGAAGCGGAAAGCGGCTTTGTTGCCCGCGGGCTCGCCGCCAATCCAGCGCCCCCTGCTGCCGCAGCACCGGCTGGAAAACAGTTGGCTGCCGCCGAAATGCCCGGGATTCGCGTGGTTACCGAAGGGCCATCGGAAATCTTGATCCGCGAGCTGACGCAGTACGAAGTGCGCGTCGAAAACCGTGGGGCGATCGACGCCACCGGGATCGTCGTGCAGACCACGTTGCCAGCCTGG
>JACYYK010008360.1_pt1 | contig 10100 bp, 4 predicted proteins | sample 8236871 | NCBI WGS metagenome assembly JACYYK01 (sample SAMN14103087, study PRJNA606662) | landfill metagenome | isolation source: landfill solid waste inoculated with endophyte fungus Paravalsa indica | place: India:New Delhi, Okhla landfill site | collected 2017-11-05 | reverse complement strand
AGTACCCGGATCTGCTGCACCACCGAGATCGAGCGCGTTCTCGAAGTCGGCTGCCGTACCCAGGTCGACCGACGTTCCCAGTCCACCGGCCGCGCCGATCCCCGAATCGATCGCGGCGCCGAGGTCCGCGCCCACGTTCACTCCGGCCCCGAGTTCCGCCGCCGCGTCCAGCGCTCCGTCGAGGGCGTAGCCGAGCTGACCGGTGGCTTCGGCACCGGCGCCGAGGCTGCCGCCGATCGTTGTCGCGAGCTGCGAGCCGAGATCCGCACCCGCATCGACGGGCACCGACCCCGCGGCCGTCTCGAGTGCACTGCCGAGCTGCAGGCCGAGCTCGGCGCCTGCCGCACCACCGGTCGCGAAGGTCGAGCCGAGGACGGACGACAGGTCCGTTCCGAGGCTCGTCCCCGCCTGCACGGTCGAATCGACGGTCGCGCCGATATCGGTGGTCGAGCCGATGGCGACGTTCAGCGCGGACGACAGTTCGGTGGTCGCGGTGGTCTCGAGGCCCAGCGCGCCGCCGAGCACCCCACCGACCACCGTGCCGAGGTCGATGCCCGCACCGGTCTCCGCATCGATCTCACCACCACCGGAGAGGACCGCGTCGAGGTCGACGCCGCCGAGCAGGCCACCGTGCGCACCGCTCTCGATGACGGTCCCCAGCGCGGCACCGAGATCGGCCGCAGCGCCGCCGCCCGCTCCGAGCAGGGCCGAGAGGGACGCACCGAGACCGAGGGTCGCGCCCACGCCGGCGTCGAGACCGGCGGCGAGGTCGGTTCCCAGGCCGGCACCGAGATCGGCCACACCACCGAGGACACCGCCCAGGCTCGTGCCGAGCGCACCGGTCAGTTCCGTGCCCACGCCGAGCACGCCCCCGAGTGTCGTGCCGAGCGCGACACCGAGTTCGGCGCCGCCGTCGAGGGCCGCGGTGAGCTCGGTCGAGAACGCGCCCCCGGCGTCGACGGCGGATTCCAGCAGGCCACCGAGGGCGAGGCCGATATCGGCACCGAGCGTGCCCCCGATACCCAGTGCTCCTTCGAGGGTGGTCGCGAGGTCGGCGCCGAGACCGCCCGAGGCCTCGACGGCCGCATCGATCGCGGCGGCGAGATCGGCGGCGGCACCGACACCCAGGCCCAGTCCGCCTTCGAGCGCTCCGCCCACAGCGCCCCCGATGCCGAGGGCTCCACCGAGGTCGAGACCCGCGCCGAGTGCACCGCCGAGTGCCGCACCCAGGGAAGCGCCGAGCTCGCCACCGGCTTCGAGCGCCGCTCCGAGTTGTGCACCGAGGTCGGCGACGACCCCGGTCTGCGCGTCGAGGTTCAGTCCGCCACCGAGACCCAGGCCCCCACCGAGTCCTGCCCCGACACCGAGGCCCAGGCCGGCGGCGCCACCGAGGCCCACTGCTCCACCCAGGCCCGCCGCTCCACCCAGGCCCGCCGCTCCACCCAGGCCCACTGCTCCACCGAGACCCGCCGCGGCGGTACCGGCGATCGACGCTCCGACGTTCGCGGCACCGTTCAGCGCTGCGGTCAGTTCGGCGGCGGTCCCGGCGAACAGACCGCTGTCCGCGACCAGCGGGGCGACGGCGACGATGTCGGCGTGGCACACGTCGTCCAGTCCGGCTTCGGTGAGGACGGCCTCGGGGTTGCTGCAGTACCGGGCGAGTTCCTTCTCGTCGCGGAACAGGCCGAGGATGAAGTCGAGTACGGCGTTGGTGGCCATCGCGTGTCTCCTGAGTCGTGGGGATCTGGGAACGACGCTACGAATCCGCGGGTCACGGGCACAGGGGGTGCGGCCCCCTGTCTGCCGTCGACCGTTAGGGGATCGGGGTGCGGGGGCATCGGGGTCGTTAGGGGATCGTCCCCACGATCGGGCCGGTGGGCGGTGTGGGAGCTAACAGGTCACGGGGTGGGAACGACAGGCTCATCGAGACCGAACGGTGGAACGAGATCGCGGACCTGTGTCCGCCAGAACCCGGGAGCATGCATGTATTCAGGACTCGGCGTCACGATCGGGGCGGCCAATTCGGTGGCCCTCACCGTGCTCGACCAGCCCCGATCCGGCGATCCCAGCGTTCTGTCGGTCCCCACCGAACTCCATCTCCCCGAGGACGGAGCCCCCGTCCTCGGCGCCCCGACCCCCGGTGCGCAGGCGTTCTCCGGCTATGCGGCCCGGGTCGGCGATCCGGTCGGCATCCTCGCCGAGGACGGCTCCACCTACCTCGGTGAGGATCTCGTCGCGTCGACCGTGGCCTGTCTGCAGTACCGCACCGGCACCTCCGATGTGCCGACGATGCTGGCGCATCCCGCCGCGTGGTCGGCGCACACCGTCGAGGCCCTGCAGGCGGCGCTCGTCCGCGCCGGCGTGACCGCAGGGACGATCCCCGAACCGATCGCGGCGGTGCGCTGGCTCGACGCCACCCACGGTCCGCTGGGGGACGACGTGACGGTGGTCTACGACCTCGGTGCGCGCAGCCTCGACGTCGCCGTCGTGCAGGGCGGGACGCATCCGACGCTGTTGGGCCGACCGCTGAGCAGCGACGACGTCTCCGGCGACCACCTCGACCATCTCGTCACCACCTATCTGCTGGGAACGCTCGGCGAGGACGCGGCCGACCTCGACCCGTTCGATCCCGCGACCGTCGCGGCCCTCGCCGATTTCCGTGCTCGGTGCCGCGCGGCGAAGGAGGCACTGTCCAGCGACACCGAGACGGTCGTGCCGGTCGCGCTGCCGGGCCTGCACCGCGACCTGCGTCTGGTGCGCAGCGAGTTCGAGGAGTTCGCCCGGGAGCCGCTGGAGACGTCGCTCGCCGTGGTGCAGGATGCGATCCGCGGGGCCGGGCTCGACCGGTCGGACATCGCACACGTGCTGTTGATCGGTGGTGGCTCGTCCACCCCGCTCGTCGCCGAACTGATCTCGTCGCAGCTGGGTCTGCCGATCGTCTCGTCGGCTCGACCGGCCTACACCGCAGCGCACGGGGCCGCGCTTGCAGCGGCCGCGGTCGGTGCCCCGACCGTTGCGGTTCCGGTGCCGCCTCCCGCACCTGTCGTCGACGACGAACCCGAGACCGTCGCGCTGCCCGTGGTGCCCGTCGCTGAGGCACCGCCGGTCGCCGCCGCACATCGGCCGGCGGTCGTCGACACCGCGACCGGAACACCCGCCCGCACTCGTGCCCGCTCGTTCGCGCTGGTGGGTGCCGCTGTCGCCGCGGTCGTCGTCCTCGCCGGGGGCGGGCTGGCGATCGGCACCCTGTCGTCGGAGGCCGAGACGCCCGGTTCGGAGGTACGTCCGTCGAGCGGGGCGGTGGCGGGGAACCCGACGACCGCCACGAGCGTCCCCGGTATGACCGTGCCCGGCACGACCGGTGCGCAGCCGTCCGAGGTGGGAACCGTCGTCCCGGTCCGGGTGCAGGGCCCGGACGGGACCGTGACCGTTGTCCCGGCCGCCGCGACGCCCGTTCCCGGTGCCGCATCCACCGGCGCTGTACCCGCACCGGACCCGACCGCACCCGCACCGGCGACACCCGGGGAGACGACGCAGGCACCCGAATCGGCACCGCAACCGGCTCCCGCCCCGGCACCGGCGCCCGCTCCTGCGCCGGCACCGCAACCGACCGCACCCACCGCACCGAATACGGGTGGCAGCCGCGTCGGCGACGCCCTGTCGGGCGCAGGTCAGGGTGCGGGCGCGGTCGTCGAGGGTGTCGGTAACGGCGTGGGCCGGGTGCTCGACGGCACCGGCAACGTGGTCGGGGGTGTCCTCGACGGCACGGGGCAGGTCGTCGGCGGACTGCTCGGAACCGGACGCTGACCGATCCCGATGACGTCTGCTCCCGCTCCTCCGCGACGACCGGTTCCCCGGGAGGTCACGCGTGCCCTGACGGCGGCTGCTCCCCCGCGACTGCTGCTCGTCGGCGGCACCGGAACCGGGAAGTCCGCCGTACTCGCTTCGCTCCGAACAGATCTCGCCGACGTCCGCATCGTCGACGACGCGCACCGCATGACCGCTGCAGAGGTGCAGGACCTCGTCGAGCACGTCCTGGAGGCGCCGACGGGGATCGTCGTGGCCACCGAAGCCCGACCGCACCGCGCCGAGATGCGCTCGCTGACCGCAGCGTTCACGGGAAGCGGGACGGTGGTGGAACTGGGGTCGTGGACACCTCGTGAGATCGCCGGTCGCGCGGCGTCGTTCGAGCTCCGGCTCGCACCGCCCCAGGTGCGTGCCCTGCACCGCCTCACGGGCGGCGTACCGCATCTCGTCGACACCGCCCTCGACGCCGTGCGGACGGAGAGCGTTGTCCGGCGGGCCGTCGAGGAAGCGATCCGCCGGCAGCTCCTCGCGGATCTCGATCTCACCGCAGCTCTGGCGCTCGTCGACCTCGGCGCGGCGCTCGATCCCGGCGAACTCGCCGCCGTGCTCGACATCCCTGTCGAGCGCGCTCTCGATCTCGTCGATGCGGCCCGTGCGAGTGGTCTGCTCGGCGCCGATGCCGCGAGCCTCACCACCGGGGCGAGCGGTGCGCCCGCGGCGGCCCTGGGACGGCACAACCTGTTCGTCGTCGCGCGTCGCCTCCTCGCGACTCGTCTCGATGCCGGAACGCTGACGCCGCAACTCGCCCGCGGCCTCGCGACGATCGGCCTCACCGACCCGCATCTCGCCGAGCGACTCGTCGCGTTCGCAGCCGACGCGCCGCCCCGCGAGGCCGCGGATCTTCTCGACGCCGCCGTACCCGCGGGAGCCGATCCCGCGACCCTTGCGGTGCGGCGAGCCGAAGTCGCCTTCGCGGCAGGGGATCTCGAGCGAGCCGAACAGATCACCGACCGGCTGCTCGACCGCGCCGACACGGCCGACATCGACGACGTGCGCGCCGCCACCCGGATTTCCGCGAGCATCGCCGCGCATCGCGGCATGCTCGACCGCAGTGCCGACCTGTTCGAATGGCTCGGCCCCGAACGGGTCGGTGCGGACGCTCCCCTCGCCGCCACAGTGTTGCTCGCGGCCGGACGCCCCTCGGCCGCAGAGCATTTCCGTGGTGCCGCCACCTCGGGTGCGCCGACCTCGTCGGCCTCCGCCGCGCGACTGCTCGAGGAGGGCCTGCGCGAATCCGTCGGCGGCGACGGCCGGATCGCGATGAATCGCCTCGCCCGCGCCCTGACGAGCCTCGGATCCGACGGGTCGCTGCGCGCCTGGCCCGACACGGTCGACGCCGTCGCCGCACTGTTGTGTCTGCACTCGGGCGAACTCGGGCACGCACGCTCGATCCTCGACCGCCCGCAGTCCCCCACCGTGCGCAATCGCATCCTGGTGGCGTGGACCGAGATGCTCGGCGGTGATCTCGCAGCCGCCGCGGCGACCGCCGAAGCCGTCGCTCCCGAAGTGACCGGGCAGCGCGACCTCCTCTTCTTCCACGCCCTGCAGGTCGGGTTGGCACGACGCAACGCCGACCTCGGAGCGTTGACGGTGTGCTGGCAGGCCGCGCAGTCGGTCGTGGCCGAGTACTCCGTCGACCTGTTCGGGCTGCTGCCGTTGGGTGAACTGTGGCTGGCCGCCGTCCGCCTCGACGAGTCCGTGCGGGTTGCGCACCTCGTCGCCGGTGCCCGCGCGCTGCTCACCACCCTCGGTGAGCCACCGCTGTGGGGTGCGGCGCTGCACTGGTACGGAGTGCAGGCCGCGATCGCCGCGGACCGCCCGGCCGACCTCGTCCCGCACGCCCGTGCCCTGGCCCTTGCCGCGGAGACCACCGCCTACGCCGCGGTGCTCGCGCGGGCCGGGCACGCCTGGCTCTCCGTACTGCGCGGTGAGGTCGACGCGACGCGCATCCGCGAAGCGGCCGAGGCCCTCGCGTCCGTGGGTCTTCCGTGGGACGGCGCGAAGCTCGCGGGAGAAGCAGCGCTGCGGGCGGACGACACCACTGTCGCCACCGGATTACTGCAGGTCGCGCGGACGATCCGGCAGGACGGCCCGGCCGGTCGCGCACCGGTCGACATCGCCCCCGACGTTCCCCCGAGCGATCCGGACGAATCACCCCTCGGTGCACGGGAGAAGCCGGGTGCACTGTCCGAGCGAGAGGCGCAGGTGGCCGACCTGGTGGTTTCGGGCCTCACCTACCGGGAGGTAGGAAACCACCTGTACATTTCCGCGAAGACCGTGGAACATCATGTCGCCCGTATCCGGCGCCGACTCGGTGCCGGTTCCCGCTCGGAGCTCCTGTCACTGCTTCGGGCCATGGGGCACGGCGCAGATGTACCCCGTCACACACACTCCGACCGGAATGGAGGCAAGCCGGCATGTCCGTAGGCGTAGGCCTGAGGGTGGGGACCACCGTGTCGTCGGTTGCGGTCACCTCACCGACGCCGGGACGGCCGGACCCCGCACCGATCGAGCGGTTCACCGCCGTCCACCTGCACTCCGACGGCACCGCAACGCTCGGAGACCACGACGTCGTCGACGGCCACACCAGTTCCTTCACCGGCTTCGTCGACCGCCTCGGCCACTCCGGTGGTGTCCGCGCCAACGACGGTTCGCTCTCCCGCGCCGAAGACCTCGTCGCCACGGCCATGGAATGCCTCCTCGCCGACGCAGCCTCCCTCATCGGCGACACCCCGTACACCGCAGTGGCGACGCACCCCACCGACTGGCCGAGCTCGACGGTCGCGGTGCTGCGCAACGCCCTCGACTACGTCGGATTGCGTCACGTCTCGCTCGTCTCCGACGCCGAGGCCGCCGCGGCATGGTTCGAATCGCAGGTCGCGCACCAGACCGGACGACTCGTCGCGGTCTATCACATCGACCCGCAGGGCTCGACCGTCACCCTCGTGCGCTCGGGAGTCGCGGCGGGTAAGGCATTCCGGTACCCCGAAGGCGACGCCCCGTCGGTCGCTGCGCAGCTCTCGTCGGCGCTCGGCGCGTTCGGCTGGCTCGTGAGCAACCTCGACGCCATCGTCGTCACGGTCGACGAAGCGGTCGACCCGAGCGCCGCGCAGCTCGTCGCGCAGTCGGTGAAGACCGGACTCGGCGTGCGGTGCGCCCTGGCGCCCGAGCCGCACCAGACGATGGTGCGCGGCGCTGCTCTCGCCGCGGCCGCAGGCTCGGTCGACCTCCTCGGGTCGACGCAGATCCTGCCCACCGCCAAGCTCGCCGAACCGAAACGCAGCGAACTCGACCCCGAGATCACCGCGGTGATCTCGAAGATCACGGCGACTCCCCCTCCGGATGCCCCGCCCGCTGCCGCGAAGCCCGCGGCGAACACATCGAAGGCGACGGTCGCCGCCGTCTCGGCCGGAGCAGCCGCCGACGAGAAGCCCTCGGGCCGCTCGTCGAAGGTCACGGCCATCGCGGCGGCCGCGGCGATCGCGGTGCTCGTGGGCGTCGGCGCGTTGGTGTTCGGTCTGCGGGACTCCCCGACGGCCACTGCGGGCACGCAGGTCGCCGAGACCCCGACCGCCCCCGCGACCACCACGACCTCGAAGGCGCGCCCCGCACCGGCTCCCCGCAGCACCGAGGAGACCACCACCGAGGAGTCGACCGAGCCGGCCGTCGCCGAGGAGACGATGCCGGTCGCTCCGCCGGTCGTGCAGCAGACCTGGGTCGATCCCGTCACCGGCACGAGCGAGCAGTCCTCTTCTTCCTCGTCGTCGCCGGGCTCGACCACCTCCAGCACGTCCAACACGTCCTCGACCACGTCGAGCACAGGCTGGTCGAGGCGGAACCAGCCCAGTGATTCCTCGGGTGGCGGACGCGACAGAGGCGGCAGCGGTGGCGGGGACAGCAGCACCCCGACGACTCCGCCGACGTCCGATACGACCGATCCCGAGCCCTCCGAGGGACCGACACCGTCGGAGACTTCGGAGCCGTCGGAGACTGAGACCCCCAACTAGACAGCGCAGGTATCCCAGTGGTGACCTACGGCACTATCGGCGGTCGCCGGGCCGTCCCGTAGGCTGTCCCGCGGGTCGGCTCGCCGAATCCACGAAGCACCTGTTCAAGAGCACATCGAGCACACATGAAAGGCCTCCATGCGTCTCTCGTCGGCGTCGCGCGCCGCAGTCCGTTCCACCACCCGCCGCGTCGCAGTCGCAGCGGCCTCCGCGGTTCTGCTGGCAGTGCCTCTGAGCGCCACAGCGAGCGCCGCGCCCGCCGAACAGTTGCCTTCCGCTGAACTTCCCGCCGAACTTGTCGAGGCGATCCAGCGCGACCTGGGTCTGTCCCCCGAGGAGTATCTCGACCGGGCCGCCCGCGCGCAGGAGCTCGGCGACTACGCTCGCGACTTCCGTTCCGAGCACCCCTCCGAGTTCGCCGGTGCCTGGCTCGGCGAGGACGGCAAGCCGGTCATCGCCGTCACGAATCGCGAGGCCGCCGAGCGCGCTGCGCAGGACGGCTTCCACGCCACCGTCGCGCCGGTCTCGGCCGACGGACTCGAGCAGGCCCTCGCCGAGCTGAACCGCTGGGTGGCGGGGCTCCCGCGCGAGGTGTCGTCGCAGATCAACTCCGCGTCGATCGATGTGCTCAACAACCAGATCGTCCTCGACATCGTGAACTCGCCGATCGGGCGCGCACTGAACCTGCCGTCGCTGGTGGCGAACGTGCAGGTCCAGCTGTCGCCGGGCATGCCGCCGAACGATCCGGCCCCGATGGGTGGCGACACCTACATCACCGCCGACGGCGACGTCCGCGCCACACCCATCGAGCGCATCGGCATCTGCTCGTTCGGCTTCAACGGTGTCGACGCCGACGGTAACGCCGTCAACCTCACCGCCGGTCACTGCGACGCGGTCGCCCGTGCCGACGGTGGTTCGACGGTCTACCTGCCCAACCGCGCGAACATCGACGAGAGCGTGCGGATCGGCAAGTTCACCGAGTCCACGGTGGGCACCGACAGCACCCTCGACTACGGCATCGTCTCGCTCGACGAGGCCGGCGTCGAGGCGGGCCTGGACCGCCCGTCGGTCCGCGGCGGCAACGGCTCGACCCTCACGGTCACCGGCACGGCCGTTCCGGTCGTCGGCGCGCCCGTCTGCAAGTCGGGCCAATCCTCGTCGTTCACGTGCGGCCTCGTCGTCGCCGATCGCATCGAGACCCAGCTGACCTACGACTCGGGCTTCTCGAGCACCATCCGCGGCTTCGCGACCTCCGCCTGCACCCTCGCGGGTGACAGCGGTGGCGCGATCGTCACCGGCACCCTCGCCCTCGGCGTGATCAGCGGATCGAACAGCGCCGGCGCACCGAACTGCGTCGAGGCGAACCTGGTGCTCGCGCCCAACGGTGGTACCTCCAGCCTCGGCATTCCGATCCAGGAGATCGAGAACGCCACCGGCACCCGAGTCCGTACTGCGGCGAACCCGGCATAAAGGCCGGAACCGTCCGGTCCGTTCGTCACAACAGTCACACGAGTCTCATCCGTAACCGAGAAGTACCTATGTACTTCCTCGCTCACCCCTTAGGATCGGACGGACGCCGATCCGCGGGGGAACGGCGCCTTCGCGCGTGCATGCGTGAAGGAACGAGAAAGGTATCCATGCGACGCACCTTCGCACGTCGGACGGCCGTCATCGGTTCGGCCGCACTGCTGCTCCTCGGCCCTGCCGTTGCCATCGCGCAGGCCGAACCCGAGACCGAACCCGCGCAGACATCGTCTCTGCCGGCCGAGCTCGTCGAGGCGTTGCAGCGCGACCTGAACATCGATGCCGAGCGCTTCCTCGCCGATGCGCAGCGCAGCCAGGATCTCGCCGCGTTCGCCGAGAAGGCACGGGAGCAGTTCGAAGCCGTCTTCGCCGGTGTGTGGCTGGACGACCAGGGCACCGCCACGGTCGGCCTGACCGAGGGTGACGGCTTCGAGGAGGCCCGCAAGGCCGCCGAGGATGCCGGATTCACCGTCGCCGAGACCGAGCGCAGCGAGGACGCCCTCGAAGATCAGCTCGGCGCACTGGGCGACTGGCTCGAGACCCAGCCGCCCGCCGTCGCCGACGTCATCCGCGGCATCGCCATCGACGTGGTGAACAACGACGTCGTCGTGCGCACCGACAACGTGTCCGGTGTCGAGCTCCCCGACTTCCTCGACGGGGTGCGCGTGCTGTTCGCTCCCGCCGAGCTGACGCCGGAGGGCG
>JACYYK010000410.1_pt7 | contig 10107 bp, 9 predicted proteins | sample 8236871 | NCBI WGS metagenome assembly JACYYK01 (sample SAMN14103087, study PRJNA606662) | landfill metagenome | isolation source: landfill solid waste inoculated with endophyte fungus Paravalsa indica | place: India:New Delhi, Okhla landfill site | collected 2017-11-05 | reverse complement strand
GCGATGGGCCTGGCGCTCGACAACACCGCCCTGATCGTGGCGGGCATGCTCGTCGGTGCGTCCGGTTCGATCCTGACGAACCTCATGGCCAAGGCGATGAACCGGTCGCTTTTGGCGATCCTCGCGGGCGGGTTCGGCGGGACGGGCGGCCAGGTCACGGGGCGGGTGGACGATCGGCCCGTGCGGTCCACGAGCGCCTCCGACGCCGCCATCCAGCTCGCCTACGCCAACCGCGTCGTCGTGGTGCCCGGATACGGGATGGCCGTCGCCCAGGCCCAGCACGCCGTCCGCGAGATGGCCGATCTCCTGGAGGGCAAGGGCGTCGAGGTGAGCTACGCGGTGCATCCCGTGGCGGGCCGGATGCCCGGCCACATGAACGTCCTGCTCGCCGAGGCGAACGTGCCGTACGAGTCGCTCAAGGACCTCGACGAGAGCAACGCGCTGCTGCCCCAGGCGGACGTGGCTCTGGTGATCGGAGCCAACGACGTCGTCAATCCCGCCGCGCGGACCGACTCCAGCTCGCCGATCTACGGCATGCCCGTCCTCGACGTCGTGTCGAGCCGTTCGGTGATCGTGCTGAAGCGGTCGACGGGCGCGGGCTTCGCGGGCATCGACAACGAGCTGTTCGCCGACCCCAAGACCTCCATGCTCTTCGGCGATGCGAAGTCGTCGGTGTCCGAGGTGGTCTCCGAGCTGAAGGACCTCTAGCGTCAGTTCTCCGGCGCGGAGAAGCGCACCTCGGGGATGGCGGGCGACCGAGTCGACGCGCGTGCCGCCGCGGCCGGGTCCGTGCGCTGGGTGCGCCTCCGGGTGGGGCGGGGTGCCTTGCGTGCCGCCGGTTGCGGCTTCGCGGGAGCGGCGGGCTCGGCGGCCTTGCGCGGCGAGCGCTTGGTCGCGGGCTTGGCTGCGGACTTGGCTGCGGACTTGGGCCCGGGCTGCGCCACCGGGCGAGCGACCAGGACCGGGTTGCTCACCAGCCGAGGCCGAAGCTTGCGGCCACCCGTGCGGCGTCCGTGACTGACGTAGCGGTCGAGGAGCTCGCGAAGGTGGTCCGCGTGCTCGGCGGTGAGGTCGATCTCGTAGGCGACACCGTCAAGAGCGAACAACACGGTTTCGTGGGCGAGCTCCCCCGTGATGTCGTCCACCGTGTAAATCGCTGTGCTCCTGGCCAAGCGAACCTCCACCAGCCGCGTTGAACACTCTGCGTCGCCAAGGATAGCTGGCCCCCCACGGCCCCGGTTTGCGTAGTGAGCCGCGGTGCGGTGCGCTTCGGAGGTATGGCGATGGACACCGGGGAGAACACCGCGGAGCACACTGCGGAGAACACTGTGGACGAGTTGGGCGAGGACGTCGACGTCGTCGTGATCGGCGCTGGTCCGGTCGGCGAGAACGCCGCCGCGAGGGCGGTGCGCGGGGGGATGCGCACCGTGTTGGTGGAGCACGAGCGGCTCGGAGGCGAGTGCTCGTACTGGGCGTGTGTGCCGAGCAAGGCGCTGTTGCGTCCCGGCAACGCGGCGGCGGCGGCCCGGCGGGTGCCGGGGGTCCGGTGCGACGGTGAACTCGACGAGCACGCGGTGTTCGCGTGGCGGGACAAGCGCGTCTCGCACTGGGACGACGGCGGGCAGGTCGACTGGGCGGAGGGCGCCGGGATCACCGTCGTCCGCGGCCGCGCCCGGCTGTCCGGTCAGCGGGAGGTCACCGTGGACGGTGGTCCCGTGTTGCGCCCCACTCACGCCGTGGTCGTGTGCACCGGCAGCGTCCCGGTGACACCCGACGTGGAGGGCCTCGCCGACGTGCCGGTGTGGACGTCTCGGGACGCCACGTCCGCCTCGGCGGTGCCCGAATCGCTCGCCGTCCTGGGCGGTGGAGTGGTCGGGGTGGAGATGGCGCAGGCCTGGGCGCGCCTGGGGGCGAGCGTGGAGATCATCGCGCGCGGCGAGCGGCTCCTGCCGAGGATGCCCGCGTTCGCGGGCGAGGCGGTGGCCGAGGCGTTGCGGGCCGACGGCGTGCGCGTGCGGCTCGGGGCGAGTGCCCGGCGGGTCTCGGCGGACGGTGGCGGCGTGCGCGTCGATCTGGACGACGGCGAGTCCGTGACCGCGCAACGTCTGCTCGTGGCCACGGGGCGGAAGCCGGCGACCGGCGACCTCGGGCTCGACCGGGTGGGCCTCACCCCGGGACGAGCCCTCACCGTCGACGACACGGGCCTGGTGGCCGACGTCCCCGGCGGGTGGCTGTACGCGGCGGGCGACGTCACGGGGCGGGCCCTGGTGACCCATCAGGGCAAGTACGCCGCCCGCGTGGTCGGCGACGTGGTGGCGGCGCGCGCCCGGGGTGAGGAGGTGCGCGCGGAGGCGTGGAGCCACTACACGGCGACGGCGGACCACCATGCGGTCACGCAGGTGGTGTTCACGGACCCCGAGGTCGCGTCGGTCGGGTTGGTCGAGGCGGACAAGCCCTCGCATCGGGTCGTGGACCGCGACATCGACGTGGCGGGTGCGTCGTTGCACGCCGACGGCTACGAAGGCCGGGTACGGCTGGTCGTGGACACCGAGCGGCAGGTCGTGGTCGGGGCGACGTTCGTCGGCCAGGACGTCGCCGAGCTGCTGCACGCGGCCACTGTCGCCATCGTCGGCGAGGTCCCGTTGCGCCGCCTCTGGCACGCGGTTCCGGCGTTTCCCACCGTCAGCGAGGTGTGGTTGCGGCTGCTGGAGGACTGCGGCCTCTGAACCGACGTCAGCGCAACGGCAGGTCGAGGGCCGCCTGCGCGACGCGGGAGGTCGAGTCCTGCGCCGGGGTCTCGTCCGCTCCGGCCTCCACCTGCGCGAGCACCGTGCGGACCGTCGCCCCGTCGCGCCGGGTCGTGTGCGTGGCGCCTTCGAACGTGGGCACGGAATGAGCCCAACGCCCGGCCTCGGTGGCGATGTCGGTGAGCACACCCGTGCCGGGGCCCGCGGCCAGCTCTTCGAACCGGTCCGCCACCTCGGCGTCCGGGAACGTGACCGCGCCGACCGAGACGGACACCGTCCGACCGTCCACCGTGGTCGTGAAACTGCCCCGCAGGAGTTCGACGCAGCCGTGGTCGAGCAGGAACGCCTGCACGTCGCCCACCGCGTGGTGCGGTTCGCACCGGGTCGCGGCGTCCTTGGCCACGGGACTGAACGGCACGCCGCCGACGTCGACCGTCGCCACTCCTCCGGCGGATTCCTCGACGGAGGCCGGGGTGGGTGCCTCGCGCGAGCTCACGGTGAGGATCGTGATCGCGACGACCACGACGACCAGCAGGGCGGCGCCGGCGAGGGCGACCCGCCGTCGGGGGGAGTGGCGGTGCTGGTGCTGTGTTGCGGGCGAGGGCGGCGCAGGTGGGATACGCACCGACCGTGCTGTCGGTGGTGTGCCCGACGGCGGTGGCGTCGGCGGTTCGCCGGACGTCGGTTGTGTCGCGGCGAACCCCTCGGCCGACAGCGTGGCGTCGTCGAGATCCGTCGCGGTGGGAGCGAGGTCGCGCAGAACGGCTCGGGCCTGCGTCGTCGTCAGTGGACGCGCGGCGGCGGGAAGGGCGTCGGTCGCCTTCATGAACGCCGACGCCGTCGGGTAGAGGATGCGCACCGGTCCGGCGAGGTCGTCGGGCGGTTGTTCGACGGTCTCGACGTAGGGGCCGACCGCGATCACGACACCGACGGGGACCGTGGAGTCCACGGCGTGGATGCGGTCGGCGAAGCGTCCGGCGAGGGCGAGCGCGGCCAGACCCGGGTTGACGGTGGGGCGGGCGCTCGCGTCGCCACCTCCGTCGCCGTCCTGCCCGGGACGGACCAGCGGCCACCCGTCGGCCTTCCATTCCTGATGCAGGGGCGCGGTGAGGGTCATGGCGGGATCGGGCAGGTCGACCCCGACCACCACGAACACGCCTCGCGGCAACACGAGCACGGCGTCGACCTCGAGGTCCGACTCCGGTGGCGTCACCCCCAGCACCGCGACACCGCCCACGACGTTGCCACCCCGGCCGAGCGAGGTGAGCGCTGCGCGGATGTCGTCGGCGACCCGGGTGGGCCTCGCCGGGAACCGGACGACTCGCACGTGACCCTCCCTGACGCCTCGCTCGCTAAGCTTTATAGCGGACCCGTCACGCCCGTGCTGGGTGGCGTGCGCGCAATGTGACCGGCGTGGTGACGGCGATCACCGGAATGGCGGCTACCCGTTCGTTTTTCTTGCGGCTATTGCTTGGTGTGGACACGCGCGGTCTCTGCTGTCGGTAGAGCCCGAAAGCCCTGGAATGAGCACTCTGTCCAGTGGGACGGCTCAGTGGTGTGATTTCAGGGGCTTGTGTGGCCAAATGGGTGAGTCGCGTGCAGAATAACGAGGGAGTCGCCGCGGGTTGATTAATCCGCTTCACCGACGAGGTCGTAGGGGAAGACGCCCCTCGTCGAGTAGCGGAGGTAAGCAGTGAGCACTCGTGGCGTGGTGTACGTCCACTCGTCGCCGTCTGCGGTTTGCCCGCACGTCGAGTGGGCGATTTCCGGCGCGCTGGGAAGCCGGGTGGATTTGCGGTGGACTGCGCAGCCCGCCGCACCCGGACAACTGCGCGCGGAATGTGATTGGCGCGCGCCCGCCGGGACCGGTGGCAAGCTCGCCACCGCCCTCAAGGCGTGGCCCATGGTGCGCTTCGAGATCACGGAGGAGCCGAGCCCCGGCGTGGACGGGCAGCGGTTCTGCTACGCGCCCGGCCTCGGACTGTGGCACGCCCGCACGAGCGCCAACGGTGACATCGTGGTGGGGGAGGACCGGTTGCGGAGCCTGGTGTCCAAGAACCGGGCCGGTGAGCAGCTCGCCCACGAGCTGGACAAGATGCTGGGGTCGAGCTGGGACGAGGCACTCGAACCGTTCCGCCACGCGGGCGACGGTGCGCCGGTGACCTGGCTGCACCAGGTGGGTTGAACGGGACACGACGAAGGCCACCTCGATCGGCGTCGAGGTGGCCTTCGTCGTCTGCGATCGTGCGCGCTACGCCTTCGTGAACAGCAGGGCGGTGTTGTGACCGCCGAAGCCGAACGAGTTGCTGACGGCAGCCCCGAGATCGATCTTGCGCGGCTCACCGGACACGACGTCCAGCTCGACCTTCGGGTCCAGGTTCTCCAGGTTCAGCGTCGCGGGAACGATGCCGTGGTAGATCGACAGGATCGTCGCGATGCCCTCCACGGCGCCCGCACCGCCGACCAGGTGACCGAGTGCACCCTTCGGCGCCGTCACCACCGCGTGATCACCGATGGCCTTGCGGATCGCCGCGGCCTCACCGACGTCACCGACGACGGTGGACGTCGCGTGGGCGTTCACGTGGCCCACGTCCGAGGCCGACACACCCGCCATGCGCATGGCCTGCTGCATCGCGGCGATCTGGCCGATGCCCTCGGGGTGGTTCCCGGTGATGTGGTAGGCGTCCGACGTGAGGCCGTAGCCCCCCAGTCGTGCGTACACGCGGGCGCCCCGCGCGGCCGCCCGGTCGGCGCGTTCGAGCACCACCACGCCCGCGCCCTCACCGAGGACGAAGCCGTCGCGATCGGCGTCGAACGGCCGGGACGCGCTCTCGGGCTCGTCGTTGCGGGTGGACACGGTGCGGGCCTGCGCGAACCCGGCGATGGTGATCGGGGCGATGCAGGCCTCCGCACCACCCGCGACCACGACGTCGGCCCGACCGGACTGGATCATCTGGATCCCGTTCGCGATCCCCTCGGCGCCCGACGCGCACGCCGAGGCCGGGGAGTGCACCCCCGCCCGAGCCTTCAGATCGATCCCCACGTGCGCTGCCGGTCCGTTCGGCATCAGCATCGGCACCGTCAACGGCGACACCTTGCGGATGCCGTGCTGCTCCAGGAGGTCGTCCTGGTTGAGCAGCGTGACCGGGCCGCCGATTCCCGTGCCGATCGAGACGCCGAGCCGCTCGGGCTCGACGTCCTGCGACTCGTCGGTGGGCGGCTCGAAGCCGGCGTCCGCCCATGCCTCCCGTGCCGCGAGCAGTGCGACCTGCTCGCAACGGTCGAGCCTGCGGGCCTGCACGCGCGGGATCTTCTCCGTCGGCTCCTCGGCGAGCACGGCGCCGATCCTCACCGGAAGGTCGATCTCCCCGAGCCAGTCGGCGTCGAGCGCGCGGACGCCACTGCGGCCCGCGAGCAGGCCGTCCCAGGTCGAGGGGACGTCCGCACCCAGCGGTGTGGTGGCACCGAGCCCGGTGATCACGACGTCGATATTGCTCATTGGTGTCTCCCCGAGGTGTGTTGCGAGAAGCTCTACTTCGCGTTGGCCGCGACGTAGTCCACGGCGTCACCGACCGTCTTCAGGTTGGCCAGCTCGTCGTCCGGGATCTTCACGCCGAACTTGTCCTCGGCCTGCACGGCGATCTCGACCATGGACAGCGAGTCGATGTCGAGGTCGTCGACGAAGGACTTCTCCGCGCTGACGTCGTCGGCCGACACACCGGCGACCTCCTCGACGATCTCGCCGAGGCCGGCCAGGATCTCGTTCTTGTCTGCCACTGGGCTTCCTTTCTCGGTTTTGCTATTCGGGTCGCGACGGGTCTTGTGCCGTCGGCGTCTGTGGTGGCGCGGTGTCAGGGACAGATGAGCACTTGCCCCGCGTAGGACAGGCCTGCGCCGAATCCGACGGTCAGGACGACGTCGCCGGGCTTCACGGTGCCTGCGGCACGCATGTGGTCGAGCGCCATCGGGATGGACGCCGACGACGTGTTGCCCGAGTAACGGATGTCGTCGGCCACCACCATGTCGTCGCGGGCACCCTTGGCGCGCAGCCGCTTGGCGATGGCCTCGACGATGCGCAGGTTCGCCTGGTGCGGAATGAGCACGTCGATGTCCGAGAGTTCCAGCCCCGCCAGCTCCACGGCCCGCATCGCCACCGGCGCGATCTGCGTCGTGGCCCAGCGGAACACCGGCTGCCCTTCCTGGAAGATGTAGCGGTTGTCCCGCATGTAGATCACGTCCACCAGGTCGCCGGCGCTGCCCCACGCCACCGGGCCGATGCCCGGCTCGTCGGACGGGCCCACCAGGGCCGCGCCCGCGCCGTCGGCGAAGATGATCGCCGTGGACCGGTCGGTGGGGTCGACGACGTCGGTGAGCTTCTCCGCGCCGATGACGAGCACCTTCTTCGCGGACCCGGCGCGGACCAGGTCCGAGGCCACACCGAGGCCGTAGCAGAAGCCGGCGCACGCGGCGTTGAGGTCGAACGCGCCCGCGGCCTTCACGCCGATCCGGTCGGCGACCTGGGCGGCGGCGTTGGGGATCGGTGCGGGCATCGTGCAGTTCGGCACGATCACCGTGTCGACCTCGGACGGCGCGACACCCGCGTCGGCAAGCGCCTTCGCGCCCGCGGTGACGGCCATGTCGACCAGCCGTTCGTCCTCACCGGCGAACCGGCGCTCGATGATGCCGACGCGGTCGCGGATCCACTGGTCGCTGGTGTCCATGTGCTGCGACAGCTCGTCGTTGGTGACGACCCGGTCGGGCTGCGTGCTGCCGACACCCAGCACACGGCTGGCCTTCGCGCCCTGCGCGAGGGTGAGCGTCGGTCGGGTCATGCCAGCTCCTCCAGGTGCGCGGGGGTCTTCACGGCGAACGGGGTGGTGACGGTGCCCTTGAGCTCGCGCTTCACCAGCCCGGTCAACGTCCCCGCCGGGGGCAGCTCGACGGTCCGGTCGACGCCCAGCTCGGCCAACTCTCGCATCGTCAGGTCCCACCGCACCGGGCGGGTCACCTGGGAGACGAGCCTGTCGAGGTACTGCGCGCCGCTCGTGACCACGCGGCCGTCGGCGTTCGACAACAGCGGCCGCGTCGGGTCGGAGGGCGTGAGTTTGCCGGCGTGGGCGCGCAGGGCCTCCTCGGCCGCGGCCATGTACCTGGTGTGGAAGGCGCCCGCGACCTTGAGGCGCCGCACCTTGGTACCGGCCAGGGGTTCCGCCACGATCCGCTCGATCGCGTCGGTCGAACCCGAGGCCACGATCTGTCCGGCGCCGTTGCGGTTGGCGGCTTCCAGGTCGTGCTCGTGCAGCCAGGCCACCACCTCGTCGGGGTCGCCGAGCATCACGGCCGCCATGCTCGTCGGCTCGGCGGCGCACGCGGCGGCCATCTCGGCGCCGCGAACGGCCGCCAGCGCGACGGCGTCTCCGGCGGGCAGGACTCCGGCGATCGCGGCGGCGGCCAGCTCACCCACGGAGTGGCCCGCGACCGGACCGTCGGACGGCACGGTCGACGGAAGGTACTCGTAGGCGAGCAGCGACGTCGCGACGATGAGTGGCTGGGCGACCGCCGTGTCCTGGATCTCCTCGGCAGAGGCCTCGGTGCCGAGTCTGACGAGGTCGAGGTTGCTGGTCTCCGACCACTGCGCGAGGCGGTCGCGCGCTCCGGCGAGTTCGAGCCAGGGAGTGAGCATGCCGGGTTGCTGAGAACCCTGTCCGGGGCAGAGGAGAGCGGAGGTCACATCTGTAGGGAACACGGAACGTGGTGTGCGGGGGCATGCCTCCCAGTCACCAAGTACTTCGAATCACGTTGTGGAATCCCTACAAACAGCGACCGGATTCGGTGTGATGCGGGCGACGTTGTGCCGCCCCTCACTGTCGTGCTGGAGCCGTGGTCACCAGAGACCGCGTGAGCGGGCCAGGCGGCCCACGGTCAGGGCCGTCCGCAACACGAGCGCGTCCCGCGGATCGGCGGCGTTGCGGCCGGTGAGTTCGGTCGCCTTCTTCAGCCGGTAGCGCACCGTGTTGGGATGCACGAACAACTGGCGGGCGCACGTTTCGAGCACACCGCCGGTCTCCAGGTAGGTCTCGATGGTCTCCAGCAGCGCGGGCCCGGCGTTCTCCAGGGGGCGCGCGATCTCGTCCATCAGCACGCGTTCGGCCTCGGCGTCGCCCGCGAGTGCTCGTTCGGGCAGGAGGTCGATGGACCGCGTGGGACGGGGTGCGGAGGGCCAGCCGACTACGGCCCGCAGTCCCGACAGTGCCTCGGCCGCGCTGCGGTGGGCTTCGGCGAGGCTGCTCACCGTGGGACCCGCGACGACCGGTCCCTCGGCGAACGCCGTGGACAGGACGGGCAGGACGTCCTCCGCCTTCGCGGTACCCGTCGTGGGGCCCGCGACCACCACGACCAGGCGCGAGCCCTGCACGCCGAGCAGCACGGGCCTGCCCACGCGGGCGGCCTTGCTGCGCACCTCGAAGACGACCGAGGGCGGATCGTCGGACGGCGGATTGCCCACGAGGACGGTGGCGTCGGCGGCCGGGTCCCACCCCAGTGCGGCGGCCCGGGACAGGACCGACTCCTCCGCGTCACCCCGAACGACGCCGTCGACCACGAGGGCTTCGAGTCGCGCGTCCCACGCGCCCCGAGCCTCGGCCGCCGCGGCGTAGGAGTTGGCCGCGGCGAACGCGATCTCCCGCCCGTACCGCAGGATGCCCTCGGTCAACACGGCTCGCTCGGCCGCGTCCGCCGCGAAGCGGGGGAGCTGCTCCTCGAAGACGTCGAGTGCGAGGCGCACGAGCTCCACCGTCTGACGGAGGCTGACCCAGCGGGACAGCTCCCTCGGCGCCGAACGGAACGCCTCGGTGGTGAGCTTGAGGGCCTCCTGCGAGTCGCGCATCCAGCGCACGAATCCGGCGGCACCGGCCTGGGTGATGAGCAGGACGCTGGCGCGTTGGTCGGCGGGCAGTCGGCCGAACCAGGACAGGCGTTCCTCGATGGCGGCGACGCTGGCCTTGGCGAGCCGCCCGGACGCCCGTTCGAGCGCGCGCAGCGTGGCTTCGGACAGCCCGTGCCGAGGCAGCGCGGGTTCGTGGTCGGACAGAGCCGGAGACGGTTCAGTGGACATGCTGGTGCCGAATCCTACGCGGGACGTCTCGGACGCTGGGGTCGCACGGTCCGGCAGCGTCGCCACCGCGAGGGCTGAAACGAGATCGCCCGACGCGCCGTGTTCCGTCGCGTCGGGCGATCTCACTTCCCCGGTCCCCACCGGTGTCCCCACTATGAAGTGCGAGATCACGACCCGCCACCGGACTCACCCGATCGTGAGTACCGGCGGCGGGTCGCTCTCCGGTCCACAGAGGACATTCCTGGA
>JACYYK010013226.1_pt2 | contig 10133 bp, 7 predicted proteins | sample 8236871 | NCBI WGS metagenome assembly JACYYK01 (sample SAMN14103087, study PRJNA606662) | landfill metagenome | isolation source: landfill solid waste inoculated with endophyte fungus Paravalsa indica | place: India:New Delhi, Okhla landfill site | collected 2017-11-05 | reverse complement strand
GGCACCGATGCCGTGGAGCACCTGACCGTCCACGCCATGCCGATGAGCACGCTCACCGCCGGAGCCGTCGAACCCGCCGGCGTGGGCAAGAAGGACGCGCAGCGCTCGAAGAACATGTTCGCGCTCGGTCTCCTGTCGTGGATGTACGGGCGGCCCATCGGCGGCACCGAGACGTTCCTCGAGCGCAAGTTCGCGTCGAAACCCGACATCGCGCACGCGAACATCCTCGCCCTGCGCGCCGGCTGGAACTACGGCGAGACCACCGAGGCGTTCGCGACGACCTACGAGGTGGCCCGCGCGTCGCTGCCGTCCGGGACCTACCGGCAGATCACCGGCAACACCGCCCTCGCCTACGGTCTCGTCGCGGCAGGTCGCGCGGCGGGGATGGACGTCTTCCTCGGCACCTACCCGATCACGCCGGCCTCCGACATCCTCCACGAACTGAGCAGGCTCGAACGCTTCGGCGTGCACACCTTCCAGGCCGAGGACGAGATCGCGGGTATCGGCGCCGCGATCGGCGCGTCCTACGGCGGTGCGCTCGGGGTCACGAGCACGTCCGGTCCGGGAATCGCCCTGCAATCCGAGGCCATCGGTCTGGCGGTGATGACCGAGCTTCCGCTGATCGTCGTCGACGTCCAGCGCGGCGGACCGTCCACGGGACTGCCGACGAAGACCGAACAGGCCGACCTGATGCAGGCGATGTTCGGCCGCAACGGCGAATCACCCGTCGCGATCGTCGCTCCGCAGTCACCCGCCGACTGCTTCGACGCCGCACTCGAGGCCGCGCGCATCGCGATCACCTACCGCACCCCGGTCATGCTGTTGTCCGACGGCGCGATCGCCAACGGATCCGAGCCGTGGCGGATCCCCGACATCGACGACCTGCCCCGCATCGACCCGCGCTTCGCCGCGTCGCCGGGTGACGACGACCCCGGCTACCTGCCCTACGCCCGCCACGCCGACACCCTCGCGCGCGACTGGGCGATACCCGGAACCGCAGGTCGCGAGCATCGGATCGGCGGACTCGAGAAGGCCGACGGCACAGGCGACATCTCGTACCACCACACCAACCACGAGCTGATGACCCGACTACGGGTCGCGCGGGTGGCCGGTATCGACGTCCCGAATCTCGACGTCGACGATCCCACCGGTGACGCCGAGGTGCTCGTGCTCGGCTGGGGGTCGTCGTACGGGCCGATCGGGGAGGCCGTGCGTCGTGCTCGACGCGCCGGTCATCGGGTGGCCCGAGCACATCTGCGTCACCTGGCGCCGATGCCGAAGAACCTCGGCGACGTACTCGGACGCTACCGGCGCGTGCTGGTCCCGGAGATGAACCTCGGTCAGCTGTCGTTCCTTCTGCGGTCGCGGTTCGACGCCGACATCCAGCCGGTGACGAAGGTGGCGGGCATGGCTTTCCGCGCCGACGAACTCCACGACGCCATCGAAGCCGAATTCGCCGGAACACTCGCCGACACCGAACGATCCCGGACTCCGGACGCGGTCGCCTCGTCGACGAAACTCGACCCCACAGCAGAGAGGGAACGAGCATGACCGGACTCCTCGGCCACGATCTCGGACTCCGCCCGCACATCGATGCGCTCGACGGTGTGCCCCGCACGGACGTTCCGCAGAAGGCGAAGGACTTCACCTCCGACCAGGAGGTGCGGTGGTGTCCGGGTTGCGGCGACTACGTCATCCTCGCGACGGTCCGCAGCCTGCTGCCCGAATTGGGTGTCCGGCGTGAGAATCTCGTGTTCGTCTCCGGCATCGGATGCTCGTCGCGCTTCCCCTACTATCTCGACACCTACGGTGTGCACTCGATCCACGGACGCGCCCCGACACTCGCGACCGGTCTGGCGGTGACGCGTCCGGATCTGTCGGTGTGGGTCGTGACCGGCGACGGCGACGCCCTGTCGATCGGTGGCAACCATCTCGTCCACGCCCTGCGTCGCAACGTGAACATGCGGATCCTGTTGTTCAACAACCGGATCTACGGCCTGACCAAGGGGCAGTACTCGCCGACCTCGGAGGTCGGCAAGGTCACCAAGTCCTCACCCGGCGGGTCGGTCGACGCACCGTTCAACACCCTGTCGCTCGCGCTCGGCGCCGAGGCGTCCTTCGTCGCACGTGCTCTCGACTCCGATCGCGCCGGACTGACAGAGGTCCTGCGCGCGGCGGCGCACCACCGCGGCACGGCCTTCGTCGAGATCCTGCAGGACTGCCCGATCTTCAACGACGGCTCGTTCGACGTGTTGCGCAAGGACGAAGCGCCGTCGCACCTGATCCGGCTGCGGCACGGCGAACCGATCATCTTCGGCGTCGACAACGAGCTCTGCGTCGTCCGAAAGGGTTTCGGCCTGCGGGTGGTGCAACGCTCCGAGGTGGACGCCGCCGACATCGTCGTGCACGACGCGCACACCGACGACCCCGAATACGCGTACGCGCTGTCGCGGTTGTCGGACCAGGACCTCCGTTACGTCGTCACGGGGATCGTGCGGCAGGTCGCGCGGACGACCTACGACGACGCCGAGCGTGCTCGGGTGCGGGTCGCGCAGGAGTCCGGCGCCGCCGACCTGCAGCAATTGTTGCGGGGCGACAACACGTGGACCGTTCCCTGACGCTCGCATCCGCTACCGTCCTGGTCATCCGCTACGGCAATTTCCGAATTTGCTGTAGCGGATAGCCGAAGTTGTAGCGGATCAGGCGTGGTGGACGACGCGACCGGCGATGACGGTCGCGCGGACCATCTCCGCGGTGGGTGCCGCGAGGGCGTCGACCAGGGGGCGGTCGAGAAGGACGAGATCGGCCGGCGCGCCGACCCGCACGCGACGAGCAGTGCCACTGGGATCGTCGAGCGGGGCCAGACACCGGTCGAGCGCGGTCGGGGCAGGGATCCGTTCGTCCACCCCGGCGACGTCGCCGGTCGGGCACGTACGGGAGACCGCCGCGGAGATCACCGCCCACGGGTCGGCGGGGCCGTAAGGGGCGCGACCGGCACATCACCGTCGAGGAGGCTCCGGCACCGATAGAGGTCGGGCAGGTCGACGGCGGGCACGTCGCGGAGATAGGCGTCGCCGCGGTCGGTGAGGAAGCCTGGCTGGGTGACGACCTGCTGGCCCAGGCGCCTCAGGTCGTCGATCGGCTCGGCCGGGTTGAGGGCGCCGTGTTCGATGCGGTCGCCGGGGACGGTGCCCACCTCGGTGAGGACGGCGAGCAGGATCGCGAACGCCTCGCGACTGACGCAGTGCACCGCCACCCCGCGACCCGCATCGTGGACGCGGCGGATCGTCGTCGCGAGATCGTCGAGGTCGGGCAGTCCGGAGTCGGCGAGCACGATCTTGTGCGGCCCCGCGGCGAACGTCTCCGAGTCCACGAAATCCAGTGGTGCACCGAGAAGTCGGATGCGCTGCGGGACGGACCCGTCGACGTGGGAGGCGCGGAGGTGTTCCAGGGTCGAGGGGGTGAGGTCGGGCGTCGCGTCGGTGAGACCGGTGATGCCGTAGGACGCCAGTTCGGCACCCACGTCTGCGAGCGATGGTGGGCCGGAGTCGGGTAGCCGGTCGCGGAGCCATGTGTCGGCGCGCCACACGCGTCCTGTCGGTTGTCCCTTCTCGTCGCGTTCGACGCCGGGGTGATCGGCCGTTGCGAGTCCCGTGAGTGCGGCGGCGGTGGAGTTCAGGAACCATACTGCACCGCTTCGGTGTTGGATGCGCACGGGACGCTCGGCGTGCAGCATGTCGAGAGAATTCAGATCCAACAGGCCGGCAACGTCCTCCGAGTACCCGACACCCCGTATCCATCCGTTACCGGCCGCGGTTGCGAGTGCGCGGGCGAGGTCGTCGGCGGTGTGGACGGCAGGTGGGCCGCAGCGGACCGATGTGCGGTCGGCCGCGAGGGCGTGCAGGTGGATGTGGTGGTCGTGCAGGCCCGGAAGCAGTGCGCCTCCACGACCGTCGACGACGTCGGCCGACGCGGGTACCGGCACTTCCGATCCGAGGACTGCGACGACCCCGTCACGGATGAGGACATCGGTTCCGCCGATGCCGTCGACCTCGACGTCGCGTACGACGAGGACGCTCACGGCCGGATGCCCAGATCGGTGAGTACGCGCCGGGTGTCGCGCCCGGATTCGGCGACCTCACCGGAGATTTCACGCCTCTGGGGTTCGGCGACGGCAACGGCACCGTCCGTTGTCTGCAGCACCCACTGTTCGCCGTCACGGATGGCGGGTTGCGAGATGGTCGTGGGTTCGTCGAGAGTCGCCGCGACGACGGCGGACATCGAGATGTCCCAGAGTTTTCCGCGCCCGTCGGGTGGTGCCGACATGGCCAGCGCCGCGGCGGTGAGACCCGTGAGAGGATCGGCGATCGCATCGCCGACGAAGACGGGACCTTCCGCGTCGTACGCGATCAGTCCGGCGGAGGCGGCGATGTCGTCGCCGAAACCCACGCGGTGCGAATCCCGTCCGTGCGCGGTGATCGAGATCCATGTGGTGCAGTCGTCCACGGCTTTCACCGCGTCGAGGCCGAAACCGGCGAGTGCCCGCGGTCGCGACGCCTCGATCACGATGTCGGCCGCTGCCACCAGTTCCGCGAGTTCGCGTCGTTGCGTGTCGTCGGCGGGGTCGAGCACGACCGATTCGTGCCCGCCGTGCAGCAGTCGGTAGAACTCGGCATTGCCGCGACGCGCACCGTCCGGCCGCGACGGCGTCTCGACCTTGACGACGCGCGCACCGGCGAGACCGAGCAGATGCGCACACAGGGGGCCGGCCCACAGGGCGCTGAAGTCGACGACGAGCAACCCGTCGACCGGACGGGGTTCCGACGGCGTCGGCGGAGCGGCGACACCGTGGACGACAGGTCCTGCCGCGATTCCGAGCAGTTCGGCACGCTCGGCCAGCTCCGCCCCGGTGTGTTCGACGAGCCAGTCGGCGACGGCAGGCCACGGATCGCCGGGGATCTCCTCGCCGATCAGGGCGCCGAGCAGGAGTGGGTCGTCGGGACGTGCGCAGGAGACCGCAGCCCACCCGTCGATCGTCGGCAGCAGACGACATGCACCTCCGGCGGAGACCGCTCCACTGCGACGATGACCGGTGAACGCGGCGCGTTCGGACAGCAGGCGCGCACCGTCGACGTCGACGACGCCACCGGACGCCGCGGAGATCCACGCGGAGCGTTCGCGGGCGACGGTGGCGGCGCGACCGGATGGGAGCAGTGGGGGACCGTCGACTCTGCCGGTCAGAGAGGCAATTCCGCTGTCGGCCCAGTCGCGTACCGGGTCTGCGGCGAGGTCGGGGGCCACGACCGTGATGTTACATTTCGTGCCGGATGGGGCCTGGTGGAGTACAAGGACGGACCACATGGATACGGCACGAACGATGCTTCTCTCCGCTGCGGACCTGGCGAACGGAACGGCGGGAGAGCCCCTTCTCTGTGAGGGCGGTGCCGTGTCCCGGCCGATGGTCGTCGTCGATCTCGACGGAGGCGTTCCCCTGCTCGAGCGTGCCGTCGAACAGGCGGCACGGGCCGACCGGATCCTCGTCGGCCGCGCGACCCGCGAGATTCCCTCCGAGGTCCGTCCGTTGATCGACGCGCTCGACCTCACCTACGCGCCGGTCGCGCAGTCCCGCGGCGTGGTGGAGACGCCGGATCCGGACGCGAGCATCGCGGCGTTCGCCGAGGCCGTCGCCGCGAACCCGCAGGCCGCGCTGGTGGCACGGCAGGTCGTGCGGGCATCCGAGACGCTCGCGGTCCCGGAAGCGATCGACGTGGAGTCGCTCGGCTACTCGACGTTGCAGGGCGGACCGGAGTTCGCCGCGTGGCTCGCCGGACGCGGTCCGCGCCCACTGCCGCCGCCCTCGGACGAACCGGTGCTGATCGCCCGCGATGGCGACCTCCTGCACATCACGCTCAACCGGCCCGAGCGTCGCAATGCCTACGGAACGGTGCTGCGCGACGCTCTCGTCGACGCCTTGCGACTCGCGATCCTCGACGACAGCATCGAACGGGTCGTGCTCGACGGGGCGGGATCGTCGTTCTGCGCCGGCGGTGATCTCGACGAGTTCGGTCGCACGCCCGACATCACGCTCGCGCACTTCGTCCGGACGCGCGGGGGAGCGGGGCGTCTCGTCGCGCAACTCGCTGGTCGTATCGAGGTGCGGTTGCACGGTCACTGCATCGGTGCGGGTATCGAGATCCCGGCCTTCGCGGGGTGGGTGGCCGCGACTCCCGACACGGTCTTCCGGCTCCCGGAGGTCTCGATGGGTCTCATCCCCGGGGCCGGCGGGACGGTCAGCATCCCGCGGCGGATCGGCAGGTGGCGGTCGCTGCACCTGTTCGTCACGGCCGCGCCCCTCGACGCCTCCCGCGCACTCGACTGGGGATTGGTGGACGAAATCCGCGACATGTGAACAATCTGTTGACAACGAGTTGTTCACACGCCATCCTGGGTTCATGTCCGAGGAAGGCTTCACCCCACCGAATCCGAGTCGCGAACGCGCGCACCGTGAGTACGCGGGGCTGTTCCGGATCGCCGAACGGCACGGCAACACTCCCGAGCAGCGGGCCAGGCAGTCGCACCCGGAGATGCTCGACCCGCTCGGCGCCATCCGTCTCGTCGCGGCTCTGGCGGGTGGCGTGCACAGTCCCGGCCCCGGCGAACCCGAGGTCGACGACGCCGACGTCATCGCCGCGCTCGGTCTGGTCCCGAAGGCACGCGCCGAGATGGACCAACTCGAGGCGCTGATCCTCCGCATCGCACGGGAACGCGGGATGACCTGGCAGGAGATCGCTTTCGGCCTCGGCCTGGGAAGCACCCAGGCGGCCCGGCAACGCTACGAGCGCCTCGTCAAGCGGGTCGACGCGTAACGGCGAAACCGACGTCGTGCGCGATTTCCCGGAGGATTTCGCACACGACGTCGGTCTCGGCAGCAGTGGCCGTCAGGCCATGAGTGCGGTGAACCGCCAATCCAGGACGGGAGCCGGCTCGGCATCTCCGCGGTGCGCGTAGACGAGCGACCGCAGGTTCAGCACGCCACCGCCCTCGGCGAGGGGCTCGGCGGATTCGACGTGCAGGTCGCTGGTGAGGGTGTCGCCCTCCTGCACCGGGCCGGTGTGGTCGCACGACTTCCAGCCCAGCACCGTCACGAGATTCGGCAGGGCGCGCGTCGCCTGTGAGAAGGCCAGGCCGATGGTGTGGCCGCCGTAGACGAGACGACCGGATGCGCCGACCCGCTCGTCGTGGTGCGTCGCCGCGATGTTGAGGCTCAGGCGCGCGAGTTCCGGTGCGCTCGAGACGACGTCGCCGCTGGACTGCAGCACGGCGCCGGCGAGGGACTTGTCGAAGTGCTCACCCGGCACCTTCGATCGGTAGACACTCAGATCCCAGTCGGCGGGCGCGGACCACTGCGGTTCGTCCTGCGGCCCGATGGCCGAGAGGTCGTCGGAGTGCACCACGCGGTCGGGGTCGGGATTCTCGCTCAACGGCAGCATTGCGCAGCGGTAGAAGTCGAGGACGGTGTTGCCGTCCTGGTCGACGGTGTTCATGCGCAGCGCCGCGAGACCGGTGGGCTTGCGTCCGGGCTTGGCCGAATTCTCCTTCAGCCCCACGACTTCGGTGGTGGTGTAGAGGGTGTCGCCGATGTGCGGGAAGCGGCGGAAACGCAGACCGCGGTAGAAGAGATTGGCCTTCACGTGGTGCGTGACCAGAGTCGACTGGCCGATCGCGATGTCGGTGACGAAGCCGGCGTGCGCGACCGGCCCACCCGCGACGGCGGCCGAGAGGTGCTTGTCGAGCGGAAGACGCAGGCGGTCACCGAGAATGCTCTGGTGCGCGGCGGCGAGACCGTCGGTGAGCGTCACGGCGGGGGCGGTGTCGAAGACCTGGCCGACGGTCAGTTCGTCGAAGTAGGGTCCGCCGACGTACGAGGTGGTCATGGCTTTCAGGCTCCGATCTTCGACAGGGTGCGGCGGGCGGCGACAGCGACGGCCTCGTCGAGCATCTGGCCGTCGAGCTGGGCGGCTCCGGCGCCGCGGTTCTCGGCTTCCTCGAGTGCGGTGAGGACCTTGCGGGCGGCGTCGACCTGATCGTCGGTGGGTGTGAAGGCTGCTGCGGCAGAGGTGATCTGCGCGGGGTGGATGACCCACTTGCCGTCGAATCCGAGATCGGACACCCACTGCGCCGAATGGCGGAAGGCGTCGTCGTCGGCGATGCCGAGGAACGGCCCGTCGATCGCCTGGACACCGGCGGCGCGGGCGGCGTGCAGTACGCGGTCCTGCACGTAGAGCCAGTGCTCGGGGGCGGCGGTGCGGGCGCGGCCCAGGGAGGCGCCGAGGTCGGCGTAGCCGATGATCACGCCGGCGACCCGGGAGCCCGCGACGATCTCGTCGATGCGCTGCACGCCGGCGGGGGTCTCGATGAGGGCCTGCACCGGGACGGTCGATTCACCGAGGATGCGGTCGGCCTCGACGAGATCGTCGGCGCTCTCGACCTTGGGGATCACGATCGAGGCGAGGGCGTCGCCGAGTGCGGCGCACGCGCGCAGGTCGTCCTCGAACCAGGGGGTGCCGCGTCCGTTGATGCGCACGGAGACGGTGCGTGTGGCGCCGTGCTCGCGGACCAGCGGAGCCACGAGCTCGCGGGCGGCGTCCTTCTGGGCGGCGGTGACGGCGTCCTCGAGGTCGAGGACGACCTCGTCGGCGGCGGAGGCGAGGGCCTTACCGGCTTTGCGTTCGTCGGAGCCGGGGGCGACGAGAACGGCGCGCCGGCGGAGGTGTTGCTCGGAAGACACGGGGACCTCGGGGAGTTCGGTCGGCAATGACGGCGCTAAATGTACGGCCATTGTTGGCGGTATGCCACCCCACGGAGAGGTGTGCCCATAGGAAGGTGCAGTCGTTCGTATCGGCTAAAACTCTGCAATCACGACGTCGAATGAGTGTCTTCGCGTTGACAACGCCCGAACTTGGTCCACAAAATGGCCGTACAAAGTTTCCCGGGTCCGTGTGGCCCGTCCCCGACGAAGGGTGCCCCCGTGACCTACCTGAACGACGAAGAGACTTTTCTGGTCAAGACCGTCCGCGACTTCATCGATCGGGAGGTCAAGCCGTCGGTGCAGGAGGTCGAGCACGCCAACGAGTACCCCGAGAAGTGGATCGAGCAGATGAAGCAGATCGGCATCTACGGGCTCGCCGTGCCGGAAGAGTACGGCGGATCGCCGGTGTCGATGCCCTGCTACGTCCAGGTCACCGAGGAACTCGCCCGCGGATGGATGTCGCTGTCGGGTGCGATGGGCGGGCACACCGTCGTCGCCAAGCTGCTGACCCTGTTCGGCACCGAGGAGCAGAAGAGCAAGTACCTGCCCAGGCTGGCCACCGGTGAGATCCGCGCGACGATGGCGCTGACCGAGCCCGGCGGCGGCTCCGACCTGCAGGCGATGACGACGACCGCCAAGCGCGACGGCGACGAGCTGGTCATCAACGGTGCCAAGACGTGGATCACCAACGCGCGTCGCTCGGGGCTGATCGCGCTGCTGTGCAAGACCGATCCCACCGCGCAGCCGCGCCACAAGGGCATCTCGGTGGTGCTCGTCGAGCACGGCCCGGGCCTGACGGTCTCGCGCGACCTGCCCAAGCTGGGTTACAAGGGCGTCGAGTCGTGCGAACTGAGTTTCGACAACTACCGCATCTCCGCCGACGCGATCCTCGGCGGCGAGCCCGGCAAGGGCTTCGCCCACATGATGAAGGGACTCGAGACCGGTCGTCTGCAGGTCGCCTCCCGCGCCCTGGGTGTCGCGACCGCCGCGCTCGAGGATTCGCTCGCCTACGCGCAGCAGCGCGAGAGCTTCGGCCAGCCGATCTGGAAGCACCAGTCCGTCGGCAACTACCTGGCGGAGATGGCCACCAAGCTCACCGCCGCGCGGCAGCTGGCGCGCTACGCGGCGGAGAAGTACGACAGCGGTGAGCGCTGCGACATGGAGGCCGGCATGGCCAAGCTGTACTGCTCGGAGATCGCGATGGAGATCGCCCTGAACGCGGTGCGCATCCACGGCGGTTACGGCTACTCCACCGAGTACGACGTCGAGCGCTACTTCCGCGACGCGCCGCTGATGATCGTCGGCGAGGGCACCAACGAGATCC
>JACYYK010004388.1_pt1 | contig 10141 bp, 9 predicted proteins | sample 8236871 | NCBI WGS metagenome assembly JACYYK01 (sample SAMN14103087, study PRJNA606662) | landfill metagenome | isolation source: landfill solid waste inoculated with endophyte fungus Paravalsa indica | place: India:New Delhi, Okhla landfill site | collected 2017-11-05 | reverse complement strand
GAATTGGTAGATGCGTTTTATGCTCGAGTTCAAAAGCATCCTGATTTAATTCCGATTTTTCCCAATAATTTTACAGAGATAGCTCGAAAGCAAAAACAATTTCTAACTCAATTCTTTGGTGGACCACCGTTATATATACAAGAACATGGGCATCCGATGATGAAAAGACGACACGCTCCTTTTCCCATTACACCTACAAGAAGAGATGCCTGGCTAACATGCATGGAGGGTGCATTGGAAGAGGCGCAAATAGAAGAACCGTTTCGAAGTGCGATGTTTGATCGGCTTATCTTAACAGCCAATCACATGATGAACACACCTGAACCTGAAAAAGAGAAAGGAGAATCATTGTGAATTGGAATTCTGCCGGTTCATGGCAACCACAAGATCGTAACCAAATAGCACAATATCACTTTATTGATGTGTTAAAAAAACCGGTTGAGATTTATGTATTTGTTGATCCTCTATGTCCTGAATGCTGGTCATTAGAACCTTATTTAAAAAAGTTGACCGTTGAGTATGGAAGGTTTTTCACCATTAGACCTGTATTAAGCGGGCAACTAACCGATTTGCATAGGGATAAATTTGAACGCCCCAAAAAACTAAAGGATATTTGGGAAAAGACGGCAAAGCGAACGGGAATGAGCTGCGATGGTGACCTATGGATAGAGAACCCGATTTATTATCCATGGCTAACCTCTATTGCGATTAAGGCAGCAGAGCTTCAAGGTAAAAAGGCGGGAAAAAAATTTCTCAGAAAGATTCAGGAATTGGCTTTCCTAGATAAACAGGATATTTCAAGCGAAACTGTCTTACTCCATTGCGCGGAAGCTGTTCATCTTGACATCGAAGAGTTCCGAAATGATCTTTATTCCAAATCTGCCAAAAAAGCATTACAGTGTGATCTGAAAATCACGAAAGAAATGGAAGTAGAATATATTCCAACAATGGTTTTCTTCAATGAATCAGAAAATGAAGAAGGCTTGAAGATCTCTGGTATTTATCCATATGATATCTATGTAAAAGTCTTAAAACAAATGCTACAAAAAGAACCTTTACCAGCAAAAAAACCGAAATTATTAGATTTCTTATCCCATTATGAATTTGTTGGTACAAAGGAAGTAGCTGTTGTCTATGACTGGACAATGGATAAAGCCGAAAAAGAAATGAAAAAGCTCCAGCTTCGACAAGATGTAGAAAAGGTTCCTGTAAAATTCGGATCCTTTTGGAAATATAATAAATAATGTCTAACTAACACAATGGTTGTTCTACTATTGTGTTAGTTTTTTAATCGGATTGGTGATGAAGAAAGAGGACTAGTTTTAGTCCTCTTTCTTCAGGTTCTAGTTTTCTATATAAAGATAAGGGATGGGAGAAAGTTTCAAGTCAAACAAAGGGGTTTTGTTTGTAAAACGTCTCATATAGAATATATCAAGGACAAGTACAAATGGCAATAGTTATGTGCAACATTTCACAAAAGTGTCACACTTCTAAAATGGTCCAATTCTTCATACATTATTTTTGGGTAGTATTATTTATAGAGGAGGCATGACAATGCTAATGAGGTTGATATTTATTCTACTTGCCGTATTTGCTGCCTTACTTAACCTTTTAGGATTACTGCGATTTATTCCAATGTACATAACCATCCCTATACTATTTGTATCCATTTACCTGGCTGTATACTTTTACAATGATCGAAAGCAATTTAAAGGGTTTCACTCCTAATGAACGACTACAATTTAAAATAACAATTATCTCACTATATAGCGGCTGAGACATGACTGGAAAAAAGTAACACAATAATAAGCACCGATTATCCTTATTTAGATAATCGGTGCTTATTTTTGATAGAAAGAATCGTTTAGTCTATTAAATAAAGAGGGCATTTTCTGCTTCCATCCTTCCTTGGACGGAATGTGAGTGAACATGCCACCTTTAGGTTTTTCTTGGAAGCCGTTGACCTGTGGATCACTTCCCAATTCAAGGACTCCAAATCTTCCTGCCGGCTGAATTGAAGTGACTGTAGCTAATTTTTTATGAGTGTTATGAAAATCGCGAAGCTTTAACAAGTCAATATCTGCTAAACCATCACCGTAAGTTAGCATAAACGGTTCATTTCCAATATATGGTTGTATCCTCTTCAACCTTCCTCCAGTCATTACATTATCACCAGTATCAACTAAAGTAACTTTCCATTGTTCAGCCATCGATTGAAGGTAAAACGGGTGGGATTGTTTAGTAAAATCAAATATTAAATTGGAGTTTTGTACATAATAATTATTAAAATACTCTTTTATCACATGTCCCTTGTATCCAAGACAAATAATAAAATCGTTAAATCCATATGAGGAATAAATTTTTAAAATATGCCATAAAACAGGTTTTCCTCCTATTTCGACCATAGGCTTTGGTTTTAAGTGAGTTTCTTCGCTAAGACGAGTACCGTAACCTCCCGCTAGAATAACAACTTTCACAAATATCTATCCTCCTTTTTGCCTAATAACAACTTCAATAATCTCATTATATGTAAGACCATATCTAGTTCTTGGACAAATAACTCTAACCTTACAAAAAAGATAAGAGTGTATCCGAAACAGAACGAGAAAAATTCGTTACATTAGAACAGAAAAATAGAGGCTGGGACGAAAGAGTAAGTAAAGAAAGGAAAACCCGAACGTTAATATTTCTGCACGGATACCGCTCCGTCAAAATACTCCGCTTTCCGTGGGCACGTCTTCAGCTAACTTTGCAAAGAAAACCGCTTTGCAAAGTGGATCTTCAGCTCGTGCTGTTCCCACAGGAGTCTCCGTATTTTGACTACGCTAAAGTAGAATAATGTTCGATTATAGCGCTTGCTGTTTAGTTATGTCCCAGCCCCTATTTTAGTAGGAGTAAGAAATCAAAAAAACTGGTTCTATGTGTATTTTACTTTCTCCTGTAATGGTTCATAGGGACAAGCCGCCGAAGGTTATTGTGTGGTTTCTTTGATTTTATTGTGCTTCGTGCTTTTGTTTACAAATAAACGATAATTAAAACGTGATACCCACCTACAGATTGTTGATGAGTGTCACGTTTTTGATTTTAATCTAATCGGTTTTGTCCCAGCCGTTTTTCCTTTATTTATCGATTTCCTCTAACAGATTTTCCATCTCTGTTAATTTCTCTTCAAATACTTTTAAGGCATTTGTTACTGGTGTTTTTTCTGTCATGTCCACACCTGCTCGTTTGAGGACTTCAATTGGATAATCACTACTTCCAGCTTTTAAATAATCTAAATATCGCTCAACTGCAGGCTCTTTTTCCTCTAAGATTTGATTTGCTAATGACTGTGCTGCTGCATAGCCTGTTGCATATTGATAGACATAATAATTGTAATAGAAATGAGGGATTCTTGCCCATTCCAGTCCAATTTCTTCATCCACTATCAAATCATCGCCAAAGTATTTTTTATTTAGATTATAGTAAAGCTCCGTCAGTTTATCTGCGGTTAATGCTTCACCATTTTGGGACAGAACATGTATCTCGTGTTCAAACTCTGCAAACATTGTCTGACGGAATACTGTTCCTCTAAATCCCTCTAAGAAATGATTTAATAAGTATAACTTTTCCTTAGGATCAGAAGTATTTTCCACTAGATAATCGTTTAACAATGCCTCATTACACGTCGAAGCAACCTCTGCAACGAAAATAGAATAGTTTCCATAACGGTATGGTTGACTTTCATGTGTGTAATAGCTATGCATGGAGTGTCCTAATTCATGAGCAAGAGTAAATAAGTTGTTTAAATTGTCCTGCCAATTCATTAAGATGTACGGGTTCGTACTATAGGATCCAGAAGAATAAGCACCACTTCTTTTCCCCTTGTTCTCCTCTACATCAATCCACCTTTCCTCAAAGGCTCTTTTCATTACATTTAAATAGTCTTTACCTAATGGCGATAATGCCTTTAATACCGTTTCCTGTGCCTTATCATAAGTAAAGGTCATATTAACATCCTTAACAAGCGGGGTGTATAAATCATACATATGGAGTTCATCTAGTCCGAGGACTTTTTTACGAAGTGCCACATAGCGCTGTAGTAATGGCAAACCTTCATGAATTGCTGCAATAAGGTTATCATAAACAGATTCTGGAATGTTATTACGATTTAGTGCAGCTTCACGAGCAGATTGGTAATTTCTAACCTTCGCATAAAAATTATCCTTTTTCACCACACCTTGCAGAGTAGAGGCAAAGGTGTTGCGGAAGCTACCGAATGTATCGTACATCGCTTTAAAAGCATCATGACGCACACGTTGATCCTTTGATTCGAGGAAGTTAATATAACGACCATGTGTCAAATCCACTTCATTGCCATTTTCGTCCTTGACTGCTGGAAATGTCATGTCAGCATTGTTCAACATACCAAAGGTTTGAGAAGCACTATCTGTAACTTCTGATGCTTCCGCTAGCAGTGCCTCTTCTTTCTCAGACAAAACATGTGGTCTCTGACGATTAATCTCATCTAGTGTGTGCTGATATAATTGAAGCGGTTCATATTGTGCTAAATATTCTTTTAATGTTGATTCTTCTAGCTTTAATATTTCTGGGGTGATAAAGCTCATGACACTAGATGCTTGTGTGATAAGATTTTCTGCTTTTCCGTTCATCGCTTGGTAGAAAGAATTGGCTGTATCTTGATCATAGCGCATATGAGCATATGTATACAATGTGCTTAGACGATCAGAAACCTCATCTTGCAACTGAAATAATTGATATAATTTCTCTGAGGACTCATGTAGCTTACCCTGAAAGGTTTCAAACTTTGGTAGTAGCTCCTTTACATCCTTCCACTCTTTTTCCCATTCCTCGTCTGAGGCATAAATATCTTCTAATTTCCAAGTTAATTCTACAGGAATTTCTTCACGAGTTGGTAAAGATTTTTGTGCTTTTGCCATTTTGCTTCCTCCTTTATTTCTATCTGTTTCTTTTATTATAACTTATAATACCATTATTCATACAGTATGATGTTTTTACATATGCTTACTAGGAATTGTTACAGTATAGTTATCTTCTGTTTTAGCCTTTAAAATACCTATACGTTCCAACAACTGTAAATATTCGGCGATAGGATTGTTTGGTGAAGAAATCAACGGAAATTGAGAAGGATTTATTTGATGACTTTGAAGGAGGTAGATTGCTTCTTGAAGGGAAAAGCATGATCTTTTCTTCATTAAATCAATAAATATTCGTGTTTGCCAAATCCATGGAGCAGAGTTCATTAAAAATTGCGAACGAACAGGGAGATAAATAAAGGATGGAAGGTCTTGTACTGTAAACTGATGTAAGTAAAGCCACTGTCGCCAAGCCGTTTCTTTAGACTCATATATCGGTACTGGTCTAATCCTCCACTTCTTTCTTTGATTTAGCCAGTGAGACTTAAGAATCGACATATCCAACTGCATTTGTTGAAATAGTAGCCGAAAACCAAGCTCTTCTAATGGAATTGTTTTTAATTTACCGATTGCTTTTGTTCTCGTCAAAAAATAAAAATCTTGAAAAAGAATGAATTGTCTTTCCGTACTACAGTAAAAATATATCGTCAAAGGAAATTTGGAATGAAATTGATGGATGTAGGATTGGTCGTTTGATGTTAGTTTGATAGTTTGGGAGGAAAGGCGATGGAAGCGATTCGCACCGAGGATCCATATTGGATGATAACCATTTTTCCGATAAGCATTTGTACGTTTCATCATTTCGTTCGTTGAGATTTTCGCACATTGATATTCAATCGGTATTTGCCTATTCTCAATCTGGACTAACAAATCTGGTCTTTGTTTTATTTCTGGCAAGTATTGTTCCAAACTTACCTCAATCCCTTGGTTCCTAAACCTTTGAAATAAATCTATTTTACCTTTTTCATGATAAGCGCCTTCTCCGCCTTGGGAGCATGTCGTATTCGACCGATGTGCAAAATGAGGGATCACCTTTTCTCCTGCTTTAATGATTAATTTCTCCCCACATTCTGGGCAGATAAAAGTAGTGGTTTCTTTATACTGATTAATTTCTTCTATTGTACACGTATAAAGGGAGATATGCTCTCCTTTTTCATTTTGGGCTTGTAACATACAAAAAACACCTCCAGTCCACATAGTTCGACGTAGAGGTGTCTTTATCCTGCTTAATTAGATAATTTTCCTGGAATAGAATTTTTAATAAAAAAGGCTAAAACGAAACCTACAAGTGCGAATACACCAGCAACAATGAACGAGACATTTACTCCATGAATCATTCCTTGTAATCCTCGATCTGGATTGGCTTGATTCATCATCACGGATACAAGTAATGCCGTACCTATTGCTCCAGACATTTGACGCATTGTATTGTTCATGGCTGTACCATGAGGCATTAGTTCAGCTGGAAGCTGGTTTAAGCCTGCAGTTGTAACTGGCATCATGACCATAGCAATTCCAAACATCCTTATTGCATTCACAACCGTTAAATAGAAAAACGTTGTTTCAGTTGTTAAAACAGCGAACATGAAGGTTGTAATCACAATAAGTCCTAGACCAGTAATGGCAAGCCATTTGCCACCAAACTTATCAAATAGTCGTCCGGTAACAGGATTCATTAACCCCATAAGTACTGCTCCAGGCAATAAAGCTAGTCCTGATTCAAAGGCTGTAAACCCAAGATATTGCTGCATCATAATAGGTAGGATGATCGCTCCACCAATCATAGCAAAGAAGGAAATCATTCCAATAGCAGTAGTTAATGTAAACATTTTATATTTAAATATTCGAAATTCAAGAATTGGCTTCTCAATTCTTAATTGTCTCATGATGAAGAAAAATAACGTAATCGCTCCAATAATTAATGGTATATACACAAATGGACTTCCCCATCCATGATGCTCATCCCCTGCATAGCTAAATCCGAACAATAATCCACCGAATCCAACAGTAGAAAGGGAAATAGAAATTGGATCAACTTTCGGAAAGGTTTGTTTTGTAACATTAACGAGTATTTTGTACGCTACGATAATATCCAAAATCGCAATCGGTAGCACAATATAAAATAAACTTCTCCAAGGGAAATGCTCTACTAACCATCCTGATAATGTAGGACCAATCGCCGGCGCAAACGCGATGACGAGACCAAATAACCCCATTGCAGAGCCTCTTTTCTCAATCGGAAAAACAAGAAACATAATCGTTTGCATTAATGGCATCATAATACCTGCTCCAGCCGCTTGCAGAATTCTACCTATTAATAAGACCGTGAAGTCTGGCGAAATGGCACAAACAGCAGTACCTAATGCAAAGCTACCCATCGCTGTTAAAAATAGTGCTCGTGTTGTAAATCGTTCAATTAAGAATGCCGTAATTGGGATCATAATACCATTTACAAGCATAAAAATAGATTGTAACCATTGGGCGGTAGCAGTCTCAATATTTAAATCATCCATGATATGCGGTAGAGCAGTACCTAACAATGTTTGATTTAAAATAGCTACAAAAGCACCCGAAATGAGCACAATCATCAGTGGAGTACGGTTGATTGTTGAAGTGTCACTCATAAAATTGTATTCCTCTCTTTTTTGCAATATCCTTCATCTTAACATAATATATTTCGAAAATCGAAATATATGCACTTAGCCTATTCTGATGATTGTAGTTTACCCAATTACCTTCTAGTAAACATAACCAATGAAGAAATACTATACAGGCGGCAAAAAAAAGAAAGCTAGGTATTCCATAACTGAAATACCTAGCCTATAAACTAAAGTGCTCTTTTACTTGAGCTAACGCATCTTCTTCAAAAATTTCCTTACCATACTCCTGAACAACAAACATAGTTAGAGGCGATTCTTGGCCAAATTCAAGAATTTGACTAATTAAGTCCTCTTGTTCATCATCAGACAAATAATCCTCATCAAAACGGGTGATCAGCATATATTTGTCATCATAATAATATAGCTCTTCTCCCATTCCCTCTACAGGTTCAAAGACATGACTTAATTGAATAATATCTTCTAAATCCTTAAAGCTTACTACAACTACAAAATCCTGACCATACTGCTGCTCAATCTCGTCCGCCTTATTCATTGGACCAAACTTTTCCTCCAGCAAAGATTCTATTTTGTCATCAACTGGCATATCAATCGTTTTGCCAGACTCTGTTGGTAATTGTAGATTTTGACCATCCTTTGATATCTGTGCTTTTGTTACAACAATTTCTAAACCTTTCTCTAATGCTTGCACTTGTATCCATAATGGTCCATCTATTTGAAAATCTTCTTCATTATAATTCACTTCGTCCATCACTTGCCAGAAAAGCTGTTCACTTTTCTCACGATTATACCAAATATCTTCGCGATCAAAACCACGATCTTCTATATCCATATATGAGATATAAAATTTAATGGTATTCTCATTAATTCTCTCGATCTCCATACATTAACTCTCCCTTCATGAATAAATGGTTGGGTTGGAAGGGAATCACCTTTTCTTTCTAAACCCTCTTCTTTCTTATACCCTATTGTTATAAGCCATACCTGATGGAAAAGATGCTATTACTATTGTATGACAATAAACACTTATTTGGAAACATAACAACTTATTTTTTTCATTTTTACCCTTTATAAGTATAAGGTATTATTTTAGATTGTAGCTTATTCTTTGTCATTTGTCATTAGATATATACATCATTTTTCGTCTATTTTTCTGTAATAACGAATTTACTGTAACGAGATATCCTTCTTTGTGAAAAAAAGCAGATCTCATGTAAGATCTGCTTTTCCTTTAATTAACCATTCGTTGGGCTTCACGTAACTGAAATGTTCTTACAGTACGTGGTAAGAAACGTCTTATTTCATCTTCATTATATCCAACTTGTAATCTTTTTTCATCCAAGATAATCGGTCTTCTAAGTAAGCCAGGATTATCCTGAATCAATTGAAATAAATCTTTTAAAGGTAATTGGTCAAGATTCACATTCAATTTCTGAAAAACTTTGGAACGTGTAGAGATAATCTCATCAGTTCCATCCTCTGTCATTCGTAGAATCTCTTTAATTTCATCAAGCGTCAATGGTTCAGAGAAAATATTTCGTTCATGAAATGCGATATCGTGCTCCTCTAACCATGCTTTCGCTTTCCGACATGATGTACAACTTGGCGAGGTATAAAGTGTTACCATGTAACTTCACTCCTCAAATGGATAAATTTATAATATTGATGCCTCTTACATCATTTATTACATTAAAATCAATCTAATTAACTTGGATATGTTTTCATTATACTACATATTGTGTTTGAAAGATAGAGTATTATGTGTTTTTCTTCACTTTTTACATATTTCTATCTTCAGTAGATTATACCCTATTAAGGACAGACTAAACATCCTAGTCGACTATTTCTTTTCATTTTCTTTGTTTTGCTCCAATGAATGGAATATGTCATCCCCATCAATATCTTGTTCATAGGTGAGCACCTCGTCAACAGGCTGATAGGACTTCCCATAGATTTCTTCATCTTTATATGTATGTATATCCTCATACATTTTTCTCATTTGGTTATAGATTTGTTCCTCATTTTCACCACTAGGTGACCAATACAAAATTTCTAATGTATTGCTTTCATCTGTTGCCAAGGATTTGCGTGTATAACCAATCGATTGTGCATGCTTAAACCCTTCACGACGATAAAAACGTAATCTCTTTGTGGAATCTGTGTCCTTATAATCAAAAGGTTCGACCTCTAAAATAATTGGCTTATTCTTCTGCTTAAGCTTTTGCATAAGCTGATGTCCAATCCCTTGTCCTCTCGACTCTTTAGATACATAGACATAATCTATAAACAGAAAGGTTGGAAACTCCGCATACATTAGTACGTGATGTGGACCTTCATCCTTATAATAGACGTCCCCTTTTTCTTTTAAAAGAATTTCCATATGTTCCTTTGACTTCATTTCTTCTATCGGAAAATATTGCTTCAATTTATCATACCAATTCATTAAATCTTGAATCCCCTTTTTGACAATCTGTTTTCACTATATTTACTATACCCTTAATTTTATTGCATTAATCCTAAAAAGCTAAGAAAAAACATTAGTGGAAAGGGGCTGGGACAAAAGTGTAGTAAAGCAGGAATAATCCG
>JACYYK010021160.1_pt2 | contig 10156 bp, 15 predicted proteins | sample 8236871 | NCBI WGS metagenome assembly JACYYK01 (sample SAMN14103087, study PRJNA606662) | landfill metagenome | isolation source: landfill solid waste inoculated with endophyte fungus Paravalsa indica | place: India:New Delhi, Okhla landfill site | collected 2017-11-05 | reverse complement strand
AGGTCGTACTGGTCGATGATCGCCGCCAGCGACGCCTCACCGGAGCGCACCTTCTCCTGCGCCGCACGCATCGCGCCGTCGCCCATCTTCGCCCCGACGGCAGCGAACACGGCCTCCTGCGCGGCAAGCGAGTCCGCCCAGTCGTTGCCCGCGATCTGGCCAGACAGGCGGAAGCGCTCCTCCATCTCGGCCAACTCGGCCGAGGTCATGTTCGCCATGTCCTTGACCATCGCGGCACCCTTGGGTCCGAGCTCTGCCAGGTAGTCCAGCATGTCCGACGACACGCGGCCGGCGAGGGATGTCATGTTGCCTTGCCACTCCTGCTGGGCGGCGACCTGCTCATCCAGCGCAGCGATCCAGTCGTCCATCGCGACCGTCGTGCCGTCGTAGAAGTCCTCCCACGAGTCCTTGGACGACTTGGTCGCATCCGCCGCAGCCTGAGCCGCCTCACGGTTCTTCTCGATGACTGAGTCGTAGGAGCCAGCCAGGTCCACGAAGCTGGACGACGAGGCGGACACCATGTCGATCCAGCTCGCGAAATTCTCCTCGAGCTCGACGAAGCCGCCGGTGAGCAGGACCGCCTTGTACTGGGCCTCCTCCATCTCGACGCCGAGCCCGGTCATCGGGTCGATGCCAGCCTCAGCCGCCTGCGCCACGGTCATGAGACCTTCGGCGGTCATCACCGTGCCCTCGGGAAGATCGCCACGCATCACCGCGGCAACGTTCGCTGCGGACGCGGCCATCGGCCCGAGGTCGTCGGTCATGCCCTGCAATTGGGTACGGATGTCGGCGGCATACTCCGGGAACCGCTGCATCCCCTCGATGTCGGTGAGGCCGCCCATGTGCTCGGAGAGCTGCTGGAAGGCCGCCGCCGCCTCCTCGGGGGCCATATTGCTGAGCACCTCGTCGAGTTGCGCCAGTGACTCGCGGGCACGGTCAAGCTTCGACGCGGACCCGGTCAAGTCGGAGAACATGCGCTCGACGTTGGCGTTCGCCTTCTGCCAGCGGTTCATGTCACCGTAGAGCGCGTCCATGGCGTCGCGGAAGCCGTTCAGGCTCGACATGCTGGACGCGCCGTCGGTGGTGAACAGTTGGTCCAGGTTCACGGACTTCCCGCTGGACATCTGCTCCAGGACTTCCTGCACCCGCTCCAAGGGGGCAATCGACCCGTTCACCTCGTCGCGGATCGTGCCGAAGATCGCCAAGCCGGCTGCCAGTGCGGCGGTGCCAGCAGCAGTCTTGCCGAGCGTGCCCAGCTTGTTCGACAGTGGCGGCACCTGCACGCCGAGCGCCCGCAGCGCATCAACCGTCTCCACGAGGCGTGGGGCCAGCAGCAGGAAGCCGCCGGCCGACAACGCAGCGGCACCACCGATGCCCGAAACGATGCCGCCGATCTCCTTGACCGGCTGCGGCAGGCTGCCGATGGTGCGCAGCAGGTCGGCCAACTGGTTCGTCAGGTCGACCAGCCAGCCGCCGCCCTCTGGGGAAACGGCGGACTCCATGATCGACGCCGACAAGTCACGCCACGCAGCGGTAACGCGGTCCAACGCGCCACCCATCGTCTCCTTGACGTTGGCGGACGCGCCAGCGAACCGCTCCGACATGCCTGCGGCGAGCGCGTCCAGCGCATCGTTGGCATCCAGCGCGCCGTCGGAGATGTCCTCACGAATCTGCGCGCCCGTCTTGCCCATCTGGGAGCCGATCAGCTCGGCTGCGTTCACGCCGCGCTGACCGAACTGCATCAAATCCTGCGCCGTGATCTTCCCGGCCGCGCCGATCTGGGCCATGATGAACGCCAGCTCAGACAAAGTCTGGTTGTTGCCGCCAGCCGCGGCCGTCGCGTCATTGATCGCAGACAGGTAGCCGACGACCTTCTCGGACTCGATACCGAACGCCAACATCTGCTGCTGCGCGGTGATGAACGTCGCCTTGCTGAACGGCGAGGTCTTGGCGAAAGCGTCGAGCGCGTCCATCTGCGCGTTGACGGCCTCGGCATCACCGAGGATCGACTTGAGTGCCGCGCGTGACGTCTGCTGCAGGGTGTTGTACTCGATGCCGGTCTTGGCGACGGCCACATTAAGCGCGGACCAGGCGCCACCCACAGCAGTGAGCGCGCCGCCGACCTGCGACCACTCGGCACGCTGCTCACGGGCAGACTGCGCCATCCGCTGCATCACACTGCCGGAACCCTGCCCACCAGCCTTCTGTGCGAGGTCTGCGACGGCCTTGCCGGCCTGCTGCATTCCCGCCTGGAACTGGCCCGTATCGGCCCGAAGCGTCACCTTGATAGAGCGGTCAGCCACAGGAACACCGCCTCTCGGGGTACGCTGGAGATGCCGCGCCGATAGCGCGGACGAGTTACTGGAGCGAAAATGGGGAAGACGAACTACGCCGAAGAGGGCCTGTACCTGGTGGCGCTCGTGCTGGCAGTGATCGGCGGCGCGAACCTGTTCGGGCTCGACGTCGGCCAAGGCGCGCACCCACTGCTGTGGTTCGCGCTCGCGGGCGTGGCCGTGTTCGCGGGTCGCCGCTACAAGACGCGCAAGCCGCCTGTCAATCGTCCTTGACGACCACCGTCAGCTCGCCCGGTACGGGAGGCTCGTTCTTGCGTTCCTCGCGGTCAAGGTCGCGGGCCTCACAGGCGCCGCAAATCTCGTGCTTGATGCTGTGCTCTCCCGACGAGTCCAGCGTCTCGTCCAGATAGTGCCCGCAGCCGCCGGGGCACAGCGCGGCGCGGTCAAGACTCCACGCCACAGCTAGGAGCCGGTCAGCCTCCGACCAGTCGCCCGTCGTGGGGACACCCGTCGACATCAGCGCTGTCGGACGGACACCAGCCCACAACTGGGCGGCGGCGAGTGCATCACGCACCCACCGGTTCTTGGTCAGTCGGAGGCACCGCGCAAAAAACGCGGGCTTACAGTGCTCGGCTGGTAGCTGAGCTGCGACGCGAGGATCGCCATCGCCTGCACACCATCGGTGTAGCCGGGGGTGTCGCCGATGCGCTTGAGGTCATCAACGGAGACACCCTCGGGATGCACGATGTGCGCGGCAAGGAACCGGAGTGCGTGATCGTCGGGGACCGGGTCATCCTTCGCCAGCGCCAGGCCCTGCTCGCGGATGAAGTCGCGGGTGCGCGCCTGCAGCGTGAAGGTAGGGCCGCTCGGCAGCGTGTACTCGGCTGTCAGTGGACCCAGCCCGGACAGCCATTCGGAGAAGTCGAACTCGTCCGGCTTCGGCTCGGCCACCTCGGCGGTCTCGTCGGCCAGAGACTCGTCGGCCACGTGCTCAGCAGGGCCGGCGTCGAGGGCTTCGTCGGTGATCTTCTTCTTGGGCATTGCAGTGTCCTTGTCAGTTGAGGAAGTCGGGGATGGAGTCGAGAGGCATCGACTTGGTGCGCGTGCGGACGTAGCCAGCGCCGTCCCTCAACACGCGGTTGCCTTCGGTGTCGAGCTTGAACTCACGCCAGTAGAGGCGCATGGCCTTCGGGTCGATCACCCAGCCCGTCTTGGGGATTCTGGATGGGTCGAGCCCGAGGGACTCGATCCACGCCACGGCCTCCCGGGTTCCATTCAGATGGTTCTCACAGGTGATCAGGTCGTCCATCAGATCACGAGGGGACATGGCGGCGGTGACGGACTCCACGTAGGTGCCATCGTCGTCGGTGGTCGTGAAGATTTCTTCGATCATTGCAATGTCCTTTCAAGGGGTGCCCAGCGGCGGCCGCGGAAGGACAGGCCGCGGCCGCACGCTGGGCGGATCGGGGGGGGTCAGGCGGCGACGACGCCGTCCATGAGCTTGATGCCCTGGCCGGGGACGATGCGCTTGATGTAGCCGGAGGTCTCGGTGGGCCGCTGCGGGTTGTCAGCCACGAACTCCCACAACTCGTAGGCGTCGCCGCTGGCCCACTCGGTCTTCGCCGACGGACCCTCACGCAGCACCACCCAGACAGTGGAGCCCTTCTCGCGGATCGCCTCGAAGGTCTCGTTGTCCAGGGGATCGTAGGCGCCGGTCTCGGGGTCCAGCAGCCAGAACACGGCCATCGCGGCCTCGTAGTTCGATGCGCCGAGGGCGTTGGTGTTCGCCTCGTCGCAGAGACGGGCGTCGCTGATCGTGTCCGAAGCGGTCGCAGAGAACCGCGTGCCGGCCTTCGCCAGATCACAGGTCGCGTCGATGCCCGCCGTGAGCGTCGCCAGCGGAATCGCGGCACCGTCCAGCGGATCCTCATTCGGGTTGGTGGTCAGGATGGTGACCTTGAGGCGGCCATCCATGAGTGTGCGCAGAGCCATGGTCACTTCTCCTTGGTGGTGTCAGGCTTGACGGGGGTGGGGTTGGTGCTGCGGGCAGCCACCGAGGCGGCAGCGGCCTTCTGGCGGGTGTAGTTCCCGCCAAGCTTCGGGTTGTCCAGCCAGTGCTCAGGCACCAGATGGGGCACCGGCTCGCCAGTGCGCTTGTCGTAGACCTGGATCAAGGCCATGTCGTTCTCGCTTTCTAGATGAGGTCGCCGGCGAGCCGGAATCGGTCGACGGCGAAGTAGGCGTGCTGGTCGGTGTTGGGGAAAGTCACGTCGCGGTCGACCTGGACGTCCTGCCCCATCCGCTTCTGCAGCGTGATCGGCTGCATCCGCCAGACGGCCGAAGGGGGCACCCAGCCATCGAGGGCTGCGCGGCCGATGGCCCGGACGTCGAGCACCCCGAGGGCGGACAGCGACACCCACGTCACGGAGAACGCGTCATCAAGGTCGTCGCGGTCACACAGCGTGTCCGCGCCGAGCAGGCCAGAGCCGCCCCAGATCAGTGCGTAGGGGTAGGTCGGCTTGCCGGGGGCGTCGGTGAAGTGCGACGGGATGGCATGCGGGTCGCTGGCCAACCGGTCACGGATGGCCTCGAACAACTCGCGCATCAGAACAGGTCCTCGAACAGGTCACCGAGAGCTTCTGTGATCTTCGGCTCCTCGCGATTCAGCGCCTCGACCGGATCTTCGACCGTGCCGCCGCCCTTTGAGGTGCCGAAGTAGGCGATGTTCGCGCCGGCACCCGGGCCGCCCTTCTCGGGGCCGATCTCGGCACCCATGCCCCCGTCGATCAAGTCGTAGGACATGACCGCGAAGCCCTTGAAGTGCCGCGACGACTGCATCTGCTCAGTGAGGTCGTCTTTGATGTTGAGCGCGCCCTTGGCGATGACGGCCGGGACGCGTTGGCGAACCTCGGCGGGGGCCTGCGACATGTCAGCCACGAGCGCCCGCAGCTCGGAGGTGTCGATGGAGATGTCCATGTCACACCCCCGCCTGGTTGTCCTCGCACAGCAGCCGCTGAGCGGTCGCCTGCGACATGTCGTCGATGGATGCGACCCGCAGAACCGTGCCGGCCATCTGCGGGTTGTCGATGTCGGTGAGGATCGTGGCTCGGTCGCCGGGCCGGAACGAGACGCCGAACGGGACGCGGAGCACCAGCTTGGACTGCACGACCGATGAGCCTGCGGAGTCGAAGGTGGACTCGTTCGCAAGGCCGGGGTAGCGGGTGTAACAGGGTCCGGATGCGTCGGGATGATCGGCGGGCCACGCAGGGGAGGGGTAGACCTGCTCCCACACTGCGACCACGCCGCCGCGACCGTCGTCGGTCGTGCCCGTCTTGCGCTCGATGACGCATGTGGCGCGCATCCGTCGGCGGAAGGCCTCACGCCCGCGCCGCAGGGCGAAGGTCACCACGGCCACACCGCCACGTCAGCGACGAAGCTCGGGCGGGTCGAGAACGCGCCAGAGGCAGCCTCCGGCAGCAGCTCGCCCCACTCGAGGTCCGTCAGCGACAAGTCAGCCGACTGGCCGCCACGGTCGTAGTAGTAGTCGTCGATCCGCTCGGAACGCATCCCCTCCGGGTTGCGCAGCTTCCGCACCACCACATCGACAACCACACCCTTGAGGCGGGCAAGGTAGCCGGCGTCGACGACGCGGTCGGGCAGGTCGGGAATCCGTTGCAGGACGCGGGCCTCGACGCGGTCAATCCACGCCGAGACCTGCGCCTGCTCGGACTCCGAGAGAGGGCGACCAAGGTCGGTCGCCACATCGGTGATGTTGGTGTAGGCCATGGTCGCCCCTCTCGTCTCAGTTCGCCTTGCGGCGGGTCGTCCGCTTGGCCGTGGGCTTGGGCTCGTCGCTGTCCTTCTGGTCAGCGGGGGACGTCCACCCCATGCGCTCCGCGATGCGCCGCGGAGCGGTGACCTTCGTGCCCGCAGGCAGGATGAAGGTCACCGTCTCCGTGGCCGACATCAGGAGGCGTTCTCGAGGCGGACGAAGGCTTCCTCGTCGGCCAGCACGAAGCCGTACTCGGCCTCAGCCAGGACCACGACGAGGTTGTTCTCGAACGCGGACACCATCTCGCCGTTGATGGTGACGGTGGCCTCGGTGGAGACGCGGTAGCTGATGCCGCCGACGGCCCCCCATGCGCCCTTGGTGAAGTCGCCGCCGAAGCCGACGACGGGACGGGCGGCCTCGGCCCCTGCGCCGTCGGGATCGTAGGACGCGCCGACACCCTCGCCCATGAAGGACGGGCGGTTGAGCAGGCGGCCCGGGCGTGCGATGCCCTGCGACACGTCATCAGTGGGCAGCTCCACATACAGCGGGCGACCGTTGCCGTCCACAGCGCCCCAGAGGTCGGGCTCGATGGTGTCATCGAGACCCCAGCCGGTCAGGCGCTTCCCGTCGTTGACGAGCAGGCGCATCGCAGCGACGAAGTCGCCGTGGATGCCGCCGTTGGCCTGCGTGGTGGAGCCGACCTCGACAGCCTTGGAGGTCTGCGCGAGGTGCTTGTTGAACGGCCCGGTTCCAGTGCCGTCGCCACCCAGGTTGTATCCGACCGCGTAGTCGAACGCCGTGGCGAACGCGCCGGCCAGTGCCGGACGGAGCTGCTCGTTGATGCCGCCGGGGTTCGCCCGGACAACCTCAGCCGACAGCACCGCGATCGCGGCGAGCTTCTTCGGCTCGATCTGCAGCAGGCCCAGCCCCATGTCGGTGGCGGGCTTCTTCTGCCCCTCACCCACCCAGTTCGCGGTGGGCTTGCCAGTGACGACCGGGATGCTCTGGCCGTTGATGCCGAGCGGGACGCGGCGGAAGAGCTGCTGGAACGCGCTCTGGCGCTGCGCCTCATTGAAGATGGGGGCCGACATCTCCGGGGTCAGGAACCCCGAGAAATCGGCGCGGGAAGTTGCGGCGGTGATTGCCATTTCGTCCTCCTGGACAGGTAAGTGGGTTCACCCGCCCACGGAGGGCGGACGGGCGTCAGGCGCCGACGGCAGCCCTGAGAGAGTCAGTGAGCGCGTCGGAGTTCAGTGCGGGGGATGCCCCTCCGGCGCCTCCCTGAGTGGGGTCTGGCGCTGGATTGCGAGGCTCTTGGGCGTTGCGAGCAGCAAGCCTTTCGGCCTGCGCCTGCATGGATGCTTCGTCCGTCCCGGTCAGGAACAGGCTGGCGTCCTCCTCGCTGATGCCATGCTTGGCGGCGAGTCGGTAACGCAGCGCCTCGGTCTTGGCTGTGGCGGCCTCCTCGGCTGCGGCCTTCGCGGCCGCCTGTGCCTTCTCGAGGTCCGACATCTTCTCGGCGTTCAGCGCATCGATCTGCGCCTGCAGGGCCTTGGCCTGCTGCTCGGCCTGCTTGCGAGCATCGCGCTCGACCTGCAGAGCCCTCTTGCCGCCGTCGCCCATCTCGGGGGTTTCGGTGGCGTTATCCTCGACGGGCGCGGTCTCCACGGTGGTTTCGGACATGGGTTTCTCCTGAATCGCTCAGTAGGTGGCCGGCCCGCATCGCACGGGTCGGAAGTCTTTGGGGGCTAGAGGATCCAGCCGTAGGTGCGGAGGAGTCTGATGGCGTCCTCGCGGGAGGTGGCGAGCTCATAGATGGACGACGGCATCAGGCGGGGCGCGTTCCACCCAAGCCCGGCAGTGGACATCGACTGGCGCGCCCAGCCACGCCTCGTCAGACCTTCAGTCGTTGCACGGAAGTCCTGAGCCTTGTAGACCGCACCCTTGCGCCGATATGCATTGATGAGCTGATTCACGTCGGCACCGTCGCGGTATGCCTCAGCGTTGGCCTTCGATCCGAGCGTCTTGGCGAGCTCGTCATCACTCAGTGAGTCCAGGTAGTCACCCGGATTGGTCATCAGGTCGCCAGCCACATTCTCGGCGGCCGGGACATGCACACAATCACAGCTCGGGTGGCGCTCGAACGCCTGCTGTGTGCGGTAGATGCGACCCGCGAGGATCACGCAGCGGCCACAGGTGGACCGGCCTGCAACCATCCGCACGTAGCGACCGACCCTGCGCGAGTGGGCCCCCATTTGCTCGACGCCGCGGTGGGTGTCAGACAGGACCGTCCCCATAGCCTTATCAAGCCAGCGACCACCCAGGCTGAGCGCCTGCGGCACGGTGAAGCCCTTCTGGACCGCCCGCTTGGCCTGAATCACAGCACCGGACGCCAGGGTCTCCACGGACCTGCCGTCGCCAGCCAGGCCACGCCACGCAGCTAGGGACACGCCGTACTCTGCAACCGCCGCACGGGGCGCAGTCACCTTCACAACCTCGGGCACGAACTCATCCGCAGCACGGGCGACCTCAAGTTGGGCGGCCAGGAGAGTCGAGATCACCGCTGGGCGAACCTGCTGCCATGAGGCATCGAAGTCCGATGTCATTCGTGACCACGAGACCGCGATAGAGCCGAGAGCGTCGTCCCGCTCACGCTGCAACCGACGGGCATACGCCTTGGCGACCGGAGGCGCCTGCATGGTCACGCCTCAGTGTTGACGGGGATGCGATCCGCGAGGTATGGGGTCATCTCCTCGAGTTCGGCGCGCAGGTAGTCGCGCTCCTTGGCCTTGCGAGCCTCAGACCAGCCGAGCTCGTCCCAGTAGCCCTCGCGGGACAGCACTCCAGCAGCGCGGCGCTTCGACAGGGCGTCCTCACGCTGCGCCATCGTTGGTGTGGCCGGATCCTGGTACTCGACCCGGATGCGATTGCCCTCCACAGCATTGCCGGTGTGGAACTTGTAGGCCAGAGCCGCAGCCCACCCCAAGGCGACGCCTTCGGCGCGGTTCTTCCGCTCGACGTTGCGCACCAACTGAATCTCATCCGCGATGACCGCGCCCTCAGTGGGAGGGTTCGCCGACGTGATGCCGAAGTAGCGCGCCGGGAAGCCGGTGGCGATCGAAGCCTGCGTGCCATACATCCGCATTGCCGTCTCGAAGTTCTTGAGGTCCGCAGCCGAGAACTGGCCCCACTTGGCATCGGGGTCGCTGAGCATCTTGATGACGTCGTAGTACGCCTCAAATTGCTTGAGCGGCTGCCCATTCGCGTCAGTGAAGTCACCAGCCTTCACGCCCGTGGCCCAGATGCCAGGGATGCCGTGCGCCTCCTGCGCGAACTGCAAATTCGTGAGCGCCCGCGTTGCGGCCTCAGTGAGGGGAATGACCTCAGTCAACTCCGACTCGCCCTCGAAGCTGCCCGACCAGCGGCGGTTCAGGTCCATGATGAGAGGCACTGCGCCTTGGTTGTGACGGTCGCGGCCAGTCTCGACCCAGCGGCCGTCCTCCCGCGCAAGCCAAACGGTGTAGTCCGGCATGTACAAAGTCGCGCGCGTCGGCGACTCGCCCGTGCGCTCATCCCTACCGTAGAAGCGAGCGGCGGCCGTCATGCGCTCCTCGCGCACGTCAACCTCAGCCTCCACCTGCCGCGGCGACTCCACCCGGATCAGCGGAAATCGGCCTCGTTCGGTCGTTCCGACCGACAGGAAGCCACGCCCATACGTCAGGCGATCTCGGCGCCACATCTCGAGCTGTGCGGTCAGGTTGTTGGCATCACTGATCTGCTGCAGCGTCTCGTCGGCACGATCCTCTCCGGGCAGAATCAACGCCCGGACCTCCTGCCGGGACACGATGGTGTCAACCACGACCCGCGGCCAGCCGAGCTGGACTAGGAACCTACGCATCTCCGGTGGGATCGCCATGCCAAGTTGCTCCACCAAGCGCTGCAGGGTGACGTAGCCGTGCATCTCCGAATCCGTATGTGCGCGGAGACTCAGCGCGTCATAGAGGGACGTCAGGGTCGAAATTTCACGGGGCGTCGGAGCCATGCCTCGCCCCCTCTCTGTCAGCGTGCGAGTCGTACGTACTTGGGGCCG
>JACYYK010000457.1_pt1 | contig 10163 bp, 8 predicted proteins | sample 8236871 | NCBI WGS metagenome assembly JACYYK01 (sample SAMN14103087, study PRJNA606662) | landfill metagenome | isolation source: landfill solid waste inoculated with endophyte fungus Paravalsa indica | place: India:New Delhi, Okhla landfill site | collected 2017-11-05 | reverse complement strand
GCTTTCTGCTCCATAAAATCACTATAATTACCTTTATAGTGGTCTAATTGACCAGAATGCATATCATAAATTTCTGTGACTACGCGATCCAAGAAGTAACGATCATGGGATACGATCAACAAAGCACCTTGATAATTTTTAAGATATTGCTCTAACCAGGCTAACGTTTGCATATCCAAATGATTTGTCGGCTCATCCAAAATCAACAAATCAGGTGTTTCTAACAGTTGCTTTGCAATCGCTAATCGTGTTCGTTGTCCACCAGACAACGCCGCAATTTTCTGATCATAAAAAGTTTCATCAAAACCAAAACCATGCAGAACTGATCTGATGGTTGCATCATAACCATAACCATTCTTTTCATTAAAGTCATGTTGTGCCTGATCGTACGCTGTCAACAATTCTTGATAAGCATCGCTTTCATAATCCGTCATGGTCGCCATTTGGGTTTCCATTTGTCGCATACGTTCTTCCAACGCAATGACATCAGCAAAGGCCGTTAACATTTCATTATAAACTGACAAATCAGAATCCAAGCCAGAATTTTGTGCTAAATAAGCTAACCGAATGCCTTTTTTCATTGAAACTTCACCTTCATCAGGCGTTGTTTCACCAATTAACATCTTTAATAAAGTTGACTTTCCAGCACCATTACGTCCAACCAAGCCAACGCGACCTTTATTTTGAACTTGCATGGAAATATTATCAAAAAATGTGACCCCGTTAAAACGACGGGCAACATTACTTGCTTGCAAAATAATCATATCTATTACTCCATCTTAGGTCAGAAAATTCTATTCTGACCACTCTCATTCCTCTGTCTACTGTACCAAAACAATGCAACAGGTGCTAGTGCCCGCCAACATTTTCGTTCGCTGTCGCAAAGGCTTGCCGGACTTCAGAAACGAAATACAAGGAACCTGTAAATAAAATCAAATCATCTGGTTGGATCCCCGCACGTACCGTTTGATAGCCTTGCTGCCAGTTTTTATGCATCATTAAATCATCCATAGCTGTTTGTTCAAGTACCTCACTAGGATTGATTGGCTGACGATTATTAGGGCCTTGAAAGCCAACAACATGTAACACAACGTTTGGCAATTCAGTTAATAGTTGCAACATTTTCGGATAATTCTTATCAGACAATGCCCCAAACAAAACATGAACTCGTCTCTGACTGAATCTTGTTCGTAAGGTCTCCACTAATGCCCTGACACCAGGTTCATTATGGGCGCCATCCAATACTACTTCTGGATTAGTAGCCACTTTTTCAAAACGTACTGGCCACGTAACTGTCTCTAAGGCTGAGTCAATCATTGCTGCTGTTAAAGAACGCTTAAAATATTTGGCTACAATCTGGGCCGTTTGGATGGCAACCGCCGCATTATCAATTTGATATTTACCGATTAAGTCCACAAATAAGTTTTGATAGTTAATTGATCCAGTAACCTGAAATCGTTCGCCCCATTCATCCCCTGCAGCTAAGCTCGTCGCTTGAATCTGTTGTCCCAATCGATAAATGGGTGCTCCCATAGCATTTGCGACAGTATTGAGAACTTGATTGGCATCTTTAGGCAATTGCCCCACAATCAACGGTCGTTGTCTTTGAATAATGCCAGCTTTCTGGGTAGCGATTTCAGTAATCGTGTTACCTAAAACATGCATATGATCTAATCCAACCGTCGTAATCACGGCAGCTATTTTATCTGGTATCACCGTTGTCGAATCCCAGGTACCGCCAACACCGACTTCCAACACAACCACATCCACTGGATGCTCTGTAAAATACATAAACATTAAAACTGTCAATGCTTCGAATTCCGTTAATCCAGTCGGTAACTCTACGTCTAACTGTTCAACAATCGGTGCTAATCTTTGTACCAAATCTAATAAATCAGCATCTTTGATATTGCCGCAATCATCTTGAATCCGTTCATTAAATTTTAAAATGTACGGTGACGTAAATAAGCCAACCTTTAACCCGCTTGCACGTAGTAATTGTGCAATCATCTTACTTGTTGATCCCTTACCGTTTGTCCCCGTTACATGAACATACTTTAATTGTTGTTCAGGGTGTCCTAAACGCGCTAGTATTTTGTTTAAACGTTCAAACGTTGGTGTTTTCGTCCATTTATGCCGACCATGAATATAGTCAATTGCATCACTAACCGTTTCAATTTTTGCCATTTTGGACCCCATTCACTCCATGATAAACAAAAGCGCCGTCTACAATGTAGATGGCGCTTCTGTTTGTGTAATTTACTGCATTGTAACGACGAACCGCTTAAATTCGTTATTCACAATATACGTAAGTATACACTTAAATAGTTTTAATCGCAAGTATTGATTAACTATGCTTTTGCTGCTTGCAATTGTGTCAAACGATCTTGCGTTGCTTGTAACTTGTTTTCCCAATCAGTTAGCTTCTCACGCTCAGCAGCGACAACTTTTTCAGGCGCATTGTTAACAAACTTTTCATTACCTAATTTACCATTAGCACGCTTAACTTCACCTTGGAATTTCTTGACTTCGTCTTGCAAACGTGAAATTTCTTCATCCAGGTCAATTAACTCAGCCAATGGTACATAAATTTCAGCACCAGAAATAATTTGAGTCATTGCTAAATCAGGCGCAACAATGTCGGCAGCAATTTGAAGATTCTTTGGCTTTACAAAACGATTAATATAATCGGCATTTTCCTTGAAAATACGTTGTAAGTTTTCATCAGCCGTCTTGATCAACACATCAATTGTCGTTGACATTGGTGCATTCGCCTCTGTACGGATTGTTCGAACTGCTTTGATTAAGTCAATTAAGCTATTAAAGTCCGTCTCAGCTTGCTGATTAGCTAGGTCTTCGTTAACTNNATAGCTTCAGTAACGAAAGGCATAATTGGATGTAGCAGACGCAATGTATTATCTAGTACGTAAGCCAAGATTGACTGTACCGTCGCTTGCGCCGCAACGTCATCCCCATTTAATGTTTCCTTGGTCATTTCGATATACCAATCTGCAAAATCATTCCAGATAAAGTTGTATAACGTCCGACCAGCTTCACCAAATTCAAATTTATCAAAGTTCTTAGTTACTGCGGTAATCGTTGCATTCAAACGTGATAAGATCCATTGGTCAGCTAATGACAATTTACTCTTATCGGCTGGTAATTCAGCCTTTGTATCATCTGCCAAATTCATTAATACATAACGAGATGCATTCCAAATCTTATTGATGAAGTTCCATGCTGAATCCATCTTTGTATATGAGAAACGCACATCTTGTCCTGGTGTTGAGCCAGTAGCTAGGAACCAACGCAAGGCATCAGCACCATATTTTTCAATCACATCCATTGGGTCAATACCATTTCCCAATGACTTTGACATCTTACGACCTTGCTCATCACGAATCAAACCATGAATCAAAACGTTCTTAAATGGACGGCGACCAGTAAATTCCTTTGATTGGAACATCATGCGGGCAACCCAGAAGAAAATAATGTCATATCCCGTAACCAACGTATCAGTTGGGAAGTAACGTTTGAAGTCCTCTGAATCTGTGTCAGGCCAACCCATTGTTGAAAATGGCCACAATGCTGATGAGAACCACGTATCCAACACATCAGAATCTTGTTCCCAGTTTTCAGCATCAGCTGGTGCTTCCATACCAACATACATCTCACCAGTTTTCTTGTGATACCATGCTGGAATTTGGTGCCCCCACCATAATTGACGTGAAATAACCCACTCGTGGATATCATCCATCCAACGAGTAAAGGTACCTTCAAAACGTGGTGGGTAGAAGTCGACCCGATCATCTGACTTTTGCATGTCCAATGCTTGTTCAGCCAATGGCTTCATCTTAACAAACCATTGTGTTGATAAACGTGATTCAACTTGGACACCTGTACGCTCTGAGTGGCCAACGGCGTGAACAATTGGCTCTACTGATAGCATCCAACCACCAGCTTCCAAATCAGCAACCATTGCCTTACGAGCATCAAAACGGTCCATACCAGCATACTTGCCGGCACGTTCGTTCATCGTCGCATCTTCGTTCATTGTGTTGATGCGTTCCAAATCATGACGATTACCAACCCCAAAGTCATTTGGATCATGGGCTGGTGTGATTTTAACCATTCCTGAACCAAATTCAGGATCAACGTATTCATCGGCCACAATCGGAACTTCACGGTTAACTAACGGTACAAGCACCTTTTTACCAACCAAGTCCTTATAACGTTCATCAGAAGGATGAACAGCTACGGCCACATCCCCAAACATTGTTTCTGGACGTGTTGTGGCAATCTCAATATAATGCTTACCTTGATAAGTGGTTTCTTTATCCACAAATGGATACTGCACATGATAGAAAGCACCTTCATCATCTTGGTGAATAACTTCGATATCTGACAAAGCCGTCCGAGCCTTTGGATCCCAGTTAATGATATATTCACCACGGTAAATCAAGCCCTTTTCATAAAGGGTCACGAACACCTTACGCACAGCTTCTGAAAGACCATCATCCAAAGTAAATCTTTCGCGATCATAGTCCAATGACAAACCTAACTTACCCCATTGTGACTTAATCGTTGACGCATATTCATTTTTCCAGTCCCAAACTTGGTCAACAAACTTTTCACGACCTAAATCATAGCGCGAGATACCTTCCCCTGCTAATCGTTGTTCAACCTTCGCTTGCGTGGCAATCCCAGCATGATCCATACCTGGTAACCATAATGTATCAAAACCTTGCATATGCTTTTGACGGATAATCATATCCTGTAAGGTTGTATCCCAAGCATGTCCTAAATGCAGCTTACCAGTAACATTTGGTGGTGGAATAACGATTGAATAAGGACGGGCTTTCTTATTCTCTGATGGTTTAAATCGTTTCTCCTGCACCCACTTATCATAACGTCCAGCCTCAACAGCTGATGGATTATACTTACCAGGCATATCAATTTCTCGCATAACCTTAACTCCTTGTTTAATCACTCTTTTTCGTTGTTATCCATTAAAAAAGCCCTGAACATACATTATCTGTATGTTCAGGGCGAAATTATCGCGGTACCACCTGAATTAGAGCTATTTCTCTATCTCATTTTGACTTAACGCGTCCTCACGTTACCGACTACTTCATCGTTCATCAGTAAAGCCCACTAGTTACCTTCTAAGTAATCGCCCTCAAAATCTCACACCAAAATGATTTTGTCGCTGTTAGTCACGTTACTTATACTCTCTAGTGCATTGCTATAAAGGCAATTTTACAATGATAAAGTAACAAAATCAACCCTGTACTCTGCCATATGACTGTTGCTATCCAATTATTTCATTTAGAAAATATCCAGTAATGCTTGTACTAATAGATAAGCACCATAAACTAATACAATTAATCCAGATACAATATTGACCCAAACCAATACTTTTTTAGGTAAACGTTCCTTTAGTAAATTCATGACGATCGTGATTGTATTAAACCAAATAAAAGTTGCGATAACCACCCCAATAATAAATGGCCAAACCGCATCTTTTGCCAACGTACCACGTAAGGCACCCAGCATCAAACTACCATCGATTAAAGCTTGCGGATTTGCCCATGAAACAATAAATGCTGACACAATCGCTTGTTTTACTGGCAGTTCATTTTTTTGTGTATTTAGTTGCACACTATCTGCACTACGAAGAATGCCCCAGCCAATCCATAGCACTAGTAGACCACCAACAATCATGACAACTAATCGCAACCAAGTCACTGAACTAATAATAGCGCCCATCCCAAAAAAGGCGGCTAATGAAAATAACGAGTCCGCAATCCACACAAACAACACGTACATCAACGAACGTCGAAAAGAATTTGTCAGTGCATTATTAAATACATACAAATTCTGCATGCCAATTGGTGCCACGAAAGCAAAGCCAATCATCATCCCTTGTATTACCGTCATTAACATTTCTAAAACCTCACATATTTCCCACAACCGTTTTATTTAGTTTACAAAACTAGATGTAACAGTTATGATAATCATAATAATTAATTTAACAAAATCCTTACTGTTTTTACTTGCGAAAGGAGAATCAATAACCCATGCCTACTTTAACCAATGAAAATCGGCGTTATCTCATTACATACGAAACTTTAAATGCTGTTACCCATGGCATTGGCGTCCTGGCTGCAATAGTTGGTGCAACTTTGCTAATGGTCAATAGTGTGCAACATCATTTTTCAGCTTTTACAATTGTTGCTTTAGCTATTTATGCGACATCAATCATTAGTTTTTTACTTGCATCCACATTATTTCATGCGCTTATTTTTACCAAAGCAGGTAAAATTTTCCAATTCCTTGATCATTCCGGCATTTACCTCGTCATCTTAGGTAGTTATACCCCTTATACCTGGTTATTTTTAGAACATAACGTTGGTTGGACCATCTGGGGAACCATTCTATTATGCACTATTTTAGGCTTTGTTTACGACTTATTTTTTGTTGGTCGTTGGCCCTGGTTATCGGTCATTATCTATGTTGTCATGGGTTGGTTGATCGTCCTTGCGTTCCCAGCCTTGCACATAGCCCTAACGCCTTTCGCATTTTACCTGTTATTGGCTGGTGGTATAACTTACACCCTTGGGGCACTCTTATACCTCATCCCTAATCTGCCACTTAGCCATGTTTATTGGCACATATTTGTCCTAGTTGGTGCCACACTCATGTATATTTCAATTTATTCAATGCTATTCAGCTAAACCTGCCATTAACTACAAAAGGTCGAAGTCTTCCATAATTGGAATTGGCTTCGACCTTTTCATCTATTAAAAGTTTGCTAACATAGCTACTTTTAAATTATTTATTCTTTTCGATACCAGCTTGGACCCATTTGTTAAAGTCATTGTCGGTTGCTTCAACCTGACCATCTTGTTGGTGATTTTGGTAATCATTCTTCTGTTGTTGCGAAAATGCATCCCAAACAGAACCACCGATTGAATAATGACTAGCACTTAACAAGACATCCTTAATTGCTGGATCAACAGCCAATTTATTAACTGCTGTCAACTGATCCTTTTGCCACTTACCAGCTACAGCATATTCTAAACCATCCTCTAGCTTCACTTGGCGAGCAACTGTCACTGTACTAATTTTTGGTTGCTCATTAGCTGATTTTAAGACGAGGGTCGTTGCCTTAGCATAGGCCTTCATAAAATCATTAAGTGACTGTGTCCCATCATCCGCCAAAACAACCGTTAACTCATTGCCCTTTTGATTAACTGAAGCGATATCAGGTAGATTACTTTGCCCTTTAAGCAATTTTTTGACATCCAGAGTTTTTTTTACATCAGTCGTACTTGCAGACTTGGCATCGTCTTTTTTCGATGCTACTTTTTGACTACTCTGGCTTGTTGATTGTTTTTTCTTATCAACCGTCTTAGAACTTTGTGATGAAGTGGCTGCGACCGCTTCTTTTTCATTTGGTGTACTATTAAACACGATTGCAAAAACAGCAACCAACGCTGCAACTGCCATAATCCCAATAATCATCGTAATTTGTCGTTTATGCATTATGATTTACCTTTCTTTTCCTCAAACCATAATATTCTATCACAGATAGCTTTGCGACTTTAATGACAATATCACAATTACATTAACAAATGTTAACTTTTTGTTAAATGATTGCGTTATGTTGTAATAATTAACCCTTACGTCCAAAAAGACGAGCAAAAAATCCTCTAATACCACCATGTTTACGACGTGCAACACGTGATTCAGTTGTTACATCGTCAGTTTTTTCGACGGTTGCAGATTCAGTCTCCACTTGGACATTTTCTACAGGGGTTTTATCAGCTACTGTTTCTTCACTAGTTGCAGCTACTGATGTTGCATTGTCCGCTGTTTCATCAGTTTTTATCTCATTAGTGACTTGTTGACTTGCTGCAAGTTTTGCCTCATGTTTAACTTCTTCGTTATGCACATATTCGGCAATCATTTCATCTGTTAAGGCTGGCATAGCCACTGTTTTTGATGTCACACCTAGTCCAACGACTGTTCGTCCAGTCTTACCAGTTTGTTGATTCGTTGCATGGACTTCAATCTGGCTTGGCAAAACTTCATCTGGTAAAACCAACTCGAACTCCAGCCCATTGTCAACGGGTAATGAAATCACATGTTCATCGCCAACAAAATGCACGGAAATAGCGACATCGGCTTGATTAACGCGTCCCTCAAGTAGTCGCTGACCATTTTGCGTAGAAATAACCGCAGTGACCACTGGCGCTGGTTGGTCAATAGCTAATGCGATCTCTTCTTTTTCTGACCGGTCAGGAAGAGTGGCTGATAACGTCACTTCGCTATCCGTATTTTCGGTCGGTACCTTAACCATAAAACTACCACTTTTGTCTGAAGTCGTTGTATCAACATCATTGTTGGCATACTTAACAGTGATCACAACATTCTCTGACGCCACGTGACCAATAATTGTTGTTCCCAAACTATTTGTCAATGTCGATGCTACCAAATTTAGTTTTGATTCACTCATATTGCGCTCTCCATCCCTTATAAACTGTCAATAATACATTTATTGTACCAGATATTCATACTAACTAAAAATAATAGTCCTGCCACCATAGCCTAAGCACAAAAAAAGCTGAGATAGAAATTCTATCTCAGCCTTAATTACATATTAATTAAAATACTATTCGTCATCTTCTGATGTGTGACGAACGATTAACGTATCAACCGTTGAAACACGTGTAACGAACTCAGTAACAGAACCAATCAACAAACGCTCAATAGNNTCCTTAGGTGAACCATACTCAATTGAGTAATCAACATTCTCAACACCAGCATCCTTAGCCTTCTGCAAATAGGCATCTAATGTCTTCTTTGCAGTACCGGCAACTTGCTCAACCATTGTTGTTCTAAAGTCAGTGACATTTTGGAATGAACGTGTATCAATAACATGTAGAATGTGTAGATTTGTGTCTACACCATTCTGCTTAGCCACCTTAATTGCACGATCCAATGCAGCCTCAGCTTCTTTAGATCCATCAACTGGTACCAATATATTCTTGTAGTTTACTTTTACATCAGCCATAACAGTTCCCCCTGTCCGATTGACCATATGCGACTTTTTCTACACTTTTATTATAACGCATCTATCACATTTTTTCACATAAATTACGTTTCTTTTTATCTTTCGTGATATATATAAATTATTTAAATAAAAGACGAACTACCACAATTGCCAATACAGTTGTTAGCAAAGTTGCAATGATAACAAAAAGGCCTCCTGGTAAAGCCGCCCCATTTGTTAAAAAAGTACTTATTAATAATAAACCTGCATCAATCGTAAACAACCAACCAAACCATCGTGCGGGATGTTTAGCCTGCTGAGCAGAAATTCCCAGAAATCCTTGCTGATGCATCAGCAAATAAATGCCAAGTCCACCTACGATTACGGCAAACAATATATAAAGTCCAATAACCATCATTTTATTCCTTTTCTTAACTGATAAAAAAGCCGCTCATCTTCGATATACTTATCGAAAATGAACGACTGATGTCCCTCAAAATATAAAAATTTGAGAAACTATGAACACTTGATTGGCGCCGTTAGTAAATTCGACTGAGTTGGCTCCGATTAAAGGAAAGTGGGTGAATAAGTCCGCCTTGTACAACTACTGAGTGAAACAGCATGTTGTAGCGGCTTCCCGACATCCCCGAGCAAAAAGGTTGTAAAGCAACTACAGATGGTAGAATTACGCGTACGCCCAAGGAATTCATCTATATGTTTATTATACTAACAATTGCTTAAAATGAAAGTCTTGACACATAACTTATCCGATTAATCGTTTACTTTCCCTTTAGCCCATCATGTTGCGCTTTTCTCAATTTAGCGTATTGTTCCTTGTAAGCTCGTTCCACCTTAGAATTACCAGCAGGCTTAAAGTAACTTGATCCCATTAACTTATCAGGTAAGTATTGCTGGGGTACCCAGTCACCAGGATGACCATGAGGGTACACATAATCCACACCATGGCCTAATTGCTTAGCCCCTGAATAGTGTGAATCTTTTAGGTGTGCTGGCACATCGCCAGTCGCACCTTTTCTAACATCACTGATGGCCGCATCAACAGCTGTAATCGCCGCATTAGACTTAGGTGATAATGCCAGTTCAA
>JACYYK010004745.1_pt1 | contig 10170 bp, 9 predicted proteins | sample 8236871 | NCBI WGS metagenome assembly JACYYK01 (sample SAMN14103087, study PRJNA606662) | landfill metagenome | isolation source: landfill solid waste inoculated with endophyte fungus Paravalsa indica | place: India:New Delhi, Okhla landfill site | collected 2017-11-05 | reverse complement strand
GACTTTTTGGGATTAAATATGAAAAATAAATATTTACAAAATAAAGACGTGCGAGTTGCCATCAAGCAAGCTATTAATACAAAAGGGCTGACAAATAAGGTGCTTAAGGGTATTCAACGTAGCGGGAATGCCTTTACGCCTGAGAATACAATTAAGAATCCAGATAATCAGCGTGACTTTAGTAAAGAGGCTAACAGTAAAAAATATGCCTTTAATAAAAAGGACGCTAAGAAAAGTTTAGCTGCGAGTGATACGAAGAAAATAAAGCTAACTTTACTAGCCGATAACGATGATCAGAGTAAAATTGAAGCACAATATGTGCAAAATCAGTTACAAAAGAATTTACCTGGTGTTGAATTAACGGTTAAATTTCAACCGAAGGCTGCGCGAGTTAAAGCACAATTATCACATGATTTTGACATTGTCTTAACTTCATGGGGTGGTGAATATGCAGATCCAATGAGTTTTCTTAATATGGTTCAAAGTGATAGTGGTATCAATATTGCACAATTTAATGATAAAGAATATGATGCAGCGCTCGCACGGGCTAATGGCAATGATGTGAATAAGCCAGCCAAACGGTACCAGGATTTACTACAAGCTGAACAACGAATTCATAGTGAACTGCCAGTTGTTACTTTAGGACATCAGTCGACACCAGCATTGATTCGACCAGATGTTAAAGGATTGTTAGTGAATACTTATGGCGCAACGTTTGACTTTAAAGAAGCTTACAAGAAATAAATAGGGGGATATCAGTAATGACACAAGTAAAATTTATTAATGGCGCAATTTTTATCGCAGGTGAATTTAAAACAGCAGCTTTTACGGTTGATACAGAATCAGGCTACTTTATAGATAATGATGATGATGCTCAAGTTGTTGATTTATCTGGTAAGTTTGTCATTCCGGGATTAATTAATGCACATACACATATTTCAGATTTAACAACTAGTGATAAAAAGCAATTGGCAAACATTACCAATGAGACGGAACTGGCCATTTATGCAACGAAACATTTACGTGAATTTTTATCGGATGGTGTAACGACAATCAGAGAGGTTGGCGCAGCGAATAACATTGATATTAAATTAGCAAAATTGATTAAACAACATGTGATTGCTGGTCCAAATATTATCGCTAGTGGGGCTGCACTGACGATTACCGGTGGTCATGGGGCAAGGGCTATCGGTAAGGAAGTGGATGGTGCTGATGAGGTCCGCAAAGCAACGCGTCAATTGATTAAAGAAGGTGCTAAAAACATCAAGTTGATGGCAACTGGTGGTGTTACGAGTAATGATCAAGAAGTACCTGGTAATGTCCAATTTAGTGTTACTGAGTTAGCAACAGCTGTCGAAGAAGCGCATAATTATGGCATACCAGTAGCTGCTCATGCGCAAGGTAATCAAGGAATAAAAAATGCAATCAAGGTAGGTGTAGATTCAATCGAGCATGCGATTTATTTGGATGATGAGGCGATTGATATGTTACTACAAACCGGTACGCCAATTGTGCCAACGCTTTCTGCGCCAGATGCTATCCATGATCATAAAAAAGACATCATTGCATGGATGTATGACAAAAATGAGGATGTCTTGCTAGCTCATCGTCAGAGCATTGCGAAGGCTATTGAGGCAGGAGTCGAAATCGTTATGGGTACTGATGCGGGTACGCCATTCAATAACTTTAGTGATGGTTCAACGAAGGAACTGGAAAAAATGACGGCGCTTGGTTTAACGCCACAAGATGCTATTCTGGCAGCAACTAGCAATGCCGCGAAAGTGTTAAGAATTGATGACCATGTTGGGAAAATAGCGCCTGAATTTATGGCTGATTTTATTGTTTTGAATGAAGATCCATTAGAAAATATAAAGGCTCTACAAGGTCCGAAGTCCGTTTATAAGTCTGGAAAATTAATTAACTAATAATACGAAAAAGGTTGGAACAAAAGAATGTTCCAACCTTTTTTCTTAAAATATATTGTATAACGAAATTTACGCTACGGCCAAAAATGACGCAAATCACGTGACACATTAGCTTCAAAGCAACTTTTGTCACGCTCTGGTTTACCAAGGCTTGATGACAATCGCAGTTAAAAGATATGCCAGGATTAACAGGCAGACAAGGCCCCATTGCCATTTTGGCAAGTGCTCTTGTACAGTCTGTGTTCGTGGAAAGCCTTCCGAAAAACCATGAGAAGTCATGGCAATCGCCAAGTCATCTGACCAATGTAAGGCGCTCAGAATCGCTTTGAAATATATCTGAGGTTGCCATAAATGATAAGTGATTCCACGCAAGGCACCAGCATATCGAATGATTTGCACTTGTCGTCTGACACGTGGCACTAAGTTAAAGGCAGCTAATAAACCATAAGTAAAAGTATTAGATAACTTTGCATGCTGATTCAAGCTGAACAGTAAATCTTTCACATTGACAGTTAGCGTGACTGCGGCTCCCAAAAGTAGGTAGGCGTATAAACGAGTTGCATAGACCAGTGCCAGGTGATGTGTGTCACCAGTACCAAAGGCAATAAATGACCACCAAGTTCCAAAGGCCACAGGAATCGAAATTATCAACATCAGGCCAACGATTTTTAAGTTTGGTCGTTGGAACAATAGATAGATTAAACTAATGAGCGCAACGATTCCGTTAAGAATAACGGAACGGACAAATGAAGTCTCAATACCAATGCCGAGCATGATGAAGACGAGAATTGTTGGATTTAATTTAAGCATTTGGCGCCTCCCCAACAAGGTCTAACTGTTGATTCTTAAAAATCAATTCATAGTCAATAAAATCAGCCAAACCGGCACGTTGATGAGAAATCATCAGGACACTTTGGTCAGTTTCATGAATACTCTGGTTAATTAATGTCATCACTGTGTGTACTGAATCAATATCCAGACCAGCCAATGGCTCATCTAACAATAGAATTGGTTGCCCCATAATCAACATACTGAGCACTTGTAACTTCTTTTGTTGACCACCAGATAGTTGATAGACTACATGTTCAGTTAGATGATTTAAGTGTAAGTTCTCTAAAGCCGTTTGTATACGCTCATCTGTCCAATAATCAGTTGCTAAACTATGCTGTTGTGACAACGCAACTTCTTCTTGGACGGTCATCGTTACAAATTGATCACTAGCCGATTGAAAAATCAACGCAACTTTTTTTGCCCAATTTTTTAGCTTTATTTTGGCTGTATCTTGGTCATCCCAAGTCACTTGCCCGTTATATTTGACTTGGTGACTAAGTGCCTTAAATAAAGTTGATTTACCGATACCGTTTGCACCAGACAATAAACCGATTTGTCCAGTCGGTAAAGTAAATTCACTATTGATTAACAATTGCCGGCTTTTGCCCACGGTCAGTGTCAACTCTTGCCAACGTAGATGACCATCAGTTTTAGGAACACCATAAAAAGGTGTTTGAGCAAGAAGATTAACTAATTTTGACAGTGATTGTTGATTTAATGTACCTGAATCAGTGTCGATAGCAAATAGATAATCAACAAGTTCTTGATAACCGGATAAGTCATGATCAGAGATAATGATCGTTTTGTGCTGCTCTAGTTGCATTTTTTTCAAATCCGTCAGTAGTGATAAACGTGCGGCTGGATCGACACTGGCAAATGGTTCATCAAGTAAGATGATATCACTGTCCATCGCGATGATAATGGCTAAAGCAACGCGTTGTTTTTCGCCACCAGACAATGTCAATAAATCTTGGTCAGCAATTTGCTCTAGATGGAGCGCATTGATAGCAAATGCTACTCGCTGATTAATCGTCTCAGTTGGCAATTGTAAATTTTCTAAAGCAAATACCAATTGTAGTCGTGCTGTCCGCATCGCGAATTGACGGTCTGGATTTTGGAAGAGCATGGCAATTCGTTTTGCCCGTTCGAAAGGTGCTAATGGTTGAATAGGTTCGTCGTTCAATAATACCTGACCAGCCGTGATGACTCCACCAAATTTTGGTAGCAAGCCAGCCATTGCTTTCAGTAGAGTCGATTTACCTGAACCAGAGGGTCCAATCAATAAATTAAAAGATCCTGTTTCAGGGACCCAGTTAATCTGATTTAATACGTTGGGTTGGTCAGCTTGATAGGCAAAGCTTAGATGATCAACTTGTAATTTTGTCATAAGCTTAACGTTTTAGTAATCCAGATTTTGCAACAAGTTTTTTGATAAAGTAAACTAATACACCACCAAAGAAACCGGCAGAAATCAAACGAATAATAAATAGGGTAATCATCAAACTTGGCTTATAATCTGCATAACCACTATTGAAGAGGTCCCAAATGAACGTCACGATCGTTGTCGTTAATACAGAAAGGCTAATGCCTAATTTATCCCAGTTTTTGTAGCCAGTAGCAGCAAATCCGAGTTCTGTACCAATACCTTGGACAAAACCGGAAATCAAATTAGCAGCTCCCCAGCTTGAGAATAATAGCATTTCAACAGCTGCTGCTAATACCTCACCAATGGTTGAACTACCGACTTTTTGTAGGATAGCTCCAGCTAATGGTCCGGCCATTAACCAGACACCTAATGTTAAATCATTAGCGTAGGGCTTTAGTGGGGTAGCAGCAACAGCATAATAAGCAGCACTCCATACCTCAAAAATGACCCCAAAAAAGATGGCGATAATGGCTAAGAAAATCACATCACGTAATGACCATTTAACCTTAGACTCAGTAACTGTTTGCATAATAATTGCAAACCTCCTTAAAATAAAATGTGATCGAATCGCCGAAGCTTTGGTAACAAAAAAAGCCCCAGTATCGATAGTGCTTACACACTAATCATGGATACTGGGGCTTGTTTACTGTCATGGTAAACAAACCAAGCTCCCTAGCAACATTACCTTGCTCAGGTTCTATGGGTATTATCTCAGCCAGTTTAATGGCACCCCAGCTTGTTTGATTCGCTTGTTTAAGTATAGTGGTAATATATTGAATTTGCAAATAAATTCTATTGAGCTAGCACAGCATCAGAATAACTCGGGCTTTTAATGCTATAAAGCATACCGTAACCGGTTTTATTTTGTTAAAATAGATTTAACGACAGATGGTGGTGAGAAATGGAGGAAATCACTCGTGAAATCTCAAATAAAGTTGTTAGGGCTAACTGCGAATCATGATTTAGCAGATGCAGTGGCGGAAGAATTGCATTTGCCGTTGACACAGTTAGATATCAAGCGCTTTGCGGACGGCGAAATTTACGAACGAATATTAGAAAGTATCCGTGGTGATGATGTTTACGTTATTGCACCAATTGCAGAGGAAGTAAATGATGCATTTATGGAAATGATGATTGTTGTGGATATCTTACGACGCTCATCTGCGGCGAAAATTACGCTTGTTATTCCATACTTTGGTTACGCTCGCCAAGACCGTAAAGCCAAATCACGAGAACCGATTACTGCTAAAATGGTTGCGTCACTTATTGAAATGAATGGTGTTGACCGGGTTGTTTCAATGGACTTTCATGCAGCGCAATTACAAGGCTTTTTTAATATGCCAGTTGACCATTTGCAAGCAGCACCATTATTAACCGACTACTTTTATAGTCGGAATTTATTAGATGATTTGGTTGTTGTCTCACCAGATCATACCGGAGCTGGTCGTGCTCGTAAATTTGCTGACTTACTGGCTGCTCCTTGGGGGGTTGTCAATGATAATGTCGCCATGACTAATCCGGAGTCTGATGATGCGATTGTTGGTGATGTCAAAGGACGTCGGGCAATCATTGTTGATGATATTGTTGATACTGGCTACCGTGTACAGATGACTGCTAAAGCGCTATTGGCTAATGGTGCCACTGAAGTTTATGTTGCTGCAACACACCCAGTGCTTTCAGGTCAAGCAGCAGAAAATTTGGCGGCAGATGACAATATTGAGCGTTGCATCTTTACGGATACCGTACGCGTCCCCGAAGAAAAGCAAAGTTCAAAATTCACAACATTATCCGTTGCGCCTTTGTTTGCTGAGGCAATTAACCGCATTCATGAGAACAAACAGATTGATGTACTATTACGTTCAAAAAATAAGCCAGAAGTTAATTTATAAATAATCGCATTTAAAAATTAGGAGGTACCATAATGGTCTACGCAGCATCAGAAAATCGTTATGAAGTTATGCCATATCGTCGGGTTGCCGATTCAGGATTGATTTTACCAGCCTTGTCATTTGGATTGTGGCGTAATTTAGGAGATCAAAAGCCACTAGCTAATTCAAGAGAAGTGATGTTAAAAGCATTTGATAATGGTATTTTTTCGTTTGATAATGCTTCAAATTATGGCCCTTCCGATGGGACTGCGGAAGAAACATTCGGTGCAGTTTATAAAAAAGATTTACATCCTTACCGTAATGAATTGATTATCACCACTAAGGCCGGCTACCATATGTGGCCAGGACCATTGGGACAGTTTTCGGGTAAAAAGACCTTAACAGCTGCCTTAGATCTATCATTACAACGGATGCATTTAGATTATGTTGATATTTTTTATGCGCACCGTTGGGATCCAGAGACGAACTTACGTGAAACAGCTGAAGCCTTAGACTTAATGGTCCGTCAAGGAAAAGCTTTGTACGTTGGGGTTTCAAATTACACAACTGAACAAGTGGCAGAGATTAGTAAAATATTTGACGAATTACACACACCATTTATTGGTAATCAGATGTCATACAACATGTTTAATCGGGAAGCTGAAGATACGGATATGTTGGCTACTTTGGCGCAACATCATGCCGGATTGATTGCGTATGGTCCATTGGCAGAAGGTTTGTTAACGGATCGTTATCTGGATGGTTTCCCAGCAGACATGCCATTGCACCGCACCAATGCGTTCATCAAAGATGATCCCAAGGGAACGGTGTCAAAGCTTAACGCGTTGAATAAAGTGGCAGCTGATCGTGGACAAACCTTAGCACAATTAGCAATGGCCTGGTTACTACGTGATAAACGTGTGCCATCAATCGTCATTGGTGCTTCTTCAGTTGATCACTTATTGGATAATGTCAAGGTTGCTGATAATATGACATTGTCTACCGAAGAATTAGCAAAAATTGATGCTATTTTGAAGGGATAAAATTTGAGGGACAAGAATTGTTTATTTTCTAGATAACTAACTTGAAAATAAACAATTTTTTTGAATAATCATTTATAGGAGAATTGAGCTATGACAAGAAAAGTAACAGTTCTGGGGTCGTTAAATTCGGATACGATTTTGCATATTGATCACTTGCCAGTACAAGGTGAAACCATGGCCATGTCTGATGCCTCAACCGCACCAGGGGGTAAGGGGGCCAATCAAGCAGTTGCTGCCCAGCACTTAGGTGCGCAAGTGCATTTTATCGGTGCTGTTGGTCAAGACCAGAACGGTGAGTTGCTAATGAATGCCTTGCAAGCAGATGGTGTCGATACCACACACATTGCCCAACTTGCCAATGTTGGTACCGGAGCCGCCTATATTTTATTGGAAAGCGATTCGAACAATACGATTCTTATTTTAGGTGGTGCGAATCAACAAGTTAGTGAAACAAATGTTGATGAGGCAGAAAAAACGATTCAATCATCAGAAGTCTTGGTCGCACAATTTGAAACACCGATTGTGGCAACGCTGCAAGCGTTTAAACTTGCTAAGTCAGCGGGGGTTATGACGATTCTAAATCCAGCACCCGGCCACAAAGAAATTCCAAAAGAATTATTGGGGTTAACTGATTTGATTACACCTAACGAAACTGAGGCCGAAATTATTACGGGTATTCCAGTTAATGATGATATATCTATGATCAATGCTTCAAATAAAATGCAAGAGATGGGCGCTAAAAATGTTATCATTACTCTAGGTGAGCGTGGTGCGTATTATCAGCTGGCTGATGGTCATCATGGTTTCGAGCCAGCCCTGAAGGTTAAAGCTGTGGATACAACAGCCGCAGGTGACACTTTTATTGGGGCATTAGCGACTAAATTAGCGCCTGATATGACCAACCTTGTTGAAAGCGTTCGTTTTGCTAGTGCAGCATCCGCATTAACTGTGCAAGGTGCAGGTGCCCAACCATCGATTCCCACACTTAAAAAAATGAAAGAAGTATAACATCAATTATGCACAACAACGATATTATTCGTAGATTGCAATATATTTTCAATATTAATAGTAAGAACATGATGACTATTTTTGAATTGGGTGGTTTGACACTCGATAAGTCAACCTATTTAGCAATCATGGCTAAACCAACCCAAGATAGTGCCAGAGATGCCCAGCTATCACGACATGATCTAGAAAAATTTTTGAACGGGTTGATTATCTCTCAGCGAGGACATAAAAAGAATCCAGATGGATCAACTGCTGCACCGGACTATAGTATGCAACGCGATAACGACATTAATAATGTCGTTATTAAGAAAGTAAAGATTGCTATGGCGTACACAACTGAAGATTTACTTGATTTTTGGCAAGCTGCTGATTTCAAAGTAACTAAAGGTGAGGTTGGGGCAATGTTACGGCGTAAGTCACATCCAAAATATTTAATTGCTGGTGACCAATTCATGCGTAAGCTATTGATTGGTATGGCAAACACGTTGCGTGGTTAAATAGACTAGTTTACGATATAAAACGGCTTAAGTTAGGCGTTGCTTAACTTAAGTTTTTTTGTAAACGTTTTAATTTTTAATTGATAATAAAAATTAAAACCACTTTTGGGCAAAATATTTGATATTATTGTGTAAAAAAAATAAAATTAAGCAAAAAAATAGTTGCAACTGGGGTCGTAAGCGAGTAATATATTGTCGACGGGTAAGGAGCGCCCCGGTTAAGTATAAGTCATAAGCTTTCAACAACCAAGTTGAACGAAATTCTTTATGAATTCTACTTAGCACTATATACAAAAGTAAATAGTACACTGGGACTGACCTTATTACGGCATATTACGTATTATGGGAGGTTGTCATGACTGAAAAAGAAGTGACAAAAAACAAAGGGCTGGTACAAGATGCAGCTGCGGATGATAGTTTAGGCGATATCAATGGTTCTGTATCTGTACCAAAAGGTGGCTCTTTTTGGAGAAAACTGTGGGCATTTTCAGGACCAGGGGCATTAGTTGCCGTTGGGTATATGGACCCTGGTAACTGGGTCACTTCTGTAACTGGTGGAGCAACGTACCACTACACATTACTTTCAGTTGTCTTGATTTCATCACTGATTGCAATGATGCTACAATATATGGCTGGTAAGTTGGGAATGGTTAAGCATGAAGACTTAGCTCAAGCGACTCGTAACCGTACCAACAAGACCGGTGGTATCATCCTTTGGATTATTAGTGAGTTGGCCTTGATGGCAACGGATATCGCCGAGGTTATCGGTGGTGCGATTGCGTTGCACTTGTTGTTCGGCTGGTCAATGATTGCATCTGTGTTAACGACGGCATTGGATGTTGTGTTGCTATTGTTACTAATGCGTTTTGGATTCCGAAAGATCGAAGCAATTGTTGTAACACTTATTTTAACTATTTTATTTATTTTCGGATATCTAGTAGTTTCATCAAATCCTAACTTAGCAGCTTTGTTTGGTGGTTACTTACCACAATTACAAACAGTTANNGCTGATTCACCATTAGTCATGACCTTAGGTATTATTGGTGCGACGGTTATGCCACACAACCTATACTTGCATTCATCAATTTCACAAACACGTCAAGTGAGTCGTGAAAACAAGGAAGAGTTAAAAGAGGGTGTTCGTTTTATGGCTTGGGATTCAAATATCCAATTGTCATTAGCCTTTGTTATTAATTCATTCCTATTGATTTTGGGAGCATCATTGTTCTTCGGACATGGTGATCAAGTTGGTACTTTCGGTCAAATGTATAATGCACTAGGTGATAGTTCAATTGCTGGTGCCATTGCATCACCAGTTCTATCAACGTTATTTGCGGTTGCTTTGCTAGCATCAGGACAAAATTCAACAATTACTGGAACGTTGACTGGTGAAGTTATCATGACTGGTTTCTTACACTTGAAGGTGCCAATGTGGCTACGTCGTGTGATTACTCGTGGTTTGGCTTTGATTCCAGTTGTTGCCTTTACGTTGATTTATGGTGGTGATGAAGGAAAACTTGATCAATTGCTTGTTTATTCTCAAGTCTTCTTGTCAGTTGCTTTGCCATTTGC
>JACYYK010004051.1_pt1 | contig 10173 bp, 9 predicted proteins | sample 8236871 | NCBI WGS metagenome assembly JACYYK01 (sample SAMN14103087, study PRJNA606662) | landfill metagenome | isolation source: landfill solid waste inoculated with endophyte fungus Paravalsa indica | place: India:New Delhi, Okhla landfill site | collected 2017-11-05 | reverse complement strand
CTTGGCGAGTTCGCCGACCATGTCGATGGACCGGCCGCGGCGGATCGTTCCGTCCGCGACGACCACCGCCTTGACCTGGGCATCGTTGAGCCGGGATGCCACAGCCGGTGCGGCAAATCCGGAGAAGAGGGGTACCAGGATTGCGCCGATCCCTGCCACCGCATAGCAGGCCACCACGGCCTCGGGAATCATCGGCAGGTATATCCCTACCGCGTCGCCCTTCCCGATCCCGAGTTCCACCAGACCCGCGGCTGCGCGTCCCACCTGGTCGGCAAGCTCGGCGTAGGTGATCGTGCGCACCGCTCCGTTCTCAGCCTCATGGACGACGGCCGGACGGTCTGCGCCCTCGGCCAGCCACCTGCTCAGGCACGCATCCACGACGTTGAACGTCGATCCGACGAACCACTCTGGGAACTCGATCCCGTGTGTGAGGTCGACAATCGACTCATAGGGTTCGGCAAACGGAATGCCGAGATCGGTGATCACCGCGTCCCAGTACCACGCGATGTCGGCGGTGGACCGCTGACGAAGTTCGGCGATGGAGTCGATTCCGTGGTTCCGTGCCAGCCTGAGGACATTTGCCCGGGCGAGGTAATCGGGAGTGGGACGCCACACGTATTCGGTCATGCCGTCTCCTTCAGCTTCGAGGCATTCCGAGCACCCGCTCGGCCGCAATATTGCGTTGAATGAAGGTCGATCCCCCCGCGATGGCGGTTCCGCGGGCCTGATAGGCGAGCCGCAGCCAACGCTGCTGATCCGCGTCGCCGTGGCCGGGGTCGTCGGGTTCGGAGAGACCGAACTGTCCACCGAACTCACTGAGCTCCAAGCCGAAATCAGCGATGTCCTCGACCAGCGGACAGAAGTAGAGCTTGCCGATCGAGGTCACCGGTCCTGGGGCCTCGCCGGACGCGGCCCCGCTGATCACCCGCTGTCCGATCAAATAGTGCGTCAACGCGCGCCCGTACAGGTCGGCGATGCGCTGCCTGATCAGCGGGTTCGCCGCCAGTGGTGCACCGTCGTCATCCGTTTTCTGCTGCACCTGTTCGACGAGGTCGGCTACCGCGCGCGTCGTGTTGACCCGACCGGTGGCGATACCGACCCGTTCGAAGGCCAAGGTCGCCATCGCCACTCGCCAACCCTCGTCCACGGCGCCGAGCACCGCCGAGTCGGGCACGAACACATCGTCGAGAAAGACCTCGTTGAACTCGGCCTCGCCCAGCATGTGCTCCAGCAACCGAACGGTCACCCCCGGCGACTCCATCGGAAGCAGGAAGTAGGTGATGCCCTTGTGACGTTCTCCCCCGCCGGTGCGGGCGAGCAGGATCGCGTTGTCGGCAATCTGAGCGCGCGAGGTCCAGATCTTCTGCCCCTGGATCTTCCAGCCGCCGTCAACCCGGGTTGCCGTGGTTCGCAGCGAGGCCAGGTCGGATCCGGACTCGGGTTCGGAAAACAGCTGACACCAAATCTCGTCGCCCTTCAGGATCGGCTCGAGGTAGCGGCGCTTCTGTTCATCGGTGCCGAATGCCACGAGGGTCGGGCCTGCGAAATCCTCACCGATGATGTTGAGTTTCTCTGGTGCGCCGGCGCGATCCATCTCTTCGTTGAAGATCGCCTTGAGCTTCGCATCGGCACCGGCGCCGCCGTATTCGACAGGCCACGACAGCCCGGCGAGTCCGGCGTCGAAGAGCTTCCGCTGCCACCCGGACCAGAACTCGCGCTTGGCGTGCAGATCGGTAGGCTCCGGCCACGGCAGCGTCGGCAAGGTGTCGGCTAACCAGGCCCGGATACGCGCGCGGAAGCGGGCCTCGTCGGGCGAATCGCTCAGATCCATTGAACCTCCCATGAGCTTGCGGACCAACAGTACAATAGGTCAGACCATAAAACTAGGAGGTGTTCGATGGGATCTTCCGAGAAGCCCGCGCCCCAGGGTTGCGTCCTCGACGAGGTGTCATTCCGCGTCGAGGCAGGCAAGGTTCGGGAGTTCTCCCGGGCGACATACACGGCGGACCCCGTCCACACGGACATCGAGGCGGCGCGCGCCGCAGGATTCTCCACCATCCCGGCCACCCCCACCCACGTGGTCGCCGGAGGTCACTACCGCGACCAACAAGGATTCGTCAAAACGCTGGGGATGACGATCGAGCGCGTCGTGGTCGGCTCCGTCGACTGGGAATATGTCCGTCCGCTCGTCGTCGGTGACAACCTGACCGGAACCCGGCGGATCGTCGACGACACGACTAAGGAAGGCAAACGGGGTGGCACGATGCGCCTGGTCACGCTGGAAACCACCTGGGTCGACGAACACGGTCACACCGCGGTGCTGCAACGCGAGACCTTGATCGAGCGGAGTGCATCATGACCCGGCCGCCGGTGATGCTTCATGTGGGGCAGCGGCTTCCGTCGAAGACCATCGGCCCGATCAGCCAAACCGACATCGTGCGGTTCGCTGGGGCCGGCGGCGACTTCAACCCGCTTCATCACGATCCTGCACACGCGCGTCGCGCCGGCCTGCCCGGGGTGATCGCGATGGGCCAGATGCAAGCCGGGATGCTCGCGGCCTGGATCTCCGATCTGGTACATATCGAGCACTTGTTGTCTTACCACGTCCGGTTCGCTTCGCCGCTGACTGTCGGCGAGACGGTGCTGCTCACCGGCCACGTCGAAACGTGGAAGCCACTCGAGAGTGGTTACGGTGCGGCTGAATTGGTGATGCAGGCGTCCGTCGGGGACCGGGTGGTCGTCAACGCCACCGCACGGGCCCGGGTGGCGGGTCCGTGATCAAGGGGGAGCACGACTACTGGCAGAGAACGATCTTGCCGAATTCGCTTCCTGCTTCCAGGCGGCGGTGGGCCTCTGCTGCGTCGGCCAGCGGGTACGTCCGCGCGATGGTCGGCGGCGCCACCCGGCCCGTTGCCACCAGATCCAGCAGCCCGCGAAAATCCTCCGGACTGCCCATCGTGGTACCAAGCAAGCTGTACTGGCCGAAGTAGAACGGCCGGACATCCATCTCTGCGTGCTCGGCGACGTTGGCCCCGAGCACAACCAGGCGGCCGCCGGGCCGCAGCGCCTGAATTGAACTGCCCCACAACCCCACTGGGTCCAGCAACACGTGGAATCCACGGCCGTCGGCGGAGAGCTCTCGAACTCTGTGGGGCCAGTCCGACTCCGCGTGCAACACCCCGTCGCGGGCACCCGCCTCGAGCGCACGCTTGAGCTTGTCGTCGTTGGACGCCGTCACACAAACATGTGCGCCAATGGCGGACGCCAGCGACACTGCCATGGTCGCAATACCACCGCTGGCGCCGACGACGAGCAAAGATTCACCCGCCGACAGCTGCGCCCTCGTCACCAGCGCGCGGTAGCTGGTGACACCGACCAAAGGCAGCGCAGCCGACTCCGCCCACGAATATGCCTTCGGCCTGCTGACCAGGCATTCCTCCGGAACAGTTACCAACTCGGCGTAGGTACCGGGGATGTGATCACCGAGAATCTGGAACTCCGGCGCGGGCGCCTCGGCATGGTCCCCCCAGAACAGGGACGGCAGGATCACCACCTCTTCGCCGGTGTCGACGCGCACACCCGCTCCATCGGCACCCGGAATGTGGGGCAGCGGCGACCGATACTGGCCGCGACGCACCAGAACGTCATGCCAGTTCAGGGCGCTCGCCCGCAACTCTACGGTTACCCAGCCGGTTCGACTTGGGGGATCGGGGACAGCTCGGGGCGTAAGGACCTCGGGGCCACCGAAGCCTTCGAGCACGACAGCTTGCATATTCCGCCTCCCGCGCGAAGTCCGGCCGGCAATCGATTCAGTTGGCGCCCGAGGCGGCCGCGGCTTGACCGCGCCCCTCGGCGACCTGTTGGCGCAGCAGGTGCTTCTGAACCTTGCCGGTGGCGGTCATCGGCAGCGCGTCCACCGCAACGACGCGTTCGGGCGTCTTCTGAATGGCAACGCCACGGTCGGTGAGATATGCACGCAGCTCCTCCACCGTCGGCGCCGGCAGCCCCTCCTTGGCCACGACAAAGCAGCACACTTTCTCACCCAGCCGTTCGTCCGGCATCCCCACCACCGCCAGGTCGGCGAGGCCGGGGTGCGCGGCCAACTTGTCCTCGACCTCGCGCACGCTGATGTTCATGCCCCCGCGGATCACTATGTCCTTGGTTCGGCCGGTGACCCGGACATATCCGTCGGCGTCCATGGTACCCAGGTCTCCGGAGCGCGAAAATCCTTCCGGCGTATACAGTTCCGCGGTGTCCTCGGGCCGATTGAGGTAACCGATCATATGCGACGGCCCCCGGTAGGCGATGTCCCCCTCGGTTCCGCGCGGAACCTCCATCCCATCTGGACCGACCACCTTCACCTCGGCCCCCGGCAACGCAGCGCCATCGGAGGCGACGGCCCGGCGCGGATCGTCGGCGATGGTACACGTCGTGGTAGCAAGGTTCTCACTGCGTCCGTACAGCGAGAGAATGCTTGCGGTCGGCAGCGTGGCCTTGGCATTCTCCACCACTGCCGCAGGGATCGGCGAGCCCGCACAGGTCCACACCCGCAGCGATGACAAGTCGGCATCCGGGTCCTCCGCGGCCGCCGAGATCAGCGTCTGCAGGAAAGTGGTCGCTGTGACCGCCGCGGTCGCGCGGAACTGCTCGATCTCACGCAGGGCACGCTTCGGATCCCACTGCGCCATCAGGTGCGTCGATGCACCAGCCATCAGAGGAATCAGCACGCTCGTGACGAGTCCGGTGGTGTGGGTGATCGGCGACGGACCGAACTGCACGTCGTCCTCGGTGTGTCCGAACGCCACCGTAAGTGCACGCGCACCGGCGGCATAGGTGTTGAACGTGTGCAGGCAGCCTTTCGGACGCGAAGTGGTGCCGGAGGTGTACACGATGACGAACGGTTCATCGGGATGCGCACGGTGATTGATTTCCGCGTCGACATCGGCAGGCGAGACGTCGACGAGCAGATTCTCCAGCACGCCGATGTTTCGTTCCGCCAAGGACCGGTGCGAGTCCTCGCGCGCTCGCACCGCGACAATGTCGTCGAGGTCCGACGAATCGCGCCGAATCTCCTCGAACATCGAGATGTAATCGAATCCCCCGAATTCGGCCGGTGCGATGGCCATGCGAATCGACGCATCGGAAACTACGTACGAGACCTCGTCTCGCCGGTAGATCGGCATGATCGGGACCATCACGGCCCCGATCCGGGAGAGGGCCGCGGCCACCACGATGAATTCGGCCCAATTCGGCAACTGGACGGCGACGCGATCACCACCCCGCAGACCGCGCCGACTGAATCCCAGGGCCAGCTGTTGCGATTCGCGGTAGACCTCTGCGAACGTCATCGTGCGCGTGCCGTCGGTCACGAACGTCTTGTCCGGATTGCGTTCGGCACGGGCACGGAGAAGTTCAGTGAAGTTCTCTTGGGCCCACTGTCCACTCGCGTAGTACTGCTCGATTTGCTCGTGGCTGTGTGGGCCGAGTTGTCCCTCGATCGCCATGATCGCTCTTTTCTGTCGTCACCGACCAACAACCTAAAGATTAGAATGATTGGACCAATAAGGCAATGGTTGACCCGCCCGCTGCGGGCGGGACACCCGCTCACCCGCTACAGCATCCGGGCCGCCCGTCGCCGAGTCCGCACCTCAGCTGGTCGGGGGCAGCAGCATCGCTTGCCAACCATCCTTCTTCGGCTCACCCGGACCCGCCGGCGGTCGGCCGGTCTCGTCCTGCGGAGAGCCGGGCGGAAGCTGCGGGATGGCTTGACCGGACAGGGTCGCATTGGGATCGCCCTTCCAGATATGGCCCTCGTTGAGAGGCACATACTGCTCGTCGCTTTCACACATTTTCACCGTGGGTGCACGCTTGCCAGGGCGCGTGATGCACGGCAGGTTCTTGGCCCCGCGAACGTTGTACTGCGAATCCTGCGGGGTCCGGCAATACAGCAGGCCGGGTGCGCGCTCCGGATGATCCTCGAACGTGGGCACCCGCCGTTGCTGCGCCGGCAAGAAACCGGTGGTGCACGGCGGCGGCAGGTTGAGGTTGAGGTTGAAGCTCAAGTACTGGCCCTTGTAGGACTGCTTGGTGTCCCGGTTGGCCAAATGTGTCGCCTGCGCCTCGGCGATGGCTTGGGGAAAGACTGCCAAGAGTTGTTCGATGCCCGATTGGTAAGTGACCGCAACCTCGCCCAGCCCAACGAGATTGGCCAGTGTGGTCGGCAGTGTGGGATCGAGCCGCGCCACCAGTTCGCGCGATTCGGCGAACGCCGGGCCACCCTCGTCCAGAAGGTTGCCGACATCGGCGTCGTGGGTCCGCAATTCGTCGGTGACAGTGGCCAGATGCGATGCCCATGACTCGATGGCACCGGAAGTGTTGGTCTGCGAATCCAGCACCGGCTTCGACTTCTCGATCAGGTCGATCAGGGGCCCTAGGTTCTCTTGCGCCTCGGCCGACAGGTCGACGGTGGCGTTGACGATACGCCTCAACTCGGGCCCCAGCCCACCCACCGCGGTGTACGACTCGTCGATCACAGTCTTCAGGTTGTCCTTCGGCACCGCCTGCAGACCGCTGACTGCCTGCGCGAGGATGGTGTTGATATCAGTTGGCACGCTGGTGTGGGCCACCGGAATCACATCGCCGTGCGCCAGAGGCTCCGCTGTCGCATCCCGAGGCAGCAGTAACACATATTGCTCACCGATGGCCGACTGGCTGTGCACCTCGGCAGTGACATTCGACGGGATGTCGACTCCGGACTTCAACGACAACACCGCGTCGACCCCGGAGTCGGTAATTCGCACCGAGTCCACCCGGCCGACTTCGACACCGCGATAGGTGACGTTGCCGCTGGCGTAGAGCCCCGCGGCTTCGGGCAGTTGCACCGTCACCGTGTAGCGGCCCACTCCGAACATCTTGGCGGGCAACTGCATGAACTGCATCGACATGAAAGCCATTGCCACCAACGCGATCACGGCAAACAGAGCAAGTTGAATTCTTACTTTTCGGTGTAGATGCATTTACGGCCCCTGGTCCCACCGGTACGGAATGGTCAGCGGGTTACCCGGCGTGTTGGGTCCGCCCGCGGTGCATGGGCTGGGGAACTGGCCGATAGTGCGGCCCCATTGCAGCTCCAGCCAGGTCAAATCGCACTCCCACCGAGTACCGGTGAAGAAGCTGGCGTCGAGGCGACTGAGCGTAAGGTCAAATACCGCTGTCAAGTTGGCGTAATCGCCTCGCTGCCAGATGTCGATGGTCTCGTTGGGGAACGGGTAGGTCAGTATCCCGCTCAGCCCTCTCGTCATGCTCGGCCCGGCGTTGGCAAGCTGCTCCAGAACCGGCCCGGTGTCGCGCAGGATGCGGATCACGTCTTCCTTGGATCGGCCGACGGTGTCGGTGACCATAGCGCCGAACCTACCGAGTTGGTCGGCGGCGTCGACCAGGTCATCACGTCGTTCGCTGAGCACGCCCAGGGCGTCCGGGATGGTCTTGAGCGCACGATCCAGCACTGGCTCCTGTTCGGCGAATTGTCCCACCAAGCCGTTCAGACTTTCGGAGGCCGCGATGATGTCTCCGCTTTGGTCATCGAGGTGCCCCGCGAACAGGTCCAACTGCTCGACCAGGCTGCGCAGGTCGTTCTCACGGCCGTGGTAGGCAAGGCTGAAAGCTTCGGTGATGTCGTAGATCTGGCCTATGCCGCCGCCATTGAGTACCGCCGACAAGGAGGCGAGGGTTTGCTCGGTCGACGGATAGCTTCCGCTGCTCTCCAACGGAATCAGAGCACCGTCCCGGAGTACCCCTTGCGGGGCAACGTCGTTGGGAGGAGCCAACTCGATGTGCTGGGATCCCAGGATGCTGGTCTGCCCCAGCTTGACGGTCGCGTTCGCCGGCAGGTCGACATCGCCGTCGAGACGCATCGTCACCAACGCATGCCAACCCTGCCGTTCGATTTTCGTAACGGCACCGACGGCCACGTCGGCGACACGTACTCGCGCGTTCTGCTCGAGGTTGTTGATGTCGGGCATCTGGGCCTGCACCACGAACGAGTCCGGGCCCCGGCCCTGCGTCCCCGGCAGCGGCAACGAGTTCAGTCCGCGCCAGTCGGCGCAGCCCGGCAGCAACGCCACGGCGATGACCGTGAATATGCTCACCGCGACACGGCGCGGATCACGACACCTCATCGGCCACCTCCGGGGGGCAACATCAGGCCGGGCAGGCCGGCGGCGGGATCAACGGATGCCGTCGCCGGCGGTGGGTCGGCCGGCGCCGCGGCCTCTGCCGGCAGGGCCTGCTCCGGTGCTGGAGTCGGCGCGCCGCCGGGAGCAATTGGCGGCACATAATCTGGCCGCATCCATTCCTCACTGAAGGTGACTTCGTTCGGGCGCGCTTGGGCTCCGACAAAGGGGTTGATGCCCAATGGCGGGAAGTTGTACTGGCGGTTCTTCACGATGGGCGCCAGGTACTGCACGCACAGCTTCGACGCTTGTTCCGCACCGAGGCGGGACGCCGCCTGAATCGCCCCGCAGAGGAAGGCGATCGGGTTCGAGAAGTTGTTGGCCGCAAGTGCGCCGGTGAAAGACCCGTTGGACGCCTCGTAGATGTTGCTGAAGTTCTGCAGGACGGTCGGAGCGACGTGAAGCGCCTGTTCGATGTCGTCCATGCTGTCAACCAACGCAGTGCTGACCGATGCGAGCTTGTCCGATGTGACCCCCAGCGGTTCTCGGTTCTCTGCGGCGAAGCTGCGTAGGTCGCCGACCACCGCGTTGAGGCTCACGACCATCTGACTGACCTTGTCCGGGTCGTCGGCCAGCAGTCCCGTCACCGCAGCCAGGTTGCCGTTGAGCTGCTCGAGCAGACCGGCGCTGTCGTGCAGCGCCGACATCAACGTGGAGAGGTTCTTGAAGGTGGCGAAGATGTCGTCACTGTGGTCGCCGAGCGCGGACATCGCCTGGGACAGCTTGGTGATCGTGTCGCGGATGGAAGGCCCCTGCCCGCGCAGGTTGTCGGCGGCGGTATTGATGAGCTCGCCCAAGGTGCTCGGGCCACCCGGTGTGGTGGGCTGCAGCAGTTCTGTCACCCGCAGCAACTGTTCGCGGATGTCGTCCCACTCCACCGGCACGGCCGTGCGCTCCATCGGGATCTCCGCCCCGTCCTGCAGCGTGGGCCCGGATATGTAGGCGGGCGTGAGTTGCAGGGCTCGCCCCGTAACCAGCTGCGGCGACAAGATCACCGCGTTCACCTCAGCAGGAACTTGGTACCTGCCGTCGACCCAAAAACTGACTTTCACTCGATCGGGCTCAGGTTCGACCTTCTCGATCTGGCCGACCCGCACGCCCAGTATTCGAACATCGTCGCCGGGAAACACACCCGTGCTGTTCTCGAAGTAGCCCACCACCATTGTGCGGGCAGCCTGCTGCGTGGCACGCACGGCAACGAGAACCCCCGCGACCAGGACCGCGACGAGCATCACCCCCACGACGGTGCGAGACGTCAGGCGTTCGATCATGATTGACCTCCCGGTGCGGTGGACGCCCCCTCGCCAGGCGCGGGGACATGAATCGGCGCGGGCGTCGGTTCCGGGACAGACTCCAGTCCGGCGGGTGCCGGTGCCGGCGGGCCCGGCGGCGGACCACCGGGCGGCGGCGCCGGCGGAGGCTGCCGGTAGGGATAGCGCGGATCACCGGGCTTGCCCGTGATCGCGTCGGGCAACGTCAGATTCGGCTCACCGCCCTGACCGGTGCGGGGGTACGGGACCGGCAGCGCCGGCGTCCCCGGCGCCCTCGTCTGGCTCATCACCGCCGTGCAGATCGTCCCGGCCTACGCCGAGAGCGGGCTGTGGGGCGGCACCGTCCGCGCCTTCTTCGGGCCCGTCATGGCCGGCCTGCTCTGGCACCTCGCCATGGGCCTGGAAGTTCGCGTGCGGCGCCCCGAGGCGCTCACCGGCGGCCTCGCCGCCACCCTCGGCCGCGAACTCCGTGCACGGCTCCTCTCCCGCCTCGGCCTCGCCGCCCGCGAGCGCACCGCCGAGCAGATCACCCGCGACCGGTGGACCGCCCGCGCCGTCGACCTCGCCGCCTCACTGGCGGGTGCCCGGCCGGATTCGGCCAATCTCAACCGCACCCAGGCCGGGATCCCCGGGCTGGTGAAAACCGGGGAGCGGCGCCGCACCAGGGCCAC
>JACYYK010007541.1_pt3 | contig 10174 bp, 9 predicted proteins | sample 8236871 | NCBI WGS metagenome assembly JACYYK01 (sample SAMN14103087, study PRJNA606662) | landfill metagenome | isolation source: landfill solid waste inoculated with endophyte fungus Paravalsa indica | place: India:New Delhi, Okhla landfill site | collected 2017-11-05 | reverse complement strand
GGTCGCTTCGCGTACGGGCCGGTCTGGCCGAACCCGGTCACCCGCGTGAGCACCAACCCCGGGTTGATCCTGCTGAGCTCGTCGTAGCCGAGTCCCCACCGTTCCAGCGTGCCCGGCCGGAAGTTCTCGATGACGACGTCGGCGTCGGCCACCATGCGCTTGAAGATCTCCTGGCCCTCTTCGGAGCCGAGGTACAGCGTGACGGTTTTCTTGCCGCGGCCGATCATCTTCCACCACAGGCCCACGCCGTCGCGATGTGCGCCGTGGCTGCGCACCGGGTCACCCTTGGGGTGCTCGATCTTGATGACCTCGGCGCCGTAGTCCGCGAGCATCGTCGCGGCGAGTGGGCCGGCGAACAGGGTCGCTGTGTCGAGAACCCGGAGCCCGGACAAAGCCCCCGCCATAGGGTGCACCTGCCTTTCACCTGTGTTTCGGCGAGGGGAACGCGAGTAACCGGTGTGTTGCGGTGAGCATCCCCTGCGCTGGTCCACAAGTTCGCACTGATCGCGCTTGTGAGTCAAGTGCGCTGGAGTTGTTGACTGCCGATGCGGTGGATGTCACGATGGCTCATCAATTCACCACTGTTCCTTTGAGAGAAACGCAAGCGAGGTCCGATGAAGGCTCGCAGACTTCTCGCGGTGCTCGGGGCGTGCGCGATGCTCGCGACGGCGGCGTGCGGCGGTTCGGCCCCCTCTGGTGCGGCAGGCGAGGCCGGCGGCCGGGACGACGGTCCGGTCAAGATCGGTGCCCTGCACCCGGTCAGCGGTTCGTTCGCGGTCGACGGGTTGCAGATGCGGCGCGGTGCCGAACTCGCGGTCGAGGCCATCAACGCCGACGGCGGCATCGAGTCGCTGGGAGGCCGCAAGGTCGAGCTCGTCAGCGGTGACACCCAGGGCAAGGTCCAGGTCGGGCAGAGCGAGGCGCAACGGCTGATCTCCGCGGGAGCGGTCGGGCTCGTCGGGACCTACCAGAGCGCGGTGAGCACCAACGTCGCCGTGGTGGCCGAACGCAACGAGGTGCCGTTCGTCATGGACGTCACCGCGGCGGACGAGATCTTCGACCACGGCTACCGCTACTCGTTCCGCGTGCAGCCGGGAAGCACCGTCATCGCCACGGCGGCGGCCCAGTACCTCGACGAGGTGTCGCGTGAGCACGGGCGGCCCGTCGAGAAGGTGGCTTTCCTGCACGAGCAGACCGACTTCGGCACCGCGGCGGCGGAGGCGTTCACCGCGGCGGCGCGTGAGCGGGGCATCGAGGTGGACCCGATCATCAGCTACGACGCCACCACCGTCTCCGACTTCACCGCCCAGATCACACAGGTGAAGGCGTCGGGCGCGAACGTTCTCGCGGCAGCGGGCTACTACGGCGACAGCCTGCTCATCTCCCGCGCGATCGCCTCGGTGAAGCCGGACCTCGACGCCGTGTGGGGGGTGTCCAACGGCGCGTTCGACCAACCCACGTTCGTGTCCGACGCGGGGGCGGGCAGCGAGCTGTACTTCAACACGAACTACCACTACGACGCGAACAACCCGCAGACCACGGAGTTGCGCGCGGAGTACGAGCGCCGCTACGGCGCGCCGATGCGGACCGGCGCGGTGCTCGCCTACGACGCCGTGCAGGTGATCGCCGCGGCCGTCGAACAGGCGGGCAGCACCGATCCCGCCCGGGTACGCGACGCCATCGCCGAGTCCGAAGTAGCTCCGATGACCGTGAGCGACGGCCCGATCCGCTTCGGCGACGACGGGGACAACCGCAACGCCGTGCCGGTGCTGACCCAGGTCCTGAACGGCCGCGTGACACAGGTCTACCCGCCGGAGAAGGCCGAGACCGAACCGCGATACGAGGTGGCGTGGTGATGACCGAGACAACGAGCGCACCACAGGAGACAGCCCCCGAGACGGCGACCGGACGCGGGCGACGCGTGACGGTGGCCCTGCGGCGGGCCGGTGTTGTCGGACTCGTGGCGGCCGTGGCGGTGGCGTGGGCGCTGGTGCAGTCCGGCAGCCCGCTCGTGGTGTGGCAGTCGGTGGTCACGGGACTGCTGATGGGCGGGCTCTACGGCCTGATCGCCATGGGGTTGACGCTCATCTTCGGCGTTCTCGACATCGTCAACTTCGCCCACGGCGCGCTGCTGGCGGTCGCGATGTTCCTCGCGTTCGGCCTGGTGCAGGCCACCGGAGCACATCCGTACCTGGCGTTGCTGGTGGCCGTGCCCGTCCTGTTCGCACTCGGCGGCGCCGTGCACCGCACGTTGCTGTCGGGGTCGAGCGGTGGGTCGCTGGAGAACCAGCTGCTCATCACGCTGGGGCTGTCGTTGCTGCTGGAGAACGGGTTGCTGTTCTTCTTCGGCGCCGAGCCCAAGAGCGTCGCGCTCCCCGGGGAGGGCAGCGTGTCGCTGTTCGGCGCCGTGATCTCCGGCGGGCGGCTCTACGCGTTCGCCGGGGCGCTGCTGCTGGGAGCACTGCTGTACTGGCTGCTGCAACGAACGACGTTCGGCACCGCCATCCGCGCCGTCGCGGCGAACGGTACGGGCGCCGAACTCGTCGGCATCAACGTGCGGCGGGTCCACACCCTGACCTTCGCCATCGGCACCGCGTGCGCGGGCGCTGCGGCGGTTCTGGCGGCGCCGCTGCTGTCGATCACTCCGACGCTCGGCGCGCAGTTCAACATCACGGCGTTCGTCGTGGTGGTCCTCGGCGGCATGGGCAACGTCGTGGGCGCCCTCGTCGGAGGCTTGTTGATCGGCCTGGTCGAGCAGCTCACCACCATCTATCTCGGCGGGCAGAGTTCGCTGCTCGGCGTGTTCGTGGTGTTCGTCGTGGTGCTCTTCCTCCGGCCGCAGGGACTGTTCGGGAGGAGCGCATGACCACGCGTGTCACCGCAACGAAGCCGGGCACCGCGCCAGGCGGCTCGGCGAAGGCGCCTCCACTGCGTCCGGAGCACCGGCAGCTCGCCGTGCTGGCCGCGCTGGTCGTCGTGGCGATTCCGCTGCCGCTGGTGCTGCCGCCCGCGCTGGGGGCCGTAGCGGTCCGCATCCTGATCTTTCTGATCATGGCGGTGGGCTGGAACATCATGAGCGGCTTCGGCGGCATGTTCAGCTTCGGCCACGCCGCGTACTTCGGGCTCGGCGCGTACACCAGCGTCTACCTGCTCACCGAACACGGGGTCTCACCGTGGGTGGGCATGGTCGCGGGCATGGCGGTGGCGGCCTTCGTCGCGGTCGTGATCGGCTACTTCTCCTTCCGGTACAAGTTGCAGGGCGCCTACTTCGCGCTGGCGACGTTCGCGTTCGCCGAGATGCTGCGGCTGATCGCCACCAGCAGTGACTTCGTCAACTCCGCCATGGGCTACCAGGTGCCGTTGATCCAGGAGTCGTCGCTGTGGTTGTTGCAGTTCCCCGCTGACTCGCCCGCCTATTTCTGGGTCGCGCTGGTCCTCGCCGGTGCCGCGGTGGCGATCAGCATCGTCTTCCTGCACTCCCGCACCGGCCGCTACGTCACCGCGGTGCGCGACGACGAGCTCGCGGCGGCCTCCCTCGGCACACCCGTGATGCAGTCCAAGCTCGTCACGGTGGCGCTGTCGGCGGCCATCACCGCTGTGGCCGGCTCCTTCTACACGCAGTACTACCTCTTCATCAATCCCGAGCTCGCGTTCGGCTCGGCGGTGTCGATCGAGGCGATCGTGCCGGTGGTGATCGGCGGGATCGGCACGGTCTGGGGTCCGGTGGTCGGCGCGATCATCGTCGGCTCGCTCAGCGACGTCACCGCCACACTGCTGCGCACCCCGCCCGAGTTCCTGTCCTTCCTCCAAGGACGCAGTGGGCTCGACGTGATGCTGTACGCGGTGCTGCTCATCCTCATCGTCCGGTTCCTGCCCAAGGGCATCGTCGGAACGCTGCTCGCTAGGAGGCGTCGATGACCATTCTCGACATCACCGGAGCCGGAATCGCGTTCCGCGGTCTGCGTGCTCTGTCCGACGTGGACATCACCGTGGAGCGCGGCGAGGTCGTCGGCATCATCGGCCCGAACGGCGCGGGGAAGACGACGCTGTTCAACGTGATCTGCGGAGCACTGCGGCCCGACATGGGACGTGTGGTGTTCGACGGGCGCGACGTCACGGGGCACTCGCCCGACCGCATCGCCCGCGCCGGCATGGTGCGCACGTTCCAGCTCATGCGGCCGTTCGCCAGCATGACGGTGGTGGAGAACGTGGCGCTGGCGGCCCAGCACCGGCGGATGCCGCGACGGCAGCTGCACCGGTGGGCGGAGGAGGTGGTCGACCGTGTCGGGCTCGGGCCGTGGGCACACCGGCTCGCCACCGAACTGCCCACCGCCGGGCTGAAGCGGTTGGAGCTGGCCCGTGCCCTGGGAATGCGGCCGACGGTGTTGCTGCTCGACGAGGTGCTCGCCGGGTTGGTGCCCTCGGAGCGGGAGCCGGTGCTGAAGCTGCTGGCCCAGCTTCGCGAACGCGACGGCGTGACGCTGCTGTTCATCGAGCACATCATGGCCGCGGTGATGCGGCTCTCCGACCGCGTGCTCGTCCTCGACCAGGGCCGTGTTCTGGCCACCGGGTCGCCGGAGGAGGTCACCAGCGACCCCCGGGTCATCGACGCCTATCTCGGTGAGGAGCCCACGCATGCTGACGCTTGAGAAGGTGTGTGCCGGCTACGGCCGGATGCGCATCCTGCACGAGGTCGACCTGCACCTCGGTGAGGGCGAGATCGTGGCGCTGGTCGGCGCGAACGGCGCGGGCAAGACCACGACGTTGCGCACCATCTGCGGGCAACTGCGGCCCACGTCGGGACGGCTGACCTTCGACGGCAGCTCCGTCGCGGGACGCCGCGCCGACCAGCTCGTGCGCGACGGGCTCGTGCACGTACCCGAGGACCGGGCGCTGTTCGGCACCCTCACGGTCGAGGAGAACCTGCGGATGGGGGCGTGGACGCGTCCGGCGGCGGAGGCCGAGGCCCGCATGCGGGAGGTGTTCGAGCTCTTTCCCGTGCTGGCCGAGCGGCGCGGTCAGATCGCGCAGACGTTCAGTGGCGGGCAGCAGCAGATGCTGGCCATCGGGCGGGCGTTGATGGCCGCGCCCAGGGTGCTGTTGCTCGACGAGCCCTCCACCGGGCTGTCGCCGAAGCTGACGTGGAGCATGTTGGAGGCCGTCCGCCGCATCCGCGACACCGGCGTGTCGGTGCTGCTGGTGGAGCAGAACGCCCGGCAGGCGCTCGGGATCGCCGACCGCGCCTACGTCCTGGAGAGCGGAGCGACGGTGCTGGAGGGCACCGGAAGGGAGCTGTCCGAGGACAGTCGCGTCCGGAAGGCGTACCTGGGGCTGTGACAGGGCTGACGACGGGAGCCGGGCCGGACACCGCACGGGCCCGGGCGGCCACGGAACGACTCGGACACTGGGTGTCCACACTGGACATGAACGCGGTCGACGACACCGTGTCGCGGCGCCTGGCGCTCGTGCTGCTCGACGTCGTCGGCGTGACGGCGCTCGGCGCCGTGCTCGACGAGCACCGCGCCCTGCGGTCCGCGTGGGACACCCCGCCCGGCCCGGCGCCGCTGGTCGGCGCGGGGCGGCACACGACGGTGGACGCCGCCGCCTGGCTCAACGCGACGGCGCTCGTGGCGCTGGAACTCGACGAGGGCAACAAGTACGCCAAGGGACATCCCGCCGCGCACGGGTTCCCGGCCGTGCTCGCTCTGGCGGCACAGCGCGACAGCAGCGGAGCCGAGACCGCCGCCGCGCTGCTCGCGGCCTACGAGGTCGCGGCCCGGTTCGGCCGCGCCACCCGGCTCGTCCCCGGCGCGCACCCGCACGGGAGCTGGGGAGTCGCCGGGGCCGCCGCGGGGTGCGCCCGCCTGCTCGGGCTCGGGCCGCGGGAGTGCGCGGCGGCCATCGACACGGCCGCCGGGATGCCCATCGCCGGGCACTTCGACTCCGCCCTCGACGGCAACGTGGTGCGCGACGCGTGGATCGGCGCGGCCAACACCTCGGGGCTCGCCGCGGCCCGGCTCGCCGCGGCCGGAGTCGCACGCAACACCGGCACGGCGGCGTTGTCGCTGGGCACGCTGCTGGGGGAGTTCGACCCGGACGAGCTGGTCACCGACCTCGGCCGGTCGTGGCAGATCACCCGCGGCTATCTCAAGCGGCACGCGTCGTGCTCGTTCACCCACCCCGCCGCCGACGCGGTGCTGCGCCTGCGCGAACACGGTGAGCTCCGCGACGTGCGAGTGGAGACCCACGCACTCGGCGCCGGACTCGCGCGCACCGACTGGGACAACCGCCTGTCGGCGATGTTCTCCACCCCGTTCGTCGTGGCGGTCGCGGCGCTCACCGGCGAGGTCGGGCCGTCCGCGTACGCGCCGGAACGCCTGACCGACGAGCGGGTGCGGTCACTGGCTCGCCGGGTGCACGTGGTGCCCGCGGACGACCTGACCGCGCGCCTGCCCGACGAACGTGCCGTCCGGGTCACCGCGCGTTACACCGACGGCTCCGCCCGCACCGTCGAGGTGCCGAACCCGGTCGGCGACGCCGACCACCACCCGCTCATCGAGGCCGACGTCGTGGCGATGCTCGCGGCGTGGCTTCCCGAGCGGTCTGCAGTGCTGGAACACGCGGTGCGGTTGGCCCACGGTCTTCCCGCGCTGCCGCGGACCGGCGAGGCGTTGCGCGCGCTCGCCGGAGACGAGGAGGTGCCGGAGTGCGTGCCCTCGCGGTGACGCCGATCCACCTGCCGGACCACGAGGTCGTCCGGCGGCAGGCCCGCTACGACCGGCTCGCACCGCCGGGCCTGTCGATCGAGCTCCGTGACGTCGGCGCGGCGGCGCCGGTCTCCCTCGACGACGAACAGCACGTCCGCGACTCGGAGCGGGAGGTCTCCGCGGCGCTGGCGGCAGCGAATGCCGGCTACGACGTCGTGTTCCCCGACTGCGTACTCGATCCCGGCGTGCCGGAGCGGGTTTCGTCCGGCAGCCCGCGTGTGCACGGGCTGTTGAAGCTCGCGGCCGGGCACCTCGCGGCGTCGGGGGAGTGCTTCGGGGCGGTCGTGCGCAACGAGGCCATCGCCACGGAACTGGGGAAACGCTTGAAGGCCTACGGCCTCGGCGACTACGTTGCCGGGATCGCCGTGCTCGACCTGCCCTTCGAGGCGATCGCGGACACGGCGGCGTGGAACACCGCGCTCGCGCGGGCGGTGGACGGCCTCGCCCGCTCCGGCGCCGTCGCCGTGCTCAACGGTTGCTCGGCCGTCGACGTCGAGCCCGCCGAGCCCGGCGCGCTGCCCGCGCGGGTCGTGGACCCCACCGCCCTGGCCCTGCGCCTGTTGAAGATCGAGCACGGGAGTCGCCGATGACGCACTTCGTGGGCCCAGACCTGCTCGTGGCGGGTGCCGGGGGCGGACTCGCCGGGGCGCTGCGTGCCGCCGAGCGGGGACTCTCCGTGGTGGTGGTCGAGGCCAGCCCACACTTCCGGCGGGGCAACAACACGTCGATGTCCACGGCGATGTTCCCCGGCGCCGGGTCGCGATGGCAGGCCGAGGCAGGAATCGACGACTCCCCCGAGGGTTTCGTCGCCGACATCATGGCCAAGACCGGCGGGCAGGCCGACGCCCGGTTGGCGCGCACGCTCGCCGACGTGAGCGCGCCGCTGGTGGAGTGGCTCGCCGACTCGGTGGGACTGCCGTTGTCGCTGGTCACCGACTTCAACTATCCCGGCCACGCGGTGCCCCGATGCCACTCGATCCCCGGCAGGCACGGCTCGGGTGTGGTGGACCACCTGGCGCGCGAGGTCGACGCCCACCCGAACATCGACCTGCTCGCTCCGGCCAGGCTCGTGGGCGTGCGCACGAGCGAGGACGGGGCGGTGCGGGCGGGTGTCGTGCGGTACCCGGACGGCACGGAGGAGGAGATCCCCACCCGCGCCGTCCTGCTCGCGACCAACGGCTTCGGCGCGAACCGTGAGCTCGTCGAGCGGTACCTCCCCGAGATCGCCGGTGCGCTCTACCAGGGCGGCGAACAGTCGACCGGAGACGCGTTGCGCATCGGCGCAGAGCTGGGCGCGGCGACGGGCTTCCTCGACGCCTACCAGGGCCACGGCGCCGTGTCGCCCGCCGCGGGCACGCTCGTGGGCTGGGCGACGATCATCCACGGCGGGGTGCTCGTCGACCGCACCGGCCGCCGCTTCGGCGACGAGACCCGCGGCTACTCGGAGTACGCGGCGGAGCTCGCGGCCCGCCCCGGAGCGACCGGGTGGATCGTCCTCGACGAGACCATTCACAAGCGGTGCCTCGCGTTCCAGGACTACCGCGACACCGTGTCGTCCGGCGCGCTCGTGTGGGCCGACGACATCGACGGCCTCGCCACGGCGCTCGATGTCCCCGCCGCCGCCCTCGCCGCGGAACTGCGCGGGTCGGGGCAAGCGGCCCGGGGCGAGCGGGACGACGAGTTCGGGCGGACGAACTGGGCGCACTCGCTGGAGCCGCCGTACGCGGCGGTGCGTGTGGTGCCGGCCCTCTTCCACACCCAGGGCGGCCTCCTCGTCGACGAGCACGCCGCCGTGGTGGACCCCGACGACCGGCCCATTCCCGGTCTCTACGCGGCGGGGGGAGCGGCGGCCGGAATCTCCGGTCACGGTGCCGCGGGCTACCTGCCGGGCAACGGACTTCTGCCGGCCTTCGGGCTGGCCTATCTGGCCGCCGACCACGTGGCGAGCGAGCTGAGAACGGGCGAGTGAGGAGCGAGAACATGGCCACGACGGAACTACTGATCACCAACGTCCGAGCGGTGCGACCGGACGCCCCGGAGGGCACCGAGCCCACGGTCACCGACATCGCCGTCAACGACGGTGTGATCGCGCGGGTCGCCCCGAACCTCGACCGCGCCGATGCGGCCAGAGTGGTCGACGGTCGGGGGCTCCTGGCGTTCCCCGGTGTCGTCGACGCTCACCAGCACTGGGGCATCTACAACGAGCTGTCCACCGACGCCCGCACCGAGAGCCGCGCCTCGGCGCAGGGCGGCGTGACGACCGCACTGACCTACATGCGCACCGGGCAGTACTACCTGAACAAGGGCGGCAGCTACCGGGAGTTCTTCCCCGAGGTCCTGTCCGCCACCGCGGGTCGCTCCTACGTGGACTACGCGTTCCACCTGGCGCCCATGATGTCGCAGCACATCGAGGAGATCCCTTATCTCGTCGAGGAGCACGGCGTCACGTCGTTCAAGATCTTCATGTTCTACGGCAGCCACGGCCTGCACGGCCGCTCGGCGAGCCAGAGCGACTTCCTCATGATCCCGCCGGACGAACGCTACGACCTCGCGCACTTCGAGTTCGTGATGCGCGGCGTGCAGAAGGCGCGTGAGGTGCTCACCGAGTACGCGCCGTACGTGTCGTTGTCCCTGCACTGCGAGACCGCTGAGATCATGACGGCGTACACGAAGCTCGTCGAGCAGGACGACTCGCTGTCCGGCCTGCGCGCCTACAGCGCGTCCCGCCCGCCGCACTCCGAGGGGCTGGCGGTCACCATCGCCTCCTACCTCGCGCACGAGACCGGGTTGCCGAACATCAACCTCCTGCACCTGACCTCGGAGAAGGCGCTCGACGCGGCGTTGCGGATGCAGCGGACGTTCCCGCACGTCGACTTCCGCCGGGAGGTCACCGTCGGGCACCTGCTGGCCGATGTGGACACGGCCAGCGGCATCGGGGGCAAGGTCAACCCGCCGCTGCGCGAGCGCGACGACGTGGAGGCGTTGTGGCGGCACGTGCTGGCGGGTGAGGTCGACTGGATCGTCAGCGACCACGCGTGCTGCCGGGACGAGGTCAAGTTCGGCGACGACCGCGACGACGTGTTCCTCGCCAAGTCCGGTTTCGGTGGGGCCGAGTACCTGCTGCCCGGCCTGGTCGGGGAGGGCACCAAGCGCGGACTGTCGTTGCAGCGCATCGCGCAGCTGACCGCGTGGAACCCCGCCCAGCGATACGGGCTGCGGCGCAAGGGCGCGATCGCCGAGGGCTACGACGCGGACATCGCGCTGGTCGATCCGACGGTGTCGTGGACGGTGCGCGCGGCGGATTCCGAGTCGACGCAGGAGTACTCGCCGTTCGAGGGCTTCGAGATGTCGGCGAAGGTCACCGACACGTTCGTGCGGGGCAACCACGTGTACGCCGACGGCAAGGT
>JACYYK010019523.1_pt2 | contig 10185 bp, 7 predicted proteins | sample 8236871 | NCBI WGS metagenome assembly JACYYK01 (sample SAMN14103087, study PRJNA606662) | landfill metagenome | isolation source: landfill solid waste inoculated with endophyte fungus Paravalsa indica | place: India:New Delhi, Okhla landfill site | collected 2017-11-05 | reverse complement strand
GCGTCGCGGTCGTGGTGATCCCCGGCGATGTGGCGCTCGCGGATGCCGTCACCGATCGCACCACGGTCATCGAGCGTGCCCGGCCGACGATCGTGCCGAGCGCCGACGAGCTCGACAGGGCCGCGCGGCTGCTGAATGACTGCGATCGGGTGACGATTCTGGCCGGTGCGGGCGTCGAGGGCGCGCATGACGAGGTCGTGGCGCTGGCAGACAGACTCGGCGCGCCGATCGTGCATGCCCTGCGCGGCAAGGAGTTCATCGAGCACGACAACCCGTTCGACGTCGGAATGACGGGGCTGCTCGGCTTCGCCTCCGGCTACCGTGCGATGGAATCGGCCGACACCGTTCTCGTGCTCGGTTCGGACTTCCCGTACGCGCAGTTCTATCCGGAGGAAGCGACCACCATCCAGGTCGACATCCGCGGGTCGCAGTTGGGCAAGCGGCATCCGCTCGATCTCGGTCTCGTCGGAGACGTCGGCGCGACGGCCGATGCGCTGCTGCCGCGGCTCGCCGAGAAGGACCGCGGACACCTCGACGACGCCACAGCGCACTATCGCAAGACCCGGGCGAAGCTCGACGACCTCGCGGTCCCGACGAAGGCCGGCCGAGCCATCCATCCGCAGTACCTCGCCCGGCTCCTGGATGAGCAGGCGTCGGACGACGCGATCTTCACGGCGGATGTCGGCTCGCCCACAGTGTGGGCGGCGAGATACCTCTCCATGACCGAGGAGCGGCGACTCATCGGCTCCTTCACGCACGGCTCCATGGCGAACGCGCTCATGCACGGGATCGGCGCCCAGGTGGCGCATCCGGACCGTCAGGTCGTCGCGCTCGCAGGTGACGGGGGTCTCGCGATGATGCTGGGCGAGCTGCTCACTCTCACGCAGAACCGCCTCCCGGTCAAGACGATCGTGGTGAACAACTCGTCCCTCAACTTCATCGAGCTCGAGATGAAGGCCGCCGGCCTGGTGCCCTATGGCACAGGGCTCGCGAATCCCAGCTTCGCGGCGATCGCCGAGGCCATGGGCATCTTCGCGCGCCGGGTGGAGAACAGCGAGGATCTCCCTGAAGCGGTGGGTGAGGTGCTCGCCCATGACGGTCCTGCTCTGCTCGACGTCGTGACCGAGCGACAGGAGCTGTCGATGCCTCCGGCGATCGAAGCCGCGCACGTGAAGGGTTTCGCACTGTATGCGATCCGCACGGTCATGTCGGGTCGAGGCGACGAGCTGATCGACCTGGCACGAGCGAACTGGCGGCTGCTGTTCTGAGCTGATCGTGCCAGCCGGCCGGCGGACAGGCCTCTCCGCACCGCCATCAACGCTGTGCTGTCGCGCTGCGCCCGATTCGACCGAGATGAGTGTGCGCAAAATCGTTCAGTTTGAGCCCGTAGCCGAGCGCTCGATCGACGGCGACGTGGAACGCCCAGCAGGCGGCGCTCAGAGCGAGCCAGGGGAGATCCTGACCGCCGAGCATGAAGCCCGCGTAGATCACCATCAGGATCGCCGGTGCGGTGTAATTGTGCACGGCGTTGTAGAGGCGAGCCCCCATGACTGGGCCGCCAACATAGCCGAGGGCGGAGAGGTCGAAGACGAGGAAGGCGGCTGCCAGCCACCACCACGGCTGTCCCGCAGCGATGACGGCGACGACGATGGCGGCAGCGATTGCGCCGTTCTCGAGGCGTTGGACGGTCGCGACGCTCTTCTCGTGCGTGTGCTGGTGCATGCCACCTACCTCACACCCTGTTGTAGGAACGGAGTCAAGACTCGCATAGCGCCTGCTGGTCGAAACCGGCATACGATGAGGTGGGCTTACAATCGACCAGATGGTCAGTTGAGCCGAATGGCAATGGGGGATTCATGACGGAGCCGCAGAAGCGCAACACCGAGCGCACCCGCCGGGCGGTTCTTGACTCGGCGATGCACGCGATCCTCGACCGGGGCACGGGAGTGACGCTCGCGGAGATCGCGGAGAACGCCGGCGTATCCAAGAGCGGCTTGATTCACCATTTCGGCAACCGTGACCAACTGTTCATCGCCGTGGTGAAGGACATGTCCGAACTGCTCCGCGAGGCGGTCGTCGCCGAACTCGACCTGTCGGAGAATCACCCGGGGAAGATGCTGCGGGCCTACGTTCGCGCGCTCTGCAAAGGCGGAACAGAAGCGGCGGCGGCGCGCGACTTCGCCTCCGCGGCCAATTGGAACGGGCTGTACGCCATCCCGGCGATCGCCGCACTCCTCGAGGAGGACGACGCGTGGTGGAGTGAACAGTTCGCGGCAGACGGGCTCAGCGCTGAGCGCATCCAGATCGTTCGCCGTGCCGCGGAGGGGGTGGTGGCCGCCGCGCTGCAGGGTGGCGAGGACGAATCGAGCATCGCGACGGCCCGCGGTCTGCTGCTGGAGTTGGCTACGGAAGGCTCTTTCCGCCGAGCTCTCTGACCTGATCGCAGGATCCTCTTCGCTGTCGCGGCCGGATTCCTACGCCCGCCCGCTTGACCTTGTTCCGACAACATGGCCTGAACTGAGGATCCAGCGAGGAAGGAAATGAGATGCCGTCGCAGTTGACGGACAAGACTGTGAGCGATCTGTCGAGGGTGAACTGGAGCTCGCTGATCTCCAGCGTCGTCGGGGCGGGGGCAGCGGCGCTCTTCTTCGCGATCAGAGACCATCCGGCCGCTCGCGAGCTGTCATCCGTGCTCATCGCCTTCTATCTGGTGGCTTGGCCGGTGTTCGTGACCGTGTACCTGACGTGGACGCATCGCGCGTACGCGCGCCGCGGCTCGCGAGCTCTCACCTCGACAGCACAGAGAGAGGCGCAGGCGCTTCGACGTCCGTGGGTGCTGGTAAACGGCGGCGCGTCGAACTGGGCGCTCATCGGCGCTCTCGTCGCCGTGGCGGTGACGATCGTCGTCGCACAGAACGCCGCTTTCCGCGGCGAGTGGGTGTTCGTTCTGCTCGTGTTGCTGACAGTGGCCAGCTCGTGGGCGCTGATGGTGTATTCGTTCGCGCTCGAGTATCTGCGACTGCCACCGGACGGGGGAGGGCAACCCGGCATCGTGCTCGAGGTCAAGGGGCCGCCGCGATTCTCGGACTATCTGACGCTCGCGATCCTGCTCTCGACCATGGCGGCGACCGTCTCGGCTTCGATCCGATCACGGCGAGCCTGGACGCTCGTTCGGATCAACGTGCTCTTCGCCTTCACCTTCAACACGGTGATCGTCGCGATGATGGTGTCGCTGCTGTTCGGAGGAGTTCTCGGTTGACGCGCCGTGCGCCGCGCGGACCGGCCCCGCAGCGACCGACGTCAGGGCAGCGGGATCCCCCTCAGCTCGCGACGCGATCTGATCCCGAGCTTGCGGTAGATGCTCCGCAGGTGAGCCTCGATCGTACGAGGACTCAGGAACAGTTGCGCACCCACTTCCCGGGAGGTGGCACCCGTGGCGACCTGTCTCGCGACCTGCAGTTCCTGGGCCGTGAGGTCACCGTGCGATGATGTCGTGCGACGACGGGGGTGCTCGCCCGTCGCTCTGAGCTCCTTCGCCGCTCGCGCGGCGAAGGCGTCAGCACCGATGCGCGAGAGGAGGTCGTGCGCGACCCGCAGCTCTTCTCGGGCTTGCTGGCGGCGCCCCGTGCGACGCAGCCATTCCCCGTAGACGAGGTGAGCCCGCGCCGCTTCGCCGGTGAGTCGTGAGGCCTCGAGATACTCGATCGCGGCGCGATAGTGATGCTCGGCCGACTCGTCCGAGAGCGTCAGCGCACGCGAACGTGCTTCCAGTCCACGAGCCCACGGGGTGTCACAGGCCTGCGCACGGACGCTCAGCTCCTCAAGAGCCGAAGCGGCGCTGTGCGGATCGCCGGCACGAGTCGATGCCTCGATCAGCTCGGCCAGGCCGACGCTGCTCAGCGACAGTGCGACGCACGCGCATGTGATCGTCGCGGCTCGCTGCGCCTTCTCGTACTCGCCGAGGGCGTTGTGCACCACAGCGCTCGCATATGCGGCCAGCGCGACCTCCGCTCCTTCCGCGGGATTGCCGGGGTCCTGCAGCGTGAGCTCCTGCAGCCTCGCGACGGTATCAGCGTCACCCCTCCATGCGGAGACGATGGTCTCGGCATGGCGCATCGGCACTCCGCCGGTGGATTCCGAGATGGCGTTCGACCGCCCCGCCATCTCGCCAGCCCGGGTGAGTTCGCCGCCGAGTGCCAGGATGTTGGCGTGGAAGTTGAGCGCAGTGGCGAGACCCGTCAGCGCTCCGTCCGAACGCGCTGAGCTGACGCTCGCCTCCGCGAGCCGATAAGCGAGGTCATCATCGAGGATGCCGACAGCAGTGCGCGCCGCCAGCCAGAGCCAGGACCGGTAATGCTGTGCGTGGGCATCGTTGAGATCGGCATCGCACAGCGAGCGCAGCGCGTCGCGGAGCGGTGGAACACCGTCGGCGAAGCCTCGGATCATCGTGGCTGACAGTGCGAAGAGCAGTCGGTCCACCGGTCGGACGGCGTGTGCGAGCGAGGGGTCGGCGAGGGCCGCATCGGCGACGATTCGCGACGTCGGACCACCGAGGACGAGCGCCGCATCGAGAGCGCGGAGGTGCGTCTGGTGAGCAAGGTCCGGATCGAACGATGCCATGTCGTGTGCGCCGCGCAGGAGCATCTCCGGGACGTTCCGATCACGGCTCAGGTGGAAGGCGCCCTGCGCCCGCAGCAGGGCGAGGCGTACACGCTGGAAGTCGTCGAGCGGCCCCGCCTCAGCCGTAGCGAGGAGGTCGAGCGCGGTGCCTGGCGCGCCCGATTCGTGCACGGCATGAGCCGCCTCAAGCGCGCGTCCTGCCCGAGTCGTCGGATCCGGCGTCAGCTGCGTCGCTCGCAGGAGGAAGGCTCCGGCGGCTGCGTAGCCCCCGCGCGCTCTGGCGCGGTGCGCCGATCGTTCCAGCTCGCCGGCGACGCGCTCGTCGACCCCGAACGTCGCCTGAGCCGAATGCCAGGCGAGGCGATCCGGCTCGGATACCGGGTCGGTGACAGCCGCCAGGGCCGCATGCGCTCGGCGACGATCGTCGGGGTCTGCCGTGCGGTAGACGGCCGATCGAGCGAGAGGATGACGGAAGCGTACCCGGGCACCGATCTCCATCAGACCTACTGACTCGGCTGGGCCCGCCGATCCGGGATCGATGCCGGAGTGACTCGCGGCTCGCAGGAGCAGGGCGGGGTCCCCGGTCGGGTCGGCGGCGGCGAGCAGCAGCAGCATCTGGCTTTCTTCGGGGAGCCCCTGTGCGCGATTCCGATACTCCGTCTGCACGCGGATGGCGACGTCCGAGAGATCGGGTTCCTGGAATCCGCCGGCGAATCGGACTGCCGGGGTGTGGGAGGGAAGCTCCACCAGGGCGAGCGGGTTGCCGCGGGCTTCGGCGATGATCCGCTCACGCACTTCGTCGTCGAGTGGTGTCGGAACCACCGAGTCCAGCAGCAGCCGGGCATCCGCGTCGCCGAGTCTTCTCAAATGCAGCCCAGGCAGGCCGGCGAAGACCGCGCCTCCCGCCTCGCCGTCGCGAACACCGAACACCAGGGCGACCCGCTCCGCCTCGATCCGGCGTGCGACGAAGGCGAGTACTTCGGCCGATGCGGGGTCGAGCCAGTGGGCGTCGTCGACGAGACACAGCAGTCCGTTCTTCTCAGCTGCCTCGGAGAACAGCCCGAGAGTTGCCAGGCCCACCAGGAACCTGTCGGGAGGGGATCCGGAGTCGCGACCGAGCGCGACGCTGAGAGCCGACTGCTGCGGCTCAGGCAGCGCGGATAACTGGTCCAACAGGGGCGCACAGAGTTGATGCAGGCCCGCATAGGCGAACTGCGTCTCGGCCTCGATGCCAATCGATGTCTCTACGCGGAAGCCGAGCTCTTCGGCTTTCGTGCGCAAGAGTTCCAAGATGGCCGTTTTGCCGACGCCGGCCTCGCCGCGCATCACAAGGGCGCCGCTGCGCCCGGCTCTCGCCTCACTCAGCAGCTGCTCGCCCCGGCGGCGCTCGGCGTGCCGTCCCAAAAGCAACGGAACGTCTCCTCCCGCTCGGCAACGACCCGTCGAACTATGTGCCTACAACAGACATTATGGCCGGTTCGATGCAATCTGGCTCGGAATATTGTCGACCGGCCGTGCGCTTGACAGGCGAGAATCTCTTGACTCTGTTGCGACCACAGGGTATTTGCTGAGCCCAGCGGCCGACATTCTGCAGGCCGGAGATGAAAGGAACCGTTCATGGGCTACATCACCGTCGGGGACGAGAACAGTACCCCGATCCATCTCTACTACGAAGACCACGGGGCCGGGCAGCCCGTCGTGCTCATCCATGGGTATCCGCTGAACGGGCACAGCTGGGAGAAGCAGACACGTGCATTGCTCTCGGCGGGATATCGAGTGATCACGTACGACCGCCGGGGGTTCGGTCAGTCATCGAAGGTCAGTACCGGCTACGAATACGACACCTTCGCCGCTGATCTGAACATCGTGCTGAGCACTCTCGACCTGCACGATGTCGTTCTCGTCGGATTCTCGATGGGCACGGGAGAGCTCGCCCGCTACGTCGCCAACCACGGACACGAGAGGATCGCCAAGCTCGCCTTCCTCGCGTCACTCGAACCGTTCCTCGTGCAACGCGACGACAACACGGAGGGCGTTCCGCAGAGCGTGTTCGACGGGATCGAGGCCGCTGCGAAGAATGACAGGTATGCATGGTTCACCGAGTTCTACCGGAACTTCTACAACCTCGAGGAGAACCTCGGCTCACGTATCAGCCAGGAGGTCGTCGATGCGAACTGGAATCTCTCGGTCACCAGCGCCCCCATCGCCGCCTACGCCGTGGTCCCGTCGTGGATCGAGGATTTCCGTGGTGATGTCGAGGCTGTTCGCGCCGCTGGCAAGCCCACCCTGATCCTGCACGGCACGAAAGACAACATCCTCCCCATCGACGCCACCGCCCGCCGCTTCCGCAAGGCGGTCCCCGACGCCGAGTACATCGAGATCGAAGGCGCCCCCCACGGCTTGCTTTGGACCCACGCGGACGACGTCAACGCCGCCCTGACAACCTTCCTCGCCCGGTGATCGCGACGGGTGCGAGGCGGTGATCGCACCTTCCGTAAGAGCGCAGTAGCAAAGGAGGCCTTCGTGGCATGGAGTACCCGTGAACTCGCGGAACGGGCAGGCACGACGGTGAACACGATCCGTCATTACCATCGGCTTGGACTGCTCGAGGAACCGGAGCGCGAGTTCAACGGATACAAGCAGTACGAGGTGCATCATCTCGTGAGCCTCCTGCGCATCCGCCGTCTCGCCGACCTCGGCGTGCCTCTCTCTCAGATCCGTGAAGTCCGGACCGGCGCTGACAGCACACCGCAGACGTTGCGTGAACTCGACGCCGAGCTTGAGGAGAGTATCCGCAGGCTGGAGAGGGCGCGAGCCGACATCGCCGTCATCCTGCGTGATGAGGTTCCGGCCGACACCCCGGCCGGGTTCGCGCCGGTGGCGGGCAAGCTGTCCGAGACGGACACCTCCATCGTTCATATCTACACGCAGTTGTACGACGAGGCGGCGCTCGCCGACATCCAGAAGATCGCTGAGGATGTCGAGGACGTGGCTGCCGATCTCGATCGGTTGTCTTCCGATGCCGATGAAGAGACACGCCGCTCGCTCGTCCCTCGGCTCGCCAAGAGTCTCGCACGCAATCTCATCGACTACCCGTGGCTGAATGATCCGGCGACTCACCTCTCCAAGAGCGGTTACGTCACCTCGCAGACGATGATCGAGGCCATCAACGAGCTGTACAACCCGGCGCAACTCGATGTGCTCGGACGGGCGCACGAGGCTGCGCGAGAGCTGGTGCAGACACTTCAGGAGTCGGAGGCGGGGCCGCGGCCCGGAGCGGGTTGACTGTGTGCTGGGGACACGGTGGAGACTGCCGTCGCAGGATTCGTCTGCAAGCACGAGAAAGGTGTGCAGAGTATGACCGATGAACAACGTGATCCCCGCACCTCCCCCCAGGACGGGACAGGCGGCCGTGTGGGCGAGCATACGCTCGCGGAGGATCTCCTCCTGGTGCTCTTTCAGCCGCAATCCGGCACGGTCGCGGGCGAGGGGACGCTCTATTACGTCCTCGCCGGTGCGGTTCTCGCCGACCTCGGCCTCGGCGGCCATGTGCGGACCGGAACAGGACGGCTGGGCGGCCTGACGGTCGAGGCCGTGGCTGGCAACCCGCCGTCCGACCACCTGCTGCGCGCCACTTGGGAGTACGTGGCCGACAAGCCTCGTGGAGTGCAGACGGTTCTGGCGGCGACGGGCCCCACACTCCGCGAGCCATTGCTGGACCGGTTGATCGAGCGCGGTGAGCTGCGTCGTAGCGCTCACCGGTCGCTCGGTTTCATCCCCTCTTCCGTGATCGAGGAGGCGGACCCCGCGCGCCGGCGGATGCTGCTCGCCGACATCCGCGCCGTGCTCGTGGACGGAGCCGAACCCGCACCGCGGACCGCCGCGCTCGCCGCGCTCCTCTACGGCAGTGGCACGCTCCCGCAGTTCGACCGCGACATCCCATGGACGTCCCAGGTGATCACACGGGCCGAGGAACTCAAGGACGGAAACTGGGGCGCGGGTGCGACCGCGAAGGCCGTGGCTCGCAGCGTCACCTCCCTCATCGTCAGCAACGTCGTCGTCGCTGCCGCCGTCCTGCCCCGCGGTTAGTGCTCCAAGTGCGGTGATCCCGCTGCTCTCGTATCGGTGATCCCGCTGCTCTCGTATTAGAGAATCCGAACGCACTTCTGGAAAGGAAGTAGAAAAGTGAACCCGATCGAACAGCTCATTCGGGGCTTTCAGGACCTCGTGGCGTATGTGCCCGAACTGGTGCAGCCGTTCGTCGTCATGCTCGCAGGGGCGGTCCCATTGTCGAGGGTGAACTCGCGGCCATGGTCGGCGTCATCGGAGGGATCAACCCGATCGTCGCCGGCGTCGCGGCCGCCATAGGCAACATCGCCAGCGTACTGTTCGTGGTTCTCGTCACCGCCCGCGCGCGTACGGCAGTGACTGACCGCCGAGCCGCGCGAGTGATGGCGACCGCCGGGGCAGTGGGGTCCGCGGAGGAATTTGCCGCGGAGAAGCCGGAGTCGAAGGGGCGCGCGAAGTTCAAGCGGTGGCTCATCCGATTCGGCGTTCCTGGCGCCAGTATTCTTGGCCCCTTCGCGATCCCGACGCAGTTCACGTCCGCCATTCTGGTCGCCGGGGGCACACCCCGCGCGTGGGTGCTTCTGTGGCAGGGCGTGGCCATCGTCATCTGGACGACCGTCGGTACGGTGTCTGTCTGGGCGGCGCTGACCTTCCTCGTCGGCCCGCTGGAACACCTGCGCATCGCCAAGGTGGGCTACCTGATGCTCGCCATCGCCGGCCTGCAACTGCTGGTCGGCTACAGCGGACAGATCTCCCTGGGCCACGGCGCCTTCATGTTCGTCGGCGCCTACACCACGGCGCTGACCGTGCTGCACGCGCCGATGGTGCCGCTGGCGGCGATCATGGTGATCGCGGTCGTCATCGGCTGCCTGGCCGGAATCCTGGTCGGCGCGGCCACGGCCCGGCTGCACGGCCCCTACCTGGCCGGCGCCACCCTCGCCCTGGCGGTGGGCCTGCCCGCGCTGGCGCTGTACTTCTCCGACCTGCTCGGCGGGTCCAACGGACTGCTGTTCTCGCTGCGCGGAGCCCCGCCCGAACTGTCCGGCCTGGTCACCGACAACCAGTGGAAGGCCCTGGTCATCTGGCTGACCGTGCTGGTGGCCCTGGTGGTGCTGGCGACCCTGGGCCGGGGGCGGCTGGGCCGGCGCATGCGCGCCATCCGCGACGACGAGTCCGCCGCGGCGATGGCGGGCATCCCGGTGCTGGCCGCCGTCTCNNCGCACCAAGGTGACCGCGTTCGTCATCAGCGCCGGATGCGGCTCGCTGGCCGGCGCCTGCGAGGCCTACCTGCTGGGCACCGCCACCCCCAGCTCCTTCTCCCTCGCGCTGTCGCTGAGCCTGCTCGCGGCCCTCGTCCTGGGCGGGCTGGGCAGCCTGTGGGGCGCGCTGTGGGGCGCGCTGGCCCTGGTCTACCTGGAGATGGCCGGCAAGGAGCTGGCGGACCTGCTCGGACTGAGCAGCAGCGTCGCCGACAACCTGCCGCTGGTGTTCTTCGGG
>JACYYK010012888.1_pt1 | contig 10194 bp, 15 predicted proteins | sample 8236871 | NCBI WGS metagenome assembly JACYYK01 (sample SAMN14103087, study PRJNA606662) | landfill metagenome | isolation source: landfill solid waste inoculated with endophyte fungus Paravalsa indica | place: India:New Delhi, Okhla landfill site | collected 2017-11-05 | reverse complement strand
CGTGCTGCTCGGGGTGCGCTCCAGCGGCGACCGCTGAGCCCCACCCTCAGCCCCCCAGCTCAGCCCGCGGCGGCCAACGCCAACAGCGCCAGCCAGCCGCCCGCCACGCCGACCGCGCTGCCCAGGACGAACCAGCGCACGACCGGGATGCGCCGCCAGCCCCACACCGTCGGGGCTAGGCCGCCGACGGCGATCAGGTTCAATCCCACCGCCAACAGCGGATGCACCCGGATCAGTCCGAGGCTGAGGACCACGATCGCGGCCGCCGTCACCGCCGCGGCGAACGCCGCCGCAGTCAGCCCGGTCCCCCAGGGGGTGCCTTCTTCGGTCACGCTGCGACCCTAATGGTCCGAGCGCGCCCGCTCATAGAAGGCCAGCGCCGCCGCCGTGGCGACGTTGAGCGAATCGGTGCCCCGCGACATCGGGATGCGTACCCGCACATCGCTGGCGCGCATCGTCGTCTCGGTCAGCCCCGGCCCCTCGGCACCGACGAGGATCGCCACCCGGTCGTCGCCCAATTCCGTCATGGCGTCGGCCAGCGTGGCCGCCCCCGGGTCCGGCGTCATGGCGAGCAGCCGAAATCCCCGCTCCCGCAACAGGTGTAGATCGGCGGGCCAGCGCTGCGCCTTGGCGAAGGGCACCAGCAGGGCGTGCCCCATCGACACCCGCACCGCGCGCCGATACAACGGGTCCGCGCAGCCCGCCCCGAAGAGCACACCGTCGACCCCGAGCCCGGCGGCGTTGCGGAAGATCGACCCGAGGTTCTCGTGATCGTTGACGCCCTCGAGCACCGCGATGGTGCGGGCGTGGGCCACCACCCCGGCCGGGCTCAACTCCGCGGGCCGGCGCGCGGCGGCCAGCACGCCCCGGTTCAGGTGGAATCCGACGACATCGGCCATCACGGTGGGTTCGACCCGGTAGTACGGGATGTCGGAGCCGTCCAGGTCGGCGCGCAGTTCCTCGAGTCGCCGCGCGGTACCCAGCAAGGCGTGCGGGGCGAACCGCGAGGCCAGCATCCGCTGCACGACCAACACGCCCTCGGCGATCACCAGGCCCCGACCGGTGGGCAGGTCGGGCCGCCGGTCCACCGAGTTCAGGTCGCGGAAATCGTCCAGCCGGGGATCCCCCACGTCCTCGACATCAACAACGTTGACGCTCACGCTCTTTCGTCGACGATGGTCGACATCAGCTTTGCTGCGCGCAGCAGCACCGAGCGCTCGTCGGAGTTCAGCGTGCCCAATCGGTGCTGCAACCACGCCTGACTCTCGCGCTGCTCGGTCTCCAGCAACTCGACGCCGCTGTCGGACACCGACACCAGCACCTGGCGGCCGTCGATCGGATGCGGCGTCCGCACCACCAGACCCATCTCCGCCAGCGCGGCGATGACGCGGGTCATCGACGGCGGCCGCACGCGCTCGCGGATGGCGAGGGTGCCGGGCGTCATCGCGCCCTCCTTGTGCAGGGTCGACAGTGCCGAAAGCTGGGACAGCGACACGGGCGAGTCCGGACGGCGGAAACGCAGCTGTCGCGCGAGCCGGAGCACCGCCAGCGAAAGATCCCCCACCAGTCGACCATCGACATCTATCACGAGGAAAAACAATACTTCAGCAGCAGCTTTACCCGGCACCCAATGCGAAGATCGTCTACCTAAGTTGTCGTATCGGTTACTTTGGTCCCGATGGCCGCCGAATCTCCCGAACCCCCGCCGTTGCCCACCGCGCTGACCGAACCGTGGCGGGTGATCGGTGTCGGGGCTTTGCTGTGGCTGCTGGCCACCCTGGCCGCGTTCACCGTTCCCGCGCTGGAGAGCTGGCGGCCCATCTGCCTGGCCGGCCTGGCCACCGGCGTCATCGGGACGTCGGTGTTCCTCTGGCAGCGCAGCGCCGCCCGCCGCGGTGCCCGCGGCGCGCAGACCGGTTTGATCGACCCACCGCCCACCGCCTGAATCCGAGGAGAACCATGGCCGCCCCGCTGCTGCAAGCCGAGATCACCATCGACGCACCCGTGTCCAAGGTCTGGGAGTTGGTGTCGGACTTCGGTCGGATGCCGGACTGGAGCCCGCAGTGCCGGCTGATGAAGCCGCTCGGTCAGGTGCGGCCCGGCACCCGGACGCTGAACCTGAACCGGCGCAACAAGCTCATGGTCTGGCCCACCACCTGCACCATCACCGAGGTCGTCCCGCAGCAGAAGCTGGCCTTCAAGGTCGACGTCAACCGCACGGTGTGGAGCTACGAACTGGAACCCACCGCGAGCGGCGGCACCCGCGTGATCGAATCGCGGCACGCCGAGAACGGCACCACGGCGGTGTCCAACCTGTTGGTCAAGACGCTGATGGGCGGGGTGCCGAGCTTCGAGCAAGAACTCGTCGACGGCATGAACGTCTCACTTGCGCGCATCAAAGCGGCGGCGGAACAGGGTTGAGCACGGTCGGCTCGTCGGACTGCTCGGGGTTCGGCGTGGCCGCCACCTCGAGCACCCCGTCGTCGTAGGGGTCGAACTGTGGGGACCCGGCGCCGCCCGGCGGGGCCGGTGTGTCCGAGTGGGCGCCGCAGCCGTAGGTGAAGTCCACCACGTGGCCGTCGGCGGCCAGTTCGTTACCGCACACCCCGAACATCGTGCCCAGCTCGCCGGCCATCGGAAGCAGGAAGCCGCAGTCCCGGCACACCCGCTTGGTGGCGCGCGCCATCGCCGAGGACGGGCCGAACTCCCCGTCGTGCCAGCGCTGCGCGGCGTCGTCGCGGCCCCAGGCGCTCATCACCTGGCGGCGGCCCAGCCCGATCTCGGCCGCGGTCTCGTCCATCTCCGGGTCGCCGCTGAGCAGATAGCCGGGCACCAGCCGCGGATCGTCGGCCGCCGGGGCCAGCAGATCGCCGGGGCCCAGGTCGCCGGGACGCACCCGCTCCTCCCACGGCACCCACTCCGGGGCCAGCAACGCCGTCGGACCGGGCACCAGGGCCACCTCGCTGATGGTGGCGCGGGTGGCACCGGGGTAGGCGGCCACGACCACGGCCCACTGCCAGCCGCGGTAGCCGGGCAGGGTGGCCAGGAAGCGATGGGTGGCCGCGGTCGGATCGTCGTAGCTGACGCCCAGATACTCGCCGACGGTGCCGCCGCTGAAGTCCTCGACCGCCTCGCGCGCAGCCTCCACCGCGCCGTTGAGCACGGCCGCCAAGGCTTCGGTCACCTCGGCGCCGTGGCCGGCGCCGGGCTCCGCTGTGGGTCGTTCGGTGGTTTCGGTCCCGCTGTCCATCACGGTCAATACTGCCTCAGTAACGGCGCGGTAGCCACACCGGTCACCTGGACGCGCCGAGTCGACGAAATAAGGAACAATCGAGGTCGTGTCAGGGCGTCGAGATGATCCGCGGTCCGGGGACCGGCGTCGGCCCCGTCCCGGCGAGCATCCGGGGATGGCGAACTACCCCAGCGACCCGCCGCGAAAGCCGCGTTCCTCGCCGAGCAACAACCGCTACCTGCCGCCGCTGGACGAGGACCGCCGCCGCGCGGATCGGCCCCGCGACGAGGCGGACCGGGCCACCGACGACGCCGCCCGCATCACGGTGACGCGCGCGGCCGCGATGCGCAGCCGCGAGATGGGCACCCGGATGTACGGCCTGGTGCACCGCGCCGCGACCGCCGACGGCGCCGACAAGTCCGGCCTGACCGCACTCACCTGGCCGGTGGTCGCCAACTTCGCCGTCGACGCCGCCATGGCCGTCGCGCTGGCCAACACGCTGTTCTTCGCCGCGGCGACCGCCGAATCCAAGAGCCGCGTGGCGCTGTACCTGCTGATCACCATTGCCCCGTTCGCCGTTATCGCCCCGCTGATCGGGCCCGCGCTGGACCGGTTGCAGCACGGCCGGCGGGTGGCGCTGGCCGGATCGTTCGCGCTGCGCACCGTGCTGGCCTTCGTGCTGATCGCCAACTACGACGGCGCCACCGGCAGCTTCCCGTCCTGGGTGCTCTACCCGTGCGCGCTCGGGATGATGGTGCTGTCCAAGTCGTTCACGGTGCTGCGCAGCGCCGTCACCCCGCGGGTGATGCCGCCCAGCATCGACCTGGTCCGGGTGAACTCCCGGCTGACGATGTTCGGCTTGCTCGGCGGCACGATCGTCGGCGGCGGCATCGCCGCCGGGGTGGAGTACGGGCTGACCAGCCTGTTCGCGCTGCCCGGCGCGCTGTGGGTGCTCGTGGCCGTCTCGCTCGCCGGGATCTGGCTGTCGATGCAGATCCCGCGCTGGGTGGAGGTCACCGCCGGTGAGGTCCCCGCGACGCTGAGCTATCACGACTCCGACCGCTACGGCGAGGCGCTGCGCCGCCGGCCCGACGCGGCCGCGCAGACCCCGGCCCGCGCGCCCCGCCAGCCCCTGGGCCGCAACGTCATCACCGCGCTGTGGGGCAACTGCACCGTCAAGGTGATGGTGGGCTTTCTGTTCCTCTATCCCGCGTTCGTCGCGAAGTCGCACGAGGCCAGCGGCTGGGAACAGCTGGCCATCCTGGGCCTGATCGGCGCCGCCGCCGGAGTCGGCAACTTCGCCGGCAACTTCACCGCCGCGCGGCTCAAGCTCGGCCGGCCGGCTGTGCTGGTGGTGCGCTGCGCCATCGCGGTCACCGCCGCCGCGCTGGCCGCCGCGGTCACCGGCAACCTGCTGGTCGTGGCCGTCGCGACGCTGGTCACCTCGGGTGCCAGCGCCATCGCCAAGGCCTCGCTGGACGCCTCGCTGCAGCAGGACCTGCCCGAGGAATCCCGGGCCTCGGCGTTCGGCCGATCCGAGTCCGTGCTGCAGTTGGCCTGGGTGCTCGGCGGCGCCATCGGCGTGTTGGTCTACACCGACCTGTGGGTGGGATTCACCGCGATCAGCGCGGTGCTGATCCCGGGGCTGGCGCAGACGGTGCTCAGTTTCCATGGCGCATCATTGATCCCGGGCCTCGGCGGCAACCGCCCGGTCAAGGTCGGCCAGAACGGCACCGAACGCGAAGAAACGAGAGTGTGGTCGCAGGTGGGCAACCGCGAATGAAACGCATCATGATCGTGCTCGTCAGCCTCGCGGTGGTACTCGCGTCCGGCGCCGGCGGCATCGCCGCGTGGCTGCTGACCCGCCACGACGGCCCGTCACTGCCCGAGATCAGCGCGTTCACCCACGGCGAGGCGGTGCGGGTGGGTCCGTACCTGTACTGCAACGTGGTGAACCTCAACGACTGCTACGAGGCCGGCACGCAGGGTGAACTGGCAGTCAATCACCGTGACCCGGTGCAGCTTTCGGTGCCGTCGGCGATCGGCACGGCCCCGTGGCGGCTGATCCTGGCCTACGAGGAGGTCGACCAGGACCAGATCTTCACCTTTGCCCCCGGCGAGCGCCTCGCGGTCACCGTCGCCACGGTGGACCCCCAGCGGGGGCGGCTGACCGGGCTGGCCGTGCAGCTGCCCACCCTGGTCGAGGTCGACGGGGAGGTCCGCGAGATACCACACGCGGAGTGGTCGGTGCGCACCGTCTGGGAGCAGCGCGACGCACCGGCGCCCGAGCCCAACTCCGACTAGGCCAGGCTCTTTCGCAGGAACGCCAGGTCGTCGGCGTGCCCGTCGGACGGGGTCTCGATGATCACGTCGCAGCCGGCGTCGCGGCACACCGCGGCGATCAACTCCGAATCGAAGGTTCCGGCGTCGAAGTTGGCGTGCCGGTCGGCGCCCGAACCGAAGCCGTCGCGGGAGTTGTTGGCGTGCACCAGATCGATGCGACCGGTGATGGCCTTGACCCGGTCGGCGATGTCGGCGAGTTCTTCACCGCCGGCCCAGGCGTGGCAGGTGTCCAGCACGAAGCCCGGTTCGTACTGACCGACGGCGTCCCACAACATGGCCAACCGGTCGAAGCGGCGCGCCATCGCGTTGTCGCCACCGGCGGTGTTCTCGATCAGGATCGGCAGCGGAAACCCGCCGGCCTCCTCGGCCCGCTCGAACAGCTTGCGCCAGTTCTCGATTCCGGTCTGTGGATCGTCCTTGGCGGTGACGTGCCCGCCGTGCACCACCAACCCCTTGGCACCGATCGCGGCGGCGGCCTCCGCGTGCTGATGCAGGATCTTGCGGCTGGGGATCCGGATCCGGTTGTTGGTCGAGGCGACGTTGATGACGTAGGGCGAGTGGATGTAGATCACCACGTCGCTGTCCCGCAGCGCGTCGGCGTGCGGATGTTCGGCCGGCTTCTTCCACCCCTGCGGGTCGCCCAGGAAGAACTGCACCACCTCGGCGTCGCGCGCCGCGGCGGCGGCCAACGGATCGGCGGAGTCGACGTGCGCACCAAGCAGAGCCATGACCAGAGCCTAGCCAGCACCGGCCCCGTGCCCGGCAGGCACCCGTTCCCCCTCGGCCGTCGGCCCGGGCGGGGTGCCGTCACCGAATGGCCTGCCGCCCAGTTCTTCTCGACCGTGCGGGGTCAGCCAGACCGAGAGGTCGGGGCCCTTGGGCACCACCTGCGTCGGGTTGACGTCGGTGTGCACGATGTAATAGTGCTGCTTGATCTGCACGAAGTCGGTGGTGTCACCGAATCCCGGCGTCTGGAACAGGTCGCGGGCGTAGCCCCACAGCACGGGCAGTTCGGTCAGCTTCTGTCGGTTGCACTTGAAATGCCCGTGGTAGACGGCATCGAAGCGGGCCAGGGTGGTGAACAACCGCACGTCGGCCTCGGTGATCGTGTCCCCGACCAGGTACCGCTGCCCACTCAACCGCTCGGAAAGCCAGTCCAGTGCGGTGAACAACCGGTCGTAGGCCGCGTCGTAGGCGTCCTGACTGCCCGCGAAGCCGCACCGGTACACGCCGTTGTTGACCTCGGTGTAGATCCTCTTGGCCACCTCGTCGATCTCGGCGCGCAACGGTTCGGGATACAGCTGCGGCGCCCCGGGCCGGTGATGCGCGGTCCATTCGGTGGACAGGTCCAGCGTCAGCTGCGCGAAGTCGTTGGTGACGACCTCGCCGGTGGGCACGTCGACGATCGCCGGGACCGTGATGCCCTTCGGGTAGTCCGGGTATCGCTTCAGGTAGGCGTCGCGCAGCCGCGGGATCTTCAGCACCGGGTCGAGCCCGTCCGGGTCCAGGTCGAACGTCCAGCTGCGCTGATCATGCGTGGGACCGCAAAACCCAATGGAAAGAACGCCTTCGAGCCCCAGCAGCCGCCGGACGATGATCGCCCGATTGGCCCACGGGCAGGCCCGGGCGACGATCAACCGGTACCGGCCGGGTTCCACCGGATACCCGTCGCGGCCGTCGGCCGTGATGCGGGTGGTGATGTAGTTGGTGTCGCGGTTGAACTCCCCGCCGCTGGCAACGTACGAATCAGGCATGCCACCAGCATGCCCGTCTCCCCGCGCTTTAAGCGTCGAGTTCGTGCGCGACCGCCTTGACCACCTCGGACACCCGGCGGGCGACCTTGCGATCGGGGTAGCGCCCCTTGCGCAGTTCGGGCTGCACCGTGCCCTCGAGCAGGGTGATCATGTCCTCGACCATGCCGTGCAACTCGTCGGGGGTGTGCTTGCGCTCCGGTGGACCGGCGGCCTCCCGCCGCGTCCGGGACAGGCTGGGCGGCGGATCGATGAGCTTGAGGCTCAGTGCTTGCGGGCCGCGGCGGCCGGCGGCCACCCCGAACTCCACCCGCTGGCCGGCCTTGAGGCTTTCCACCCCTGCGGGCAGCGCGGACGCGCGGACGTAGACGTCCTCCCCCTCCTCCTGGGACAGGAAGCCGAAGCCCTTCTCGGCGTCATACCACTTCACCCGGCCGGTCGGCACTGGTCTCACCCGCTTGTCTTACGGGCCGCCGATACTCGGCAGCCTCCACCGTCACATAGCAATGCGCCCCGCCTGCGCAGGGCGCACTGACGCTTGATCTTACTCGGCTGACCCCGCCGCCAACATCCGTGTTAACTCGGTAGTCTGGCCGTACCGCTGGAGGAGAGATGCGCCTGATACTGAACGTGATCTGGTTGATCTTCGGCGGCCTGTGGTTGGCGCTGGGATACCTGTTGGCCGCGCTGATCTCCTTCGTGTTGATCGTCACCATCCCGTTCGGCTTCGCGGCACTGCGCATCGCGTCCTTCGCGCTGTGGCCGTTCGGCCGCACCGTCGTCGACAAGCCCGGCCCCCGCCCCGGCGCACTCGTCGGCAACATCATCTGGATCATCCTGTTCGGCTGGTGGCTGGCGCTCGGGCATCTGCTGAGCGCCGTCGCGATGGCCGTCACGATCATCGGCATCCCGCTGGCGCTGGCCGATCTGAAGATGATCCCGATCTCGCTGCTGCCGCTCGGCAAGGACATCGTGCCGGTGGATCAGGCGCGCCAGGACCCGATCGGAGTGCCGCGATGACGGTGACTTCGTTGGGGCTGCCGACGGTGTTCCGGCCGGTCGGTGAGGCACCGGCCACCGGACCGCTGATCGACACGTTCGGCCGGGTGGCCACCGATCTGCGGGTCTCCCTGACCGACCGGTGCAATCTGCGCTGCACCTACTGCATGCCCGCCGAGGGCCTGGACTGGCTGGCCACCGAGCAGGTGCTGAGCACCGAGGAACTGGTGCGGCTGCTCCGCATCGCCGTCACCCGGCTGGGCATCACCAATGTCCGGTTCACCGGCGGCGAACCGCTACTGGCCAAGGACCTCGACCAGGTCATCGCGGCCACCGCCGCGCTGCGGCCCCGGCCCCAGATCGCGCTGACCACCAACGGCGTCGCGCTGCACCGCCGGGCCGGCGCCCTGGCCGAGGCCGGCCTGGACCGGGTCAACGTCTCGCTCGACACGGTCGACGCCACCCACTTCGCGGCGATCACCCGTCGGGACCGGCTCGACGACGTCATCGCGGGACTCGCCGCCGCGCAGCGCGCCGGCCTGCGACCGGTGAAGGTCAACGCGGTGCTGGACCCGCAGACCGGCCGCGACGACGTCGTGGCGCTGCTGAAGTTCTGCCTGCAGCACGACTATCAGTTGCGGGTCATCGAGCAGATGCCGCTGGACGCGGGGCACAGCTGGGAACGCGGCAGTGTGCTGACCGCCGCCGAGATCCTCGAGACCCTGCGCGGGCACTTCACGCTGACCCCGGACACCGCGCCGCGCGGATCCGCCCCCGCCCAGCTGTGGCGCGTCGACGGCGGGTCGGCCACGGTGGGTGTGATCGCCTCGGTGTCCGAGGCGTTCTGCGCGGCCTGCGACCGCACCCGGCTGACGGCCGACGGCCAGGTGCGCAACTGTCTCTTCGCGACCAGGGAGACCGACCTGCGCGCCCTGCTGCGCGACGGCTCCGACGACGACGCCATCGAAGCGGCCTGGCGTTCGGCGATGTGGCAGAAGGCCGCGGGCCACGGCATCAACGACCCGAGCTTCGTTCAGCCGGCACGGCCCATGAGTGCGATAGGTGGATGAGATGACCGACGTACAGACCGGGATTTCGGTGACGCTGCGCTACTTCGCGGCCGCGGGCGCGGCCGCCGGCACCGAACAAGAGGTGCTGGAGTTCCATCCCGGCACCAGCGTTCGCGACGTCGTCGCCGCGCTGGCCGATCGCGACCCGGAATTGTCGCGGGTGCTGGCCCGTTGCTCCTATCTGTGCGACGGCATCGCGGTGCGTGACCTGGACACGACGTTGAAATCCGGACAAACCCTCGACGTTCTGCCCCCGTTTGCTGGCGGATAACCGTGATTTGTGTCACATAACGACCCGGTCACGGAATGGCCACGGGCCGGTAGCGGCTAATACTGACCTGCAGCAACCAGGCCATTTCTTGGGCATTTAGAGTCTCTTTAAGGTTTGCCACCTGCGGAAACGCCGTTTGGGGCAAAAGGTGACGCAGCGTCGGCCAGCAGTTACCGTCGTCTCTGGCCGGCCGAGTGCTACCGAGCGGCGGGCCCTCCTCTTCCTGATTGCGCCGAGCTCCATCCGTCGGGCAGAGGGGCCGACGAACACCACGGATGGAGACGGGGGACCCAACCGGTCCGCCGAAATCGGACCCGGGGCCGCTCGCGGCCCCTAGGGGTGAAGCCGAAGTCAGACCCTTCGCGGGGAAGACTGCGGCCGGGCAACCTCTCCAGCCCGAACCCGACAGCTGACCTCGTGGGCGCACACAGAGAGGACTGACCGACGTATGAGCGGACGGCACCGTAAGCCCAGCGAGGCGAACAAGAACGTAGCGAAGATCGCCTTCACCGGCGCCGTGATCGGTGG
>JACYYK010022035.1_pt1 | contig 10201 bp, 5 predicted proteins | sample 8236871 | NCBI WGS metagenome assembly JACYYK01 (sample SAMN14103087, study PRJNA606662) | landfill metagenome | isolation source: landfill solid waste inoculated with endophyte fungus Paravalsa indica | place: India:New Delhi, Okhla landfill site | collected 2017-11-05 | reverse complement strand
TGTCGTACCCATCTGGTGTTGGTTAGTAATATCGATTTGACTATCGGCTACTGCTTGATTGATGCCATCAGCGTTCGTCACTGCATCGATCGCAGTATTAGCAGCACTCAAGGCTTTATCAACGTTAGATTTTTGCGCGTTCTTTTCAGCTGTGGTCAATGTCTTATCATCGTCAATTGCTTGCTTAATCTGACTTGCTGTCGCTTGAATCGTTGTTTTAGCTGCATCTTTTTGATCTGCAACTGCTGTACCCATCTGATGTTGGTTAGCAATCTCTGTCTTGCCATCAACGATCATTTGATTAATGTTATCAGCGTCCTTTGCTACATCGATAGCGGTATTGGCAGCACTCGCAACTTTGTCTACATTGGCCTTTTGTTTATTCTTTTCAGTTGTTGTCAGCGTCGTATCATTATCGATTTCATGCTTGATTTGATCTACAATGGCTTGAATATTTTCTTTAGCAGTATTTTTTTGATCTGTAACACTCGTACCAGGTTGGTGAATATTAGCAATATTAATTTTACCCGTTGCGACAGCACTATCGATACCATTCGCACCTGTTGCTGCATCAATTGCTGTGTTTGCAGTATTAGCGGCTTTGTCGACGTTAGCTTTTTGCGTCTGCTTCTCAGTTACTGTCAACGTCTTATCGTTGTCGATTTTTGTCTTAGTTTGATTAACGGCATCAATGATTGCTTGCTTAGCTTGTTGGATTTTTGCGGCACTTTGGTTACCAGCTGCTGAAGTGTAGCCATCAATCGTTAACTTTGATTGATCTGTCAACGTGTCAACATCATTTTGAGTCGTAGCAGCATCAATTGCTACACTTTCTTTTGTCACTTCATTATCAATGTCAGATTTATACTGCTCTTTTTCAGCAGTCGTTAATCCCGGCATTGTTGTATCAATTTTATTTTTAGCTTGTTCACCATATGCAACTAAAGCTTCTTTACCAAGAATTTTCTTATTAGCTAGTCTTAGCTCACTAACATTGTAATCCTCAATATCTTCTAAAAAGTCCTTAACTGCGTAAAGCGTAATTGAATCCCCATCACCCAATGATATGCCTGACAAATCAATAACAAACTGCCCATTTTCCTTAGTAATAGCTGCATAATATTTATCGTCTTTCCAATAAGGGCTAGTCAATTGATTAATCGTTCCAAGATTATCGATTGTTCCATCCTTATGCTTAATACCGACATTGATATAAGCACCAGTCAAGCCGTTTGCCAGACTTCCAGTCAATGAAGTACCGTTTAATCTAACATTATCAATAGCAACATCTTCTCCAGCAGATATTAGGTGCAAAATATTAATCGATTGGTTATTTAGTAGCTCTTTTACCCTATTTTCGGTATCTTGTGTTTTACCCTCAACACTAGCAACCGTTACTTTACCGTTACTAAAAGTTAGGGTTAACTTTTTAATTGCATTTGTATAGCCATCCCCATCTTTAACACGCACATCGTTAAAGGTTAAACTAGCATTATTAATAATCGTACTACCCGTATTAGTGTTTTTTGATTGATCAATCAAAAATTCTTTTGGATTAGTAACAGTGAACTGACCACCACCTGAAATATTAAAAATAGCAATCGCACCAGTACCATCAATAGCTACATTAAACGATGCATCTTTTTTAATAGTAAAATTTGCATTGTTTTTCGTGATACTAAAAATACTTTTTGTTGAATCGCCTAGATTATTACCTTGGAAATTGAAGCTTGCACCCGAACCAATAATGATTGCTGCATTGGCACCATTAAAGTAAATTGGCTCAGCTAATAATTTGCCATTAGCAACAATATTAATTTTTGCATTAGCTGCAGCTGTCACCGTTGCCCCACTTCCTAAAGCAATAGCCCCTGATGCACCTGCATCACTTGGGTCAACGTTTAAATAAATATTTAACTTCGCACCTTTCCCAAGAGTAACATTACCATCTGTTAAAATAGCGTAAGATGCCCCATTTTGTACACCCTCACCGGTACCATTAGCATTTGTATGAGGATACAAATCAACAGTAGCACCAGCTTCCAAAACAGCGCCTTTACCACCATTAGTTAGTTGCAAAACATTACCATTACTAGTTGTTGCAATAAAGTGACTACCCGTAGTGAAAATGACAGATGCTCCCTGAATAACTTGCTGGTTATTTCCACGATTAACACTCGAGTCTTGTGTCATCTTTAATTGGTCATGTCCAGCAATACCATTACTATATTGGGCAACCGTTGTCACTGTCACATTATTATGCATATAAATATCTGCATTAGGTGAATAAACAAATTGTGAACCAGTATAGATCACATTATTAAAGTGGTATTCTTTTGCGTTCCTGATCATGCCGTAATAACTACGACCAAACATATTCAAATTTTGAATAGTAATAATACCATTACCTTTATCTGTAAAATAATATGAATCCATATCAAGAGTGTAACGTTTGCCTGCCAAAGAAGTAATCATAATACTTCTAGAGTTGGAAATAGTTATTCCTTTCCAACCACTTAAATCAGACATATCAATATTATTAGCAATATAGACAGTATTATAAGTTCCCTTAGAAATGGCATCTGATAACTGTTGAGCCGTACTTACAGTAATGGCATTTTCTGCTTGTGTATCGTCCCTTACTTTCACATTATTTTTTTCATTGATGACTGACGTACGGTTATCTGTGTTTGCTGCTGATGAAATTGCTTGGCTTGCCTGACTACTTTGTACTGCACTACTATCATTGTTTGAAGTAGCTGCAGAAGTAGTCGGACTTGCTTGTGACTGTGCTATTTGATTTACTGAATCAACTGCAGTGTCCTTTGACGTCGTCGTTTCATTTTCAATCGCGTCACTTGTAGCAGTATCAGACGTGGCTGTACTATCCGTTACAGGTTTATCTTCACTAGTCATTGCTGAGCTAGTCGCTGTCGGTGAACCCATGCTACTATCCGCAATACTGGTAGTATCTGCATCACTACTTGCCACACTATCAGTTTGGCTAACCGCTGCAGAACTTGTTGTGACATTTGTTACATCTGTAGCATCATTGGTTGTTTCTGCAGCCGCGTCACTTGTATTGATATCACCACTAGTAACTATTTTGAAACCTACCGAATCACTTGAAGATTCAGACGGTTCAAATGTCGTACTAGCCTGATCAATGGTCGTTTCATCCGCATGAACACTTTGAGATGCCCCTTCAATTCCCAGTCCCAAACTTAATGTTGTAATACCAGCAAACATCCATTTTTTACCAGCTTTATACATTTTAAAGCGAACTATTTTTCTCGTCTCCATTGTTAACTACGCCCCCTTAAATCTGTTAAAAGATATTAAAAATATTCAAAAACAATTTGTTAGGGTCCATGTTATTATTAAAAACCGATTTATCCCTACCTGTTTTTTTATATATTGGAAAATAGTTAGATTGCACTATTCATTTTTTGCACAATTTAGAGAATAATTCGATATTATGTAACAATTTATTAGTTTATGATAGAGATGATAGGTTTTTTTACTATAAAATCTTACGATGAGAACTGTACTTAATGTTAGTGTATGTATTATTGGAGTCTACTATGTTAAAAAAATTCAAACCATTTCTAGGCCGGGAAAATGCACTTACCTTGTCTTTTTTCGAGCTACTATTTCAGTCAGAAAATAATGACTTATTACTAATTGAACTACAACAAAAATTGGATATCAGTAAATATAAACTAACCGTCACTTTAACAAGAGCACAAGAAATTAGTTCCCATTTCTCGGAAATAAATCTAAAAATCGATAAAACACACGTTACTTTTAGTACCATTAGTTATGCTACATTTAACAATCTAAAATCATATATCGCTGATCAATCTATCCCATTTCAAATTTTTATTTTTAACGGGATATTACGACGAAATACCACAGAAGAACAGATTCAACAAAAGCTTAATATTAGTAGTGCCACTTACTTTAGAATCAGAAAACGATTATTTAACGATCTTAATATTAATTGTTTAGATGAAATGCAAATCCGTTTCTTAATCTTTGATGCATTAACGTATTTCAACTATTTTGATTACCTAATAGATTACAATGCCGCTGATTTAGCACCTTTCATCGCCCTTTCTGAGGACATTTGGGATTTTAAACTACCTGAAGATGTTTATCGTAGTTGCGCCAAATTATTAATGGTCAACTACATTCGATCTTTAACGCGTGGCGTTAAAAACGTTCCTGCAAAATATTATCTAGTGAACTATGAAACTTCTAAAAACATCCAAAAATTCACACATCGAATTATGCATAAACTAAATACTTCGCGCGAATTTGCTATTCAGAGTACGAATATGCTTTTAATTTATGTCTTATATCATGGCTCACTTCCAATTAAAAATATCAATCATTTAAATAATGCTAAAGAAATACAAGGGATTACTTCATTACAATTAAAAATTGCTCGAGAGATATTAGGTAACCAAGCCAATATAAAAGAATTCAATGAATTTACACATAACCTAGCAGCTGTTAATGCAGCAGCAATATTACCAATTGTGCCAATGCAAGACTCTATAAGTGACAAAACAATCATGTGGCATAAGGAATCACATCCTGGTATTGATTACTTATCCCAACAATTAACTGATATTCTACTCAGTCATTCCTCACAAGCGGATGATAGAGTACTTGATGAAAAACAATGTCGTTATTTATTTGGTATTTACATTTCAACAACCTTACCAGCAAACATTTTTGAAGATACTGTTTATCTTTCTGTCAATTTTACGCAAAGCCGTCTTTTAACACAGCATGTTTTGAAAGAATGTCAATCTCTTACTAATCTCAACATCGTTGCATATGAAGACATTGATGATAAAACAGATATTTATATATCCAATACTTATAATCCAAATTTTGATAAGCCACAAGTGATTTGGGATAACGTGCCAGAAGTGCCGGACTGGTTAAACCTATATAAATTGATTATTAAGGTTAAACATGAAAAATTTGCCATCAAAAAGCATTAGCTAACTTCTTCAATTAAAATTTTATGACTACATAAAAAATCAGGATTCCCTAAATTTGGAAATCCTGATTTTTATTTTTAAGATGATTCGCGAAATTACCCAATCAAAAAAAGACTACCAACATCACTGTTAGTAGTCTCTATCATACATTGCTAATTATGCTTCAGGCTTCAAGATTTGCTTTGAAACAACATTCAAATTCTCATCCAAGTCATAAACCCATGGCTCACCATTGGCAATTTCAACACCCATGATGTCATCGTCAGAGATTTGCTCAATGTGCTTTACTAAGGCACGCAATGAGTTTCCGTGAGCTCCGATAACAACGTTCTTGCCAGCCTTCAAAGCCTTTGAGATATCTGAATCCCAGAATGGCAAGACACGATCCAAAGTTACCTTCAAGTTCTCACCCTTTGGCATTTCACCTGCTGGCACATCTTGGTAACGACGATCCAATGCAGGATAAGTCTTACCATCAATTGTCATTGTTTCTGATTGCTCTTCTAGCAATGGAGGCAAAACGTCATATGAACGACGCCATTGATGAACTTGGTCATCACCCCACTTCTTCGCTGCATCGGCCTTGTTCAAACCTTGCAAAGCACCGTAATGACGTTCGTTCAAACGCCATGACTTAACTTCTGGAATCCACATTTGATCTGTTTCTTCCAAAGCCAAGTGCAATGTCGTGATGGCACGTGTCAAAACTGACGTATAAGCTTGGTCGAATTGAATACCTTCTTTAGCCAACAATTGTCCAGCTGTCTTAGCTTGAGCAACACCTTTGTCACTCAACTTTGTATCAACCCATCCATTGAATAAGTTCAATGCATTCCATTCACTTTGACCGTGACGAATTAAAACCAACTTTGCCATTGGTACACCTCTTTTTTCTAATTTTGTTCGTTATTATTGTAACAAATTTTCAAGATATTTAGTAGTAATTGGTAATCTTTTCACAAAATAATCACTAACGTTTAACAGTCCCATTTTCCAACGTCAATGCCGTGGAATGTGCTGGTCCTTGCTTTTCAGGTAGAATATGCGTCATCAAATCATTAATAGCGGTTGGTGCTTCACCAAAGCCAGTCGCAATCACATCATATTTGCCATCATAAGCAGCGACATCCCCAATTGCATACACATTTTTGACTGACGTCGCCATGTTTTGCGCCACCAAAACCCGGTTTTGATCGTTTAATGCTGGCTTAATCGTCCAATCAGCCATCACTTTGTTCTCGGTTTGGAAGCCGTAACTAACCACAACTTCATCTACCGTAATAACTTTCGTTTCCTCAGCACGGGCAACTTGCAGAGTTACTGATAGAGCGCCTGATACATCACGCGTAATGTTTTTAATCGTATATGGTGTCTCGATACTTACTGATGAGTGCTCAAGTTGTGTCAAATTGTGTTCTAATGCACGAAACTTATCGCGACGATGCGTAAGACTAACCTCGGCAGCAATTGATTCTAGTTGTAATGCCATATCGACTGCTGAATCACCACCACCAGCTACTAAAACACGTTTACCAGCGAATAAATCTTGTTCATGAATAGAGTAATGAATATTATCGGCAACATCATCCCCTAACAAATCTGCTGAAATACGGCGTGGTTCAAAGGCACCTGCCCCAGTGGCTAGTACAATACCCTTTGTATGGAACCCCGACTGTTGATCCATCTTAATTTGATAACCATCCTCATCCGGGATAATGTCCGTAACAGTTGCGCCTGATAAGATTGTTTGATCAAATTGAGACAGCTGTTCAGTTAAATCATCAATCAATGCTTGACCAGAAACATTCGTAAATCCCGCCACGTCTAAGATGGTTTTCTTTGGGTAAAAATTCGTAACTTGTCCACCCACATCGGGCAAACTTTCAACAATGGCCACTTTTAATTCTCGTAAACCAGCGTAGAAGCCCGCGAACATCCCTACTGGACCAGCACCGATAATTGTTAAATCTACTTCTTCATTCATTATTATAGAAAACTTCCTATTACTATTTTATTGAGAACGACTCACTTAATCTAAAGTTCGATTGTATAAACTATCAAACTCTGACAGATCAACTTGGAAGTCAGATGCATAAACAATGTCAACTGCACTGCCTTCATCACCTGCTTTTTCTTCAAATGCTGTTGCTATTTGTTGGTAAAGAGCTTGCACTGCATCCCGATCTGGACCATCCACTACTAATAGATAGTTTGACGTATTGGCATCATTATTAGTCAACCAAAGAAGATACATGCTTTCAATGGTTCCCATTGCATCGTCAGCAATTCCAATCAATTCATAACGCAGTGGCGTTGGAATCAACTCTTCAGCTGACGTAATTTCCATTTCATTGTCGCCTGCTTCATCATGTTCATCCGCTTGCTGTTGTTCAGCAATTTGTTGTGCTATATAAGCGATGTTATCACGTGTGATTGGCATGCCATTAGTAAACGGATTTAAGGCTAATCCTTCGATATTCTGTGTATCATCGTCTTGCAAGATTGGCAAGTAATCTGATAACGCCATTGCCCAAGGGTAAACGGGTAAATCAGCTTCAATAGTTTGTGCATTATAGGCTTCCAAATCAGTAAACACTGGGAAAACGCCGTTACCATTTTCTAGTTCAAACGTTACCAGCTGCATTTGCGCATTATCTGGAATTTCAACACCACCATCATCCTTAACAATGGGTGGTTCTGAAAAATTAACTGGCGCAATAAATACAGCATCAATTAATGCTTGGATAAAGTTATGCTCCGTGACCTCATTTTGTTCCTCACGAAAAACTGCTATCGCATCAAGCAATTTATCGTTACGTAGTTCCTCATCATTATCCATGCGTAATCATTCTCCTTATAATTTCTCATCTCTTTTTAACAAGTATAACGGAAAAGCCTATGTTTGTCAGGGGCTCACCTTGCCATAATACAAAGGACAAACCTAGCTCCCAAAAATGATAATCCATATATGCTAAACACAAAAAGAGGTTGGGAAATTTTTATCCCAACCTCTTATTTCACATTATGACAAATCAAGGTCAATATCTGGCCATTAAATCAATGCCAAATAATTGTATCCACTATATGTATTTTAATGTGCTCTGCGTTTCCCCTCAAGCTACTAATTCATCATAGCTTAAAAGTCACTTAAAGTAAATACATACTTCGTGTTTTATTGATTTACCATAGCAAATAGTCGATAATATTGTGTTTATTGCCTGATAATATTAATATAAATGATTATTTTGAGTAAAACACGAACATTAATTAATGTATTACATATTTTTTAATCTTTGGCACCTTTATAGAATAATTTATACAAAATAGCACATATGATTGGTAGCACTGCTGCAATCAAATACATTTGTTTGAAATCAACAAAATTACGCAAGGCACCTAACACGTAAGGCCCAACACCGATTCCTAAGTCCAAGCCAACAAAATATGTTGATAAGGCAACACCAACTCGGCTGACATCCTTCTCCAAATGCAAAGCAACTGCTTGACCATTTGACATAAACGTTCCATATCCCAACCCAATCAAGGCACCAGAGAATAACAATTCCCAAGCAGAGGTCGTTATACTTAACACAAACAAACCAATTGCTAAGAACAAGTAACTAGGATACATCACTGAGTTCTCACCATATCGATCAAAAATACGGCCTGCCATTGGACGGGTCACTGTAATAACTAAGGCGTACACCACAAAGAAAAATGAACTAACTGATACTAAATCAATTGTCTCAACGTAAGATGCCAAGAATGATAACACACTTGAATAAGCAAGTCCCATAACAAAGGCAATTGTCGCAATAAAGACAACTTTTGAATCAATAAAGGTATTAATTTTCCAACTGTCAGCTAATGCACGTTGATCCTTCGTCAAGTCCAAGTTATTGACCTTCAACATCAAGCAACCGACAACGGTGAATGCCAAAATAACACTCGACATCATAACAATGAAGTCAATACTAGTTGCTTGTAACAATAGCATACCTAGGAACGGACCAATGGCCGCTGCCAAACTAGTACTCAAACCGTAATAATTAATCCCTTCGCCACGCCGTGATAATGGAATATATTCTGTCACAATCGCATTCGTTGCTGTCGAAACAGTTCCATAGAAAAAGCCGTTTAATAAACGGACGATATAAAGCACCATCAGTGATGGCATATACAAATACATCAATGTTGTAATGAAGTACAAAACAATACCAACACGTAATGTTTGTCTACGTCCCAGAACCTCTAGCTTCTTTCCCACATAAAGCCGAGCTAATAACGTACCAATAACGTAAATTCCTGACGCCAATCCCGCTTGACTTAACGTTGCACCCAAATTTTCTTGAGCAACAACGGCAATGATTACCATTAATAAATAGTAAACCAAAAAAACTAAGAAATTAACCAGTGTAATACTGATAAACCCCTTATTGAATAACTTCTCCTTACCTTCCAACAGACCTCTCCTTAATAATAAAAATTAAATAAAACCTACCTTACTAAATTAATACTTTTTACCAGGTATAGTCAAGTTAATATAAATAAAATACAAATCTGTTAGTATTTAAAACATAAAAATTGAAAGCGTTTAAATTCATTAATATGGTCAATGGTTTTAAGTTTTACCTATTTTCAGGACAATAAAAAAACAAGTATCATAAAAACAATACTTGTCTAACCAGGAATGGCATAAAATGCGTTATAAAACACATTGTAATGATAATATTTTGTTAATTACTTAGCAGGAACTTTAACATCCCCACTGACAATATCCTTGCGGGCATCTTGCACAGCTTGCCAGGCATCACTTGTCATATGGCCACGTGTAATTGCAACACCCTTATCACTCAAACCATATACTAAGTGCTTACCACCAGGGAAGTTACCTTTAGCCGTCTTGTCAGTAACATCAACCACAGCCTTACCAACCTTCTTAACAGCAGAAGTCAATGTAAAGTTAGATTTACCATCCTTAGCTTTGTAGGCGCCATCATCATTTTGATCACGATCGACACCAACGACCCAAACCTTGTCGGCCGCGTTCTTTTCCTCATTCAAATCCTTTGCCTCAGTAAAGACCCCGGCTCCTGAACCACCAGCTGCCGTAAAGATAACGTCAGCACCGTTTTGATACATTGATGAAGCGATCGTCTTCCCCTTACCAGCATCGGTAAAGC
>JACYYK010001195.1_pt2 | contig 10208 bp, 9 predicted proteins | sample 8236871 | NCBI WGS metagenome assembly JACYYK01 (sample SAMN14103087, study PRJNA606662) | landfill metagenome | isolation source: landfill solid waste inoculated with endophyte fungus Paravalsa indica | place: India:New Delhi, Okhla landfill site | collected 2017-11-05 | reverse complement strand
CACCCGGCGGGCAGGTGCTGCTCCAGCGCGGAGAGCATCGCGTCGCGGCGCTCCCGGTAGTTCTCGCGGAAGGTCTTGATCTGCCCCTTCCAGTCGTGGGTCTCGAGGTACTTCGACACCACGAGCTGGTTCAGCGTCGGCGGGCAGAGGGTGGCCGACTCGGCGGCGAGCACGAGCTTCTCGCGCACGGCGTGCGGAGCGAGGACCCAGCCGACGCGCAGCCCCGACGCGAACGTCTTGGAGAACGAGCCCAGGTACACGACGTTCTCGGGCGCCATCGAACGCAGCGACGGGTAGGTCTGGCCGTCGAAGCCGAGCAGGCCGTACGGGTTGTCCTCGATGATCAGGACGTCGTGTTCGGCGCAGATCTCGACGATCTCGGCGCGGCGGTCGACCGCGAGGGTCACGCCGGCGGGATTGTGGAAGTTCGGGATGGTGTACAGGCACTTGACCCGTTGACCGCGCTGCTTGGCCGCGGCAAGCGCCTCGCGGAGGTTGTCGGGCACGAGGCCGTCGTCGTCCATGGCGACGTGCACGACGTTCGCCTGGTAGGCGGCGAAGGAGCCGAGCGCGCCGACGTACGACGGACCCTCGGCGATGACGACGTCACCGGGGTCGCAGAACAGCCGGGTGACCATGTCCAGACCCATCTGCGAACCGACGGTCACCACGACGTCGTCGGGGTGGGCACTGATGCCCTCCATGGCCATGACGTCACAGATCTGCTCGCGCAGCGTCGGCACGCCCTGCGCGGAGCCGTACTGCAGTGCGACGAGCCCGTCCTCGGCGACGACCTCCGCCATCTGCGTCGACAGCGAGTCGAGCGGCAGGGCGGCCAGGTTGGGCATTCCGCCCGCCAGGGAGACGACCTCGGGACGACTGGCCACCGCGAAGAGCGCTCGGATCTCGGACGCCGTCATGCCCGCGGTGCGCGCGGCGTACCGGTCGAGGTGCGGATCGAGGTTCTGCCGGCTGGGCGTGGAGCCCGGCCGCGCCGACTGCGGCGGCTGGGAGGAAGTCATGGACACATCGCTTCCGCTTCGCTAAGAAAGCATGTCGATCGGGGCATCCCTGCTGAAGGCGTGTCTTCGAGTGTAACTTCAGTCCCTCGTCGTACTCCGGTCTTGGCGGGGCTTCTCACAGACCCATATGCTCGGGCGGGGCTTTCGGCGTCGACATGCTGTGCGCCTCGATCACAGGCGAGACATCTCATCGTGGGGGAGGTTCTGTGCCGCGACGGGTCGTGGGCGTCACGCTGGACAACCTGGAGCAGCTTCCACGCCGGTGCAGGCGCTGCGTGTACTGGGAGGTCCCTCCGCACCTGAGGGAACAGGTGGAGCAGTTCGGCGAGACCGAGGTCGAGAAGGAGGCCTGGGTGTCGTCGGTGCTGCTCGAATGGGGTTCGTGCGGCCGGATCGTCTACAGCGGCGAGATCCCGGTGGGTTTCGTGCTCTACGCCCCGCCGAACGCCGTCCCGCGTGCCGCGGCCTTCCCGACGTCACCGCCGAGTGCCGACGCCGTGCTGCTCACCGCGTTCCACGTGCTGCCCGAGTTCCGCGGGAGCGGTCTCGGGCGGGCGCTCGTGCAGGCGGTGGTCGCCGACCTGACGGGCCGTGGGGTGCGGGCGATCGAGGCGTTCGGGGACGCGACCGAGGAGGAGTCCGGCGACGAGCACGTATGCGTGGTGCCCGCCGGTTTCCTGCGCAGCGTGGGATTCAAGACCGTGCGCCCCCATCCGCGCTGGCCGAGGTTGCGGATGGAGCTGCGGGCGGGCATCTCCTGGAAGGCGGACGTCGAGGCCGCGTTGGAGCGGTTGCTGGGACAGGTGAGCGTCACCACAGCCGAGTCCAGCGCCGTCCGCGCTTAGGAGTCCGAACAACACACAACCTGTGGATAACTCGACCAGTTATCCACAGGTTGTGCACAGGTTCAGTGCCGGCGCGGGCTCACTCGGTCTTGAGCAGTTCGTGGGCCAGGACGTCGGCGAACGTGAAGGTGCCCGTGGGCTGGTCGTTCTCCCCCAGCAGGTACAGCCGTTTCACCGCGATGAGGATGCCCTCGGCGACCACGTCGCGGAACGCCGGATCCGACATTCGCGCCCGGTCGTCGGGGTTGGTCAGGTAGCCGATCTCCACTCGTACCGCGGGGCAGCGGGTGCGCGTGAAGATGTCCCACGTCTTCGGGTGGGTGCGGCAGTCGAGCAGGCCCGTGCGGGCCGCGAGCTCCCGCTGGATGTAGCCCGCCAGCAACTCGCCGACCGTCGACGTCGTGCCGTTGCCGGTGCCGAAGTGGAAGCTCGCGACCCCCTGCGCGCGGGGCGATCGGTTGCCGTCGCAGTGCAGCGAGAGGAAGAGGTCCGCACCGGCGTCGTTGGCGAACTGGGCGCGCTGCAGCTCCGACGGGCTGTGGTCCGGGCCACGCGAGATGAGCGCCTCCATGCCGGTGGCCTTCATCCGGCCCTCCAGGCGGCGAGCCAGATCCCAGACGACGGCCGACTCGTTCACGCCGGCGACCGACACACCCAGGTCGGGACCACCGTGCCCCGGGTCGATGACGATCCGCTTGCCGCGGAGGCGCGGGCCGGACCTGCGCAGATGCTCCTGCTCGCGCAGGAAGACCGGCCGGCCACCACGCGCGCGCGGCGACAGCTGCCGCAACGCCCGCACGGTCGCCGGCCCACAGATGCCGTCCACCACCAGCCCGTAGTCGCGTTGGAAGTTCTTCAGGGCACGTTCGGTCTGAGGACCGAAACCGCCGTCCGGTCGCCCGGCGTCATAGCCCAGCTCGGTCAGCCGTTCCTGCAGCGCGAACACGTCATCCCCGTGCACCGGCGACGACACGAGGTACGCCAGCGGCCTGCTGCCGAGGTGGTAGGTCGAGCCGCGTAGCGCCCGGTAGGTGGCCGGGCCGACCACCCCGTCCGTGATGAGCCCGCGTTGCTGCTGGAAGGCGCGAACGGCGTGTTCGACCGCCAGGTCGAAGGTCGAGCCGTGTCCGTTCGCCTCGTCGCTGCGCGGAAGGAGTTCCAGCGCCGACAGCATGGACCTGATCTCGGCGACTTCCGGTCCGGTGTCGCCGCGGCGGAGTACCCGCATGCACTCCTCGCTATTCCTTGGGCACCAAGTGCGCTCGTTGGTTGTGCAGATTCTCGTCGGCCGGGGGCCTATCCCACGTCTATTGTGCCGTGCGAACGGAGCGTGAGGACGAAGGGCTATGTCGCCGCATAACCCACACGGATGGCCGAACGAAAGAAAACCCGGGAGCGCCACCGGATGGGCGCTTCCCGGGTTCGAATCTTCGTGACCGCGTCGCCTTACTGCAACACGTCCGCGAGGTCGGACAGCAGCGCTGCCTTCGGCTTCGCTCCCACGATCTGCTTCACCGGCTTGCCGTCCTGGAAGAGGATCATGGTGGGAATGGACATGACCTGGTAGTCCCTGGCCGTGTTCGGGTTCGCGTCGGTGTCGAGCTTCGCGATCCGGAGCTTGTCGCCGTGCTCGGCGGCGATCTCCTCCAGCACCGGCGCGACCATCTTGCACGGTCCGCACCACGTCGCCCAGAAGTCCACGAGCACGGGCTTGTCGTGCTTGAGGACCTCGTCGGCGAAGGTCGAGTCGGTCACCGCAACGGTGTTCGTCATCTTCTCTCCTGTCGTGGTTCGACCGGGGTCAGTTGGCGCGAGCGGCGTAGCCGCCGCCCACGAGTTCGGCACTTTCGTTCGCCTCGGCGACGTCGGCGTTCTCGGCGAGCCAGCGTTCCGCGTCGATGGCGGCCGCGCAGCCGGAGCCCGCCGCCGTGATGGCCTGGCGGTAGGTGCGGTCCACCAGGTCGCCCGCGGCGAAGACGCCGTCGAGGTTGGTGTAGGAACCGCGGCCCTTCGCGAGAACGTAGCCGTCCTCGTCGAGCTCCACCTGTCCGCGCACGAGATCGCTGCGGGGGTCGTGGCCGATGGCGAGGAAGAAGCCGGTGACGTCCAGGGTGGACTCCTCGCCGGTGACGGTGTCGCGGAGCTTCAGACCGCCCACCTTGCCGTTGTCGCCGAGCACCTCGGTGACCTGCGAGTTCAGCTTCCACTTGATCTTCTCGTTGGCGCGCGCACGCTCCAACATGATCTTCGAGGCACGGAACTCGTCACGACGGTGGACGATCGTGACGCTGCGCGCGAACTTGGTGAGGAAGAGCGCCTCCTCCATCGCCGAGTCGCCGCCGCCGACCACCGCGATGTCCTGGTCGCGGAAGAAGAACCCGTCGCAGGTCGCACACGACGAGACGCCGCGGCCGAGCAGTTCCTGCTCACCGGGCACGTGCAGGTACCGCGGCGCGGCGCCCATCGCGAGGACGACCGCGCGGGCCGCGTACCGCTTGCCGTGCGCCGTGACGTACTTCACGGGTCCGGTCAGGTCGAGTTCTTCGACGTCCTCCTGCCGCAGTTCGGCGCCGAAGACCTTCGCCTGCTCCCTCATCTCCTCCATGAGGTCGGGCCCCTGGATGCCGGAACGGAACCCGGGGTAGTTCTCGACCTCGGTCGTGGTCATCAGCGCCCCGCCGTACTGCGTGCCCTCGAACACCAGCGGTTCGAGCTGCGCGCGGGCCGCGTACACCGCGGCCGTGTACCCCGCGGGGCCGGACCCCACGATGATGAGGTTTCGAATGTCTTCGCTCACCTGCGCCCTCCGCACTCGACGCGTCAGAAACCGCGTCGGATCACTGCCTGCTCACCCTGGTCAACAGCATCGTAGGCGTGACTGTTCCCGGCGCGTCGTCCGGCGGAGGGCACCCGTGTCGCTCAGCCCTGGTGGCCGACCGTCTCGTCCATCAACGTGCCGGGGTCCTCGGGGCCGCAGTCCGGCGCGAGCGCCAGTACCCGCAGTTGACCCCGCTGACCCGTGGTGAGCAGCACGACGACGGCCTGCTCACCGTCCACGGTCACAGGGCGGAACCCGACGGGTTGCACGGCGGGATCGACACCGTTGGCCTCCAGGCACGCGTCGAGGCGCTGCTCGTTCTCCAACGGGCCGAAGTCCCGGACCCCGCTGATGTCACCGATCGCGGCGGAGACGTTGCCGCTGTCGACGGCCACCGGCGGTGCGTTCCCGGCTCCGGACGACGGCTCCGGCGCGGGTGGCTGGGCGAGGTTGTCCCCGCCCTGGTCGGTGCCGGTGCCGGGCACCACGACGAGGACGGCCGCGACCACGGCTGCCGCGGCGGCCAGGAACCCGGCGCCCCAGCCGAGGCGCTTGTTGCGCCGTGCGCGGGCGGCGTCGAGGCTCACGACGTTCGAACCCTGCGCCGGAGACTGAGGCGGCTGAGTCGGCGGAGTCACAGCCGTGCTCGATCCCGGTGCCTGCGCTTGCCGTTCGCGTTCCAGGGCCGCGTCGATCCGGCTCGCGACATCGGCGGGCATGGGCACGACGTCCAGGTCGGCGAAGCCGGAGAGATCGGACGTGGTGGACTCCAGGGCGTCGATGATCGCCCGAGCGTCCGGGTCCGCGTTCACCCGAGGCCACAGTTCGGCCGCGTCCTGCTCGTCTAAGACTCCTGCGTGCAGGTCGGCGAGCACGTCGACAGACCATGGGGGGCCGACGGTCCCGCCATGCCCCCTGCTCACGTCCGTCATCGTCCCTCCCCGTGTTTGCTTTCGTGAGTTGGGACGTCACCCTCGTTGCTCGGGTTCCGTAGATGACCAAGAAGTTTCGCCAGTTTCGCCCGGCCTCGGGCGCACCTGCTCTTCACGGTCCCCTGCGCGATACCCAGCATCTGGGCCGTCTCGGCGACGGAGTACCCCTCCACGTCCACCAACACGATGGGCACCCGCTGCTCTTCCGGCAACTGGTCGAGTGCGTCCTTGATGACCAGGCGGGTCTCGCGCTCCGACACGGAGTCGCGAGGTACCGCGGGTTCCTGGTGGGAGGTGTCCGGCAACGGCACCGTGGGACGCGCCTGCCTGCGCCTTACCCGATCGAGGCACGCGTTCACCACGATCCGGTGCAGCCAGGTCGTGACCTGGGACTCGGCCCGGAAGTTGGAGGCGGCGCGGAAGGCGGAGATGAACGCGTCCTGGAGGGCGTCGGCTGCTTCTTCCGGATCGCGGACTGTGCGCAGGGCCACAGCCCACATCCGGTCGCGATGTCTCCGGACGAGCTCGTTGAAGGCGTGAGGATCTCCGGCCGCGTGTGCGGCTATGAGATCGGCGTCCGTGGGCGCTGCTGCGGTCACCCGCCAGAGCGTACTAAGTCGATGACCCGCCGTTCGGTCGACCTCTGTGACGTCACCCGAACACCGACCGTCATGACGGACTCAGTTCACCGGGAGAAACGCGACTTCCGCGAGCCGGGACTGCAGCTCGGGTGCTTCACCCGCCAGGGTCTTGATCCAGATGAGCACGTACTGCCCGCTGGCGGGTTCGTCGAGCGTCACCTCGGTGGTCCCGTTCTCCAGCCGGGTCGACGCCACGGTGGTGGTCTGTTCCAGCTCGGGCTGGGCCGAGTCGGCGACCCGGATCTCGACCTCCGTGCCCGGGGTGTCGGAGACGATCCGGACAGCACCGAGTTCGAGGGAGTCGTCGAACGAGGCGAGCAGTCCCACACCCGTCTTGAACAGCGGGAACTGCTGGCGGTACTCGTCGGTTTCCCAGGCGGTGCTCTCGTCGCCGTCGACGGCCTTCGGGGCGTCCGCCACCCCGTCGCCCTCGCCCTCGGGATTGAAGACCGCCACCTCGGACGGCTTCACGGGACTGCCCAGCGAGCCGCCCTGGTCGCCGCCGTCGCCCTGGTCGCCGTCGCCGTCCTGCCCGGGCTTCTGGGTGGCGCTCTGCTCGGCGAGGTTGACGGGCGGGCCCGAGGGCGGGTCGTCGCGGAAGAAGCTGATCGCCATCATGCCCACCCACGCGAGCGCCGCGACGGCCGCGATGACGAGCGCACTCACGCCGAGCGCCAGCTTGCGGCGACGCGCGGCGTCCTTGACCGGCTTCTTGGTGGTCCACACCGTGCCGTCGGGTTCGACGGCCTCGGGTTCCTTGCGGGTGCGCTCCTCCGCCGACGCGACCTTGTCCAGAACGCGCAGGATGGCGGCGCTGGTGCGGATGCCGCCCTGGCCGCCGTCGGAGATGGTGCGCACCGCGAGCGCCGACATCTCCTGCGGCACGCGCGGTTCGAGGACGTGCGGTGGCACGGGCTGCCCCTGGGGGTCCCGCGGTGCGGCGGGAAGCGCGGGCGGGCCGCCGGGAAGCGCCCACCGGCCCGTGAGCAGCAGGTACAGCACCGCGCCGAGTGCCTTGACGTCGTCGCGCAGCGTCGTGGCCGGAGGCGGGGCGGGGAACGCCAGGCGGAGCCTGCCGTCCGGGGTCACCCTCAGCCGTTGCGGGTGGTCGATACCGAGCACGAGACCCGACTGGTGGGCGCGTTCGACGGGTTCGGCCAGCGCCTGCACCATCCTCGCCGCGGTACTCGGCGCGATCCGCTTCTCGTGGACGAGGTCGACGAGGTCGGTGCCCTTGGTCCACTCGGACACGACGATGCCCAGCAGTCCCTCGCTGGAGCTGATGCCGTTGCCGAGGGTCAGGACGTCGAGAACGCGGGCGACGCTGGGATGTGTGAACTTCGCCGCATGCGCCGCGCGTTCGAGCGTCCGCCGACCCTGCCGAGCGGCTTCCACGTCGGCGGGGTCACCCACGAGGATGGTCAGCGCGACGTCCCTGCGGAGCTGGCCGTCCCGGGCTCTCCACAGATGGGCGCCGACGCGTTCGTCGATGCCGAACTGCGCGAGCAGCCGGTACCGGCCGTCGCCGACGACCCCGCCGGGTGCCAGCGATCCGCCGTGTGTTCGGATGCCCACTCGGTCGCCCTCCCCCTGCTGTCCCGCATCACACAGTGCCTGCGAAAAGGGTACGTGAACGATGCCGGTCACCGTGTGGCATCCGTGCCGAGCGGGTTAACCGCGGCGGAGCAGACCGGAAATCCGACGCGTCACGGGCGCGAGTTCGTCCACCTTCAACGCGATCAGCACCCCGAAGGACACCGCGAGGCCGACGACGCCCTGCAGGACGAGCGTCACCCACGCCGTCCCGATGTCGCCGAGCAGGTTCGGCACGAGCTGCGCCACCAGCGCCGCAGCGAGCGCGCCGAGGCCGCTCGCCACGACGGTGAACAGGATGACGCCGAGCACGCGCCTGCTCCGCAGGTTGCCGAGCTTCACCCAGAGCCACACCTGGCCCATGACGGCGCCGACCACGAAGACCAGCGAGTTCACCATCATCACGCCGAGCACCACGTTGACCGGGTCGAGGACGGAGGCGGCGAGGTACAGCAGCGGGATCTTCACCGCCGTCATCACGCACATGATGAGCGTCGGAGTGCGCGAGTCCTTCATGGCGTAGAACACGCGCATCTGCAGCATCACGAGCGCGTACGGCACCAGGCCGAACGCCGACACGGCCAGCGCCTGGCCGAGGCGTTCCGCGTCCTCCACCGACCCCTTGCCGAGGGCGAACAGGGCCACACCGATCGATGGCCCGGCCACCGCCATGACGGCCGACACCGGCATCAGCATGATCGTGGTGATGCGGGAGCCGTACGACAGGTCGCCGACGAGTTTGCGGTGATCGCCGTCGGCCGCGGCCCGGCTCATCTTCGGCATGAGCGCGGTGAGCAGCGAGACGCCGATGACGCCGTAGGGCAGCTGGAACAGCAGCCACGCGTTCGAGTAGATCGACGGACCACCGGCCGCCCCACCCGTGAGCACGCGGGTGTTGACCACCATGCCGATCTGGCTCACGGCGACGTAACCCAGAATCCAGGCGGCGAGTCCGCCGAACTCCTTCAGCCGTTCGTCGAGGCCGAAGCGCCACTGGAACGTGAAGCCCGAACGACGCAGCGCGGGCACGAGGAACATGGCCTGCGCGACCATCGCCGTGAGCACGCCGATGCCGAGCACGAGCACCTGCGGGTCGGTCATCTGCGTCGGCACGATCGTCGGATCGCCCGGCACCACCGCGAACGCGGCGATCGTGGCGAAGATGACGAGGTTGTTGACCACCGGTGCCCACTGGGCCGGACCGAAGATCTGCTTGGCGTTGAGGATGGCCGACAGCACCGCGAACAGCCCGTAGAACAACAGACCCGGCAGCAGCAGGTACGCGAACCAGGTCGCGAGCTGCGGGTCGGCGTCGCCGGTGTCGTCCATCAGCAGCCCGGTCAGCCACGGCGCACACGCGGTCGAGACCACGGTGCCCACACCGAGCACCGTGATGGCGAGCGTCAGCAGACGTTGGGTGTAGGCCTCGCCGCCGTCCTCGTCGTCCTGCGACCGCACGAGCAGCGGCACGACCACGCTGGTCAGCACACCGCCGAGCAGGAGCTCGTTGATGATGAGCGGCAGGGTGTTGGCCACCGTGAAGGAGTCGTAGAGGACACCCAGCGTGGCCACCCACGCCAGCATCACCTTCCAGGCGAAGCCGGTGATGCGGCTGGTCAGCGTGGCGATGGCCATCCGGCCACTGGCCTTGGCCAGCGACGGCGCCTTCTGTTGGTCGTCCTTCGGCCGGTCGAGCTGGACCTCGGGAAGCCGTTCCCCGATCGGCTCCGCGGAGATCCGCGGCATCATCCGCGTCGCGAGCTCGTCGTAGGGGCGGAGGACGTCCGGGTCGGCCGCGGGCCAGCGCACCCCCGGGGGGATGCCGCGTTCCCGCGGGATGAAGATCGTCCGCTCGCTGTCCCTCGGTGGCGGCGGTGCGGGTCGGCGTCGCTGTGCTTCCTGACGCCACGGCCTCACCGGTTGACGTCGTGGCGGTGCGGTACGGCCGCGCCGGGGCGCCACGGGATTGGGCCCGGCCGACGGTGCTCCGGGGTGCGGTCCGGCCGGCGGGTTCGGTGGGTGACCACCCGGGGGAGCGTGCCCCGTTCCGCGTGGAGGCGTTCCCGGTGGCGGGGGTGGCGCGCCGGGTGCGGCACCAGGTGGTGGGCCACCCTGCGGCGGGCGCCCGGCCGGGGCACCCTGCGGCGGCGACGCCGGTGCGGGCGGAGGCGGAGCCGGACTGCCCGCGGCGCGCGAACCCTGCGGCGGGGGCGTCGGCAGGTGCCGGGTCCGGGGCGAACCGCCTTGCGGTGGTGCACCCTGTGGTGGTGATGGGGGTGGCGCGGGACGCCGCCCGGGCGGCGGTGGCGTGTCACCCGGTGGTTGGTACCGAGGCAGAGGTCCGCTCGCCGGTCCGC
>JACYYK010003956.1_pt1 | contig 10215 bp, 10 predicted proteins | sample 8236871 | NCBI WGS metagenome assembly JACYYK01 (sample SAMN14103087, study PRJNA606662) | landfill metagenome | isolation source: landfill solid waste inoculated with endophyte fungus Paravalsa indica | place: India:New Delhi, Okhla landfill site | collected 2017-11-05 | reverse complement strand
TCCCGCACGCGTGTCCGCGCCGTGCGACGCGAACATGCGTGCGCAACTCGCGGACACGATGTCGGGGTCGGTCAGTCGATCGGCCGGCCACCGAGGTGTTCGGTGATCAGCCGCCGGGCCCGCGCCTCCGGATCGACCGGCTCGGCCTCCGCCTCCACGGGCTCCGGCGGGTACGGCTCGTCCTCGGGTTCGGGCGGCAGCGGGATGTCGGGCTCGGACGTGGTGACGCGCGCCCGCGACGCGTCCCCGCTCCGCGAGGCCGAGTCGGACGGCCGCTGGTACGTGCGCGCCTTGCCCGGCTCCGGACGCGACGGCTGCGGGCGCGCCTGCGGCGCGGGGCTCTGCTCGTCGCCCGCGAGCGCGCTCGGATGCACGCAGCGCACGGTCCACGTACCCGAGACCACCTGGCCCAGCGCCCGCGCGATGCAGTCGAGGTTGCGTGGCTCCGACAGTCGCCGCACCAGCGGCTGCGCGGGGTGGGTGAGCGTCACCGTGGTGCCCTCGACGCTGTGCACCGTGGCGCCCGTGAGCAGGGCCTCCGTGCTGCGGCTCTGGGTGCGCACGGCCGCGAGCACCTGGGGCCAGTACTGGCGCAGCCCGGCGACGTCGGCCTGCCCCTGACCACCACCACTCGCTGCCGCGGGCTCGTTCACCGCCGGACTCGGCGTCGGTGTGGACACCGCGGACGCCGTGGGCACCGTGGGCTCGGGTGCCGCGGCGGCGTCCGACGGCCGCGTGGCCCCGGAGGACTCCGCCGCGCCCGGCCTGCCACCGCGACTCGGCGCGGGACGCTCCTGCGGCGCCGCGGCTCGCTGCGACGGCCGCTGGAACACACGCTCGGGTGGCCGGTTCGAGCTCGCCTGTGCGGCCTCCGGCTCGACCGGCTCCGACGCGGGCTGCTGACTCTGCTGCGGCGCGGCGGGCACTCCGGCGGCCAGGCGGCGTTCCATCCGTTCGAGCCGCTGGAGCACGGCGCCCTCGTCGGTGGCGACCTCGGGCAGCAGCATCCGTGAACACAGCAGTTCGAGCACCAGCCGCGGCGAGGTGGCGCCCCGCATCTCCAGCAGTCCGTTGTGGAGGATCTCGGCGTAGCGCGTCAGCGTGCCGGGCTGCAGGCGTTCGGCCTGCCCCACCATGCGTTCGATCTGCTCCTCGGGGGCCGACACCATGCCGTTCTCGGCCGCCTCGGGCACCGAGCGCAGCAGGATCAGGTCGCGGAAGCGGTCGAGCAGGTCGGTGGCGAAGCGGCGCGGATCGTGTCCCGCCTCGGCGAGCCGGTCGATGGTGCCGAACACGTTGGTCGCGTCGTCACTGGCGAGCGCGTCCACGACGGCGTCGATGAGCGCCGAGTCGGTGACGCCGAGCAGTGCCACGGCGCGCTCGTAGGTGACGCCTTCCGGCCCCGCTCCGGCGAGCAACTGGTCGAGCACAGACTGGGTGTCCCGAGCCGACCCGCCACCCGCGCGGATCACCAGCGGGTACACCGCGGGCTCCACGGACACGCCCTCCGCGGCGACGTTGCGCTCCAGCAACTCCCGCATGGCACTGGGCGGGATGAGCCGGAACGGGTAGTGGTGCGTCCGCGAGCGGATGGTGGTGAGCACCTTGTCCGGTTCGGTGGTGGCGAAAATGAAGATCAGGTGCTCGGGCGGCTCCTCCACGATCTTCAGCAGGGCGTTGAAACCCTGCGGCGTGACCATGTGGGCCTCGTCGATGATGAACACCCGGTAGCGCGACTCGGCGGGCGCGTAGAACGCGCGGTCGCGCAGCTCACGGGCATCGTCGACACCACCGTGACTGGCCGCGTCGAGCTCGGTGACGTCCACGCTGCCCGGGCCCTCGGGAGCGAGCGCGCGGCACGGCCCGCACTCGCCACACGGGTCGGGCGTCGGCCCCTGCACGCAGTTCAGCGAGCGGGCCATGATGCGCGCACTCGACGTCTTGCCGCAGCCGCGGGGCCCCGAGAAGAGGTAGGCGTGGTTGATGCGGCCGGAAGCCAGCGCGGTGCGCAGCGGTTCGGTGACGTGCTCCTGCCCGACGACCTCGGCGAAGGTCGCCGGCCGATACTTGCGGTACAGCGCTAAAGCCACGACGCGAGCGTACCGGCAGGTCCCGACGTTCGGCCCGTACCCTGCACGGTCACGGCGGCGGCGGGTGGCAGGGGGCGGGAGTCGAGGGAATGAGCATCACAGCGAGGCTGACCGTGATCGGTGACGGCGAGAGCTACGACGGAGGGGACACCGTCCTCGACACCGCGATGACGGTGTCAACATCCTGGCGAAAAAGGGGACCCCCGCACCCGTCAGAGCCTGCTTATCCTTGCTGCCTTCCGGCCCTGGGGAGGTTCACAGGGTGGACGCCGCGGGGGTCCACCGTCAGTCTAGGCCACGCCGTCGTCCTGGATCGAGCCCGGGTCCGCCGCTTCGCCGCGTTCAGCGTTGCGGCAGGTCGAACTGCCCCGCCTTCACCGCCGCCAGGAACGCCTCCCACTCGGAGTGGCGGAACACGAACACCGGACTTCGCGCCAGTTTGGTGTCGCGCACGCCGACCTTGTCGTCGGCGAGGTTCACCTCGACGCAGTTGCCCCCGTTGGGCTCACTGGCGAAGGACTTGCGCCAGTTACCGGGGTCGAACAAGCTCACGGCCGTCGTCGGGTCGTAGTCCCCGTTCCCGGCATAATCGACCATCGCCTACCTCCGCACCCGGTGCGGACGACCCGCACCCTGTTGTCGCCCTCAGTGACATTTGTCGTCGCAGAGCCCGAAACCCCTCGAACGGATGCGTCCATCCGTGCGACTTTCGACGTCGCGGGTCGACAACACGATTATTCACGAACTAGGATTATTACTAGTGGGTAGGGATCACCACACGCGAGCGGGGTCGATCTTTATGAGAGATCGGCAACAACTCCGGGGGATGGAGCAAGCATGGCCGTACGACTCGACGTGGAGCCGCTGATGAGCCGGCGGAGAAACGAAGAATCGGAATCCGACATGGTGACCACACCTCGTCGCACCCGACTCAACCTCAACTTCGTCAAGCTCTCGACCCGGAAGAAACCCGCGTCCCTCCTCTTCGTCGACGACCCGCTGGCGCTGCGCTACCTCTGCCGAGCCTAGGGGCCGCCGGCGCGGATCAGTCGAGGGCCTCGCGGTACTCCAGCGCGAGCTGCTTGAGAAACTGGCGGGTCTCCTGGCGTTCCAGGGCAGCGCCCCGAAGCCGGTCCCACGAGTCGACGAAGATCTGGAAGTCCTTCATGTCGTCGAGGTAGAGCCCTCCGGCGGAGTGCTCGATGTAGACGAAATCGCGGGTGCGGTCCGGGAACCGCATGATCGTGAAGTCGTTGGGCACCGAGGCCAACTTGGCGCCGAACGGCAGGACGTGGACGTACACGCGCTGACGCTGGTCCAGCTCCAGCATGTGCTCGATCTGGTCGAGCATCACCGCGGGCGCGTGTCCGCCCGGGGCCCGGCGCAGCGCCGCCTCACTCAGGATGAAGCGGTAGTACGGCGGCTGCTGCTGGTCGAACACGGCCTTGCGGTCGAGCCGGTTGCGCACCAGCGCCGTGATGTCGGTGGCCCCGAACTCCGTGAACTGCTTGAGCATGTAGTGCTCCGACTGCAGCGGCCCGGGAATGCGCTCGCAGTGCCACGTCAGGATCTCGGCCGCGGCCGGTTCGAGGTCGGTGAACGTGCGAAACCAGTGCGGAACCACCGAGCGGTAGCCGGACCAGCGGCCTCGCTGGCCGGCGGCCGATCTGGCCATGTCGATCAGAGTCTCGGCCTCGTCGCCAGTCACGCCGTACGCCTCCAACATCCTGCGCACGTCGCCGAGCTTCGCACCGACCGCGCCTGACTCGATCTTGTTGACCTTCCCCTGCGTGCAGCCCAAGATCTCGGCAACCTGCTGCTGGGTGAGTCCGGCGGACCGACGCGCATGCCGGAGCTCGTTGCCGAGTTGTTTTCGACGGGAAGTGACGGTGCTGGCCATGGCGCGATGACGTTACCGCGTTCAGCCGCATGAGTGAAATCACCTCACAGGCTGGCTTTCGGATCTTCCGACGGACACGCTGCGCGACGACCCACGACGAACGCCGTCCGCGTAGGGTCGGATTCATGACCTCGCAGACGGCCAGAGCAAGCATCGGCGTCACCGGACTCGCGGTCATGGGCCGCAATCTCGCGCGCAACCTCGCGCGCCACGGACACACGGTCGCCCTGCACAACCGGACGGAACAGCGAACACGTGACCTCGTCGAGCAGTTCGGTTCCGAGGGCGACTTCGTCCCCACCTACTCCGCCGAGGAGTTCGTGCGGGCGCTGGAGCGGCCCCGCAAGCTGGTGATCATGGTGAAGGCGGGCGCCCCGACCGACGCGGTCATCGACGAGTTCGCTCCGCTGCTCGAACCCGGCGACATCGTCATCGACGCCGGCAACGCCCACTTCGCCGACACGCGCCGCCGCGAGGCCGCGCTCCGCGAGCGGGGTCTGCACTTCGTGGGCACCGGCGTTTCCGGCGGTGAGGAAGGCGCCCTGCACGGGCCGAGCATCATGCCGGGCGGCTCGGCCGAGTCCTACGAATCGCTGGGGCCGCTGCTGGAGGACATCTCCGCGAAGGTCGACGGCGCGCCGTGCTGCACGCACGTCGGGCCGGACGGCGCGGGCCACTTCGTGAAGATGGTGCACAACGGCATCGAGTACTCCGACATGCAGCTGATCGCGGAGTCGTTCGACCTGCTGCGCGGCGCGCTCGGCCTCGAACCCGCCCAGATCGCCGAGACCTTCCGGACGTGGAACACGGGCAGGCTCGACTCCTATCTCATCGAGATCACCGCCGAGGTGCTCGCCCACACCGACCCGCACACCGGCAAGCCGTTCGTCGACATCGTCGCCGACGAGGCCGAGCAGAAGGGCACCGGCCGCTGGACGGTCCAGAACGGCCTGGAGCTCGGGGTGCCGATCACGGGCATCGCCGAGGCGACCTTCGCCCGGTCGCTGTCCGGACACGCCGGACTGCGCCAGGCGGCGCGCGGGCTCGCCGGGCCCGACCGCGGGTCCGCCGCACGCCAGGGTGTTCCCGAGAGCTTCGCCGACGACGTCGAGCAGGCTCTGTACGCGTCCAAGGTGGTGGCCTACGCGCAGGGCTTCCACCAGATCCAGGCGGGCAGCGCCGAGTTCGGCTGGAACATCGACCTCGCGTCCGTGGCCGCCATCTGGCGCGGCGGCTGCATCATCCGCGCGACCTTCCTCGACGACATCCGTGCCGCCTACCGCGCCGAGCCCACGCTTCCCACGCTGCTGACGAGCGGCGGGTTCCGCAAGGCCGTCGAGGACGCGCAGGACGCGTGGCGGTCCGTGGTGGCCACGGCCGTCCGGCTGGGCATTCCGACGCCGGGGTTCTCCACGGCACTCGCCTACTACGACGGGCTGCGCGCCGACCGGCTCCCGGCGTCGCTGATCCAGGGCCAGCGCGACTACTTCGGGGCGCACACCTATCGCCGCGTCGACCGCGAGGGCAGCTTCCACACCACGTGGGCCACCGACCCGCGCGTGGAGCACGAGGCGTAGCGGCTCAGTCGAACGGCAGGCCGACGTAGTGCTCGGCGAGGCTGGTCGCGGCTGCTCTCGACGTCGTGAGGTTGTGCAGTCTCGCAAGCTGGAGTTTGCGGGCGAAGTCGTCGGCGGCCGGGTCGCGGTGCAGCAGGCCGGTCATCAGCGCGGAGAAGTGCTGCACCTGCCACACCCGTTCCAGGCACGACTCGGAGTAGCGCGTGACGGGGCGGGGGTCGGAGTGCCGCACCAGCCGTCGTAGCGCGTACGCGAGGCGGCGCACGTCGGCGACGGCGAGGTTCATGCCCTTCGCGCCGGTCGGGGGCACGATGTGCGCGGCGTCGCCCGCCAGGAACAGGCGGCCGTACTGCATCGGCTCGACCACGACGCTGCGCATCGGCGCGATGCTCTTCTCCAGCAGCGGCCCTTCACGGAGCCCGAACCCCTCGGCGGTCAACCGCAGCCGGCACTCCTCCCACACGCGGTCGTCGGGCCAGTCGGTGACCTCCTCGCGGGGGTCGATCTGGAGGTACAGCCGCGTCACCTCGTGGGACCGGATGCTGTGCAGGACGAAGCCGCGCTCGTGGTTGGCGTAGATCAACTCGCCGTGCACGGGCGGAGTTCGGGCGAGCACGGCCAGCCATGCGTACGGGTAGTCGTGCGTGTACACCCTGGGCCTGGTCGCCGCGAGGGTCGCCCGGCTGACGCCGTGGGCGCCGTCGCACCCGGCCACCGCGAGACAGCGGAGTTCCCGGCGGACGCCGCCCGCGTCGGTGTACGTGATGCGCGGTCGCTCCGAATCGAGGTCGTGGAGCGCGACGTCGGCGACCTCGAACTCGATCGGCAGGCCCTTCTCCTCGTGGGCGTGAACGAGGTCCTTGACGACCTCCTGCTGCCCGTAGACGGTGGTGCACTTGCCCGTGAGCTCGGTCAGCGGGATGCGGTGGTCGCGCCCGTCGAAGCGCAGCGAGAACCCGTGGTGCATCATGCCCTGCGCGTCCATGCGCGCGCCGACACCGATGCCCCGCAACAGTTCCACGGTCGGGTGTTCGCACACACCCGCACGGACCCGCTGCTCGACGTGGGCCCTGCTGCGCGCCTCCAGCACGAGCGTCTCCACGCCCTGCAGGTTCAGCAGGTAGGACAGCAGCAGCCCGGCGGGTCCGCCACCGACGACCCCGACCGCGACGTCACGTGTGTTCGCCACCTCCCGACCTCCTGACACAACGCCGTGGGGGCCGGACCGGGAACGACGCCGTCCGTCACAGGCGGATGCCGACACCCGGTCGACTCCACTGCTTCGAGCTTCACATGTCGACCGGGTGCCGTTCAACAACCTCGCGTGCGGGGGTGTGCACGCGGGCGATTCCTACACCAGCTCGGGTGCGAGTGCCCACAACACCGTGCCGGACGAGACCCCCAGGTCGTTGCCGTCGAGCGCGACCACCCGCGCTCCGATGAACTCGCCCGTGCGGGGATTGAGGACGAGCTCCCTACGCTGTCCGATGTCGCTGTCGTCGACTCCCACCGCGACACCGGTGACATCCTCGTTCCCCACCAACGGAACGACCTTCAGCTGGCTCATCGTGACGCGCTCGTCCGTCACGTGGACCTCCGGCATCGCCGCGAGCTCCCCGAACATCGCCGCCCGCGCCTCCGGCGGCACCATTCCGGTGGTCAGCGCACGGATCGCCGTGTCGAACGCGTCGTCGGCGGCCTGTGGCTCACCCACCCGCCACGGCGTCTCCTTCGGCTCCGGCAATGCCTCGGCCAACCTCTGCAGGGGCCGGTCCTCGCCAGCAAGCTGCCGGTACAGCTCGGGCGCGTACCAGCCCCCCTCGTCCACGCACGGATCCCAGTTCCGCGCGCGGGTGCTGGCGCAGAAGAGACCCACCTCGTTCAGGTCGTCCACCTCGGGGGTGTCGCCGGGCTCGGGTCCGATCCACCTGAGCTTGGCGGTGATCCCGCTCTTGATCGTCCAGACGCGCCCGTCGTCCGAGGTCGCCTCCCGCAGCCGGGGTTGGCCCAGGACGCCGGTGATCGCGTCGCCGTCGAGCACGACATGGGACACGAACTCGTTCGCGCGGAGCTTGACCGGGTAGGTCATCTCGCCGGCGGGTGCGGTCCGCGCGGCGTCCGCCGCCCGCGACAGGACGTCGTGCGCCGGGCCCTCACCCGCCACAGCGGTGGTACTCGGCTGCGGCGAGGCCCCTTCGCCGGAAACCACCGACTCGGGGTCGCTCGGAAGCACGGACAGCGGCACGATCACCGCAGCCGCCACCGACGCCGCCGCGGCCATGATCAGCGATGTCCGCCTGAGCGCGGTCGGTCCGACGATCCGGAGAGCCGCCCGGCGCTGCCCGGGGCGCGCCTGTGCCCTGGCGGCCGCCAACACCCGGCTGCGCGCCTCCTCCAGCCGCGGCGGGTCGAGCCTCGGCTGGAGGTGCAGCTGCCACACCGCCTCGTCGAGTGCGGCGTCCGCCTGGTCGAAGCTCCGAAGATTCCGCTCGTCCGTCACTGCCGTTCTCCCGCCTCGTCCAGGTCCAGTACCGCTCTCAGCGCCCCCCGGACGCGATGCAGGCGCGAGCGCACCGTGCTCGCCGGCATGCCGAGCGCCAGCCCGATCTCGGTGGAGGTCAGTTGCGTCCACGCCGACAGCAGCAGGATGTCGCGGTCGGTGCGCGACAGGCGCGCGATCTTCGCCGCCAGTCGGCCGGCTCGCCGCTGTGCGTCCACCCGCTCGACGACCTGGGTCTCGATCGCATCGGTGATCGAGACCCGGACCTCCTCGGCCAGGTGCCCGGACATGCGCGCGGTCGCTCGCAACCCCCTCAGCTCCTTTCTGGTGTAGCCCCGCAGGACATTCGTCGCGATGCCGTACAGCCAGGCCCGCACCGGGCCACGACTCGGGTCGTAGGTCGCTCGCTTGCGCAGTGCCAGCAGGAACGTCTCCGCCACGACGTCGTCGGCGAGGTGAACCCCGACCCGGCCCGCGAAGTAGGAGCGCAGCGCAGGGGCGTACGTGTCGAAGAGCTGGGTGAAGAGCTCCTCGGGATCGCCCGCGGCGAGGTCCGGGTGGGAGCCGCCGCTGTCACATGCATGCGCCCGGTGTTCGGGCGCCTCGGCTTTGACGAACACAGGAGGACTCGTCCGTTGCGACCGACCGCGTCCCCGAGGACCCTTGTATATGTGAATCAAATCACACCAAGACGGGTGAGGGGACGCGCCACCGCCGCCCACGGACAACACGGATCATGTCGGAAAGAAGAGCGAGGTCCCCGCGCTGGCCCCTGAGCGCCGCCGTGGCGGCACTCGTCGTTCTCGCCACGGTGATCGCCGTCTTCTCACTCGATTCCGCGACGTCTCCGGCCATCGGCTCGCCGCCGCCCGGGTCCGCGAACGCACCGGCGAAGGCGCCCGCACCGACGCGCGCGTCCGGAACCAACCCGTCGGGTCCCTCCCCGCGCCTCGACCCCGCTCCCACGGCCGTCCCCTCCCGCCTGCCCGCAGAACTGCTCGACGGCCACGGCTTCGACGACGTCGGCGTGATGGTCGTCGACCGCGCCCGGCCGGGCGTCGTCCTGGCCCACAACGCCCACGAGCAGTTCACCTCCGCGTCACTGGTGAAGCTGCTCATGGCGTTCGAGGCCCTGGCACACGGCGAACCCGCCTCCGACGTCCACACCATGCTCGCCACGAGCCACGATCCGCTCGCGGGCGAGTACTGGGTGCGCTACGGCGGTTCCGAACTCGTCGCGAACTGGGCGCAGCGCCTCGGCCTGCAGCACACCACGCCGCCCGAACGCCCCAACATGTGGGGCGACACGCTCACCACGGCGGCCGACACGGTGGCGGTGTACGACTACGTGCTCCACGAGGCACCGCAACGGACCCGCGACGTGGTCCTGTCCGCGCTGCGGGCCGCCACCCCACTCGGCCACGACGGTTTCGACCAGTACTTCGGCATCCCCGAAGCCGCCCGGCGACAGGGGCTGTCCTTCGCCGTGAAGCAGGGTTGGGCGTGCTGCACCGACGACCGCATCCTGCACACGAGCGGGCTCGTGGGCACGGCCGGTGACCCGGACCGCTACCTCGTCGCGGTCCTCACCCGCAGTCCCCTTTCGACCGGGTACGACACGGCGTCGACGAACGTCACCGCCTTCGTCGGGCGGGTCCTCGACACGGCCGGTGTGGACCACGATTCACCTGATCCGCAGACAACCCCGGTTCGAGACCCCGACCCCGGGTAATCCGGTGCCATGTTGTCTTCCATCGCGCGCGGCGCCGCGGCAGGCGCTGCGGGAACCACGGCCCTGCACGCAGCGACCTATCTGGACATGACGCTGCGCGGACGTCCCTCCAGCAGCACACCGCAGCAGACCGTCGACAAGCTCAGCGAGGCCGCTGGCACGCACATCCCGGGCGACGCCGAACAGCAGGAGAGCCGCAAGTCCGGCCTCGGCGCGCTGCTCGGCATGGTCACGGGCACCACCGTGGGCGTCGGCTACGGGCTGCTGCACGGGATGGGGTGGCGTCCCCCGATGCTGGTCGGCGGAGTCGTGGAAACGGTCGCGGCCATGGTGGGGTCGAACGCGCCCATGACGGCGTTGGGAGTGACCGACCCCAGGACGTGGAGCACGTCGGACTGGCTGAGCGACGTCCTGCC
>JACYYK010002440.1_pt1 | contig 10240 bp, 9 predicted proteins | sample 8236871 | NCBI WGS metagenome assembly JACYYK01 (sample SAMN14103087, study PRJNA606662) | landfill metagenome | isolation source: landfill solid waste inoculated with endophyte fungus Paravalsa indica | place: India:New Delhi, Okhla landfill site | collected 2017-11-05 | reverse complement strand
ACCGCCTGGTCTCGCTGGGCTTCGAGGAGGAGCGTCTCCGCCTAGACGAGCGCCGGGCCGTCCTCGTGACGGAGTTCGTAACCCAGGTGCTGCTGGGCCTCGGGCTCGACCCGTCCGGAGCCCGCGAGAAGGCTGTGATCGAGAAGTACCTGCCGATCCTCGACGGCCAGCCGGTGAAGGCTGCAGCTATCGAGGCCACCTCCTGGGAGGTCGGGGAATGAGCATGGCAGACCTGGTCTCGAGCCAGCTGTTCGGGGCGGAGTACGCCGCCGACCCGGTTCAGTGGACTCACGACAAGGCAGGGGAGGAGACCTGGTCGAAGCAGGACGAGATCCTCCAGAGCCTCCTCGTGAACCGGAAGACGGCAGTCAAGTCCTGCCACGGGCCGGGGAAGTCGCATATCGCGAGCCGGGCCGTGGCCTGGTGGCTAGAGAGCCACCCGATCGGCGATGCGTTCGTCGTCTCGACGGCTCCTAGCTTCCCGCAGGTCCGGGCGATCCTCTGGCGCTACATCAACCAGCTCCACAAGAAGGCCGGGCTCCGGGGGCGGTGTAACCAGACGGAGTGGCATATGGGCGGCGAGCTCGTCGGCTACGGCCGGAAGCCTGCCGACCTGGACGAGTCCGGGTTCCAGGGCATCCACGCCCTCCGGGTCCTGGTGGTAGTTGACGAGGCATGCGGGATCCCGGTACAGCTCTGGAACGCCGTAGAGGCGCTACTCACGAACGACGACTGCCGGGTCCTAGCGCTGGGCAACCCGGACGACCCCTCGAGCCATTTCGCGAAGGTCTGCGCCCCCGGCTCCGGCTGGAACGTCATTACGATCAGCGCCTTCGACACCCCGAACTTCACCGGGGAAGAGGTATCGCCTCGGCTCCGGCGGTCCCTGATCGGCAAGGCCTGGGTAGAGGACGCCCGGAAGAACTGGGGCGAGGATTCCCCGCTGTGGGTCTCGAAGGTTCTCGGAGAGTTCCCCGAAGATACCGAGGACGGCATTATCCCGTCCTCCCGTATCGCCTCGCTACGGTACGGCGACCCGGACCCAATCGACGAGGACGAGGAGGACGTCCAGCTCGGCGTTGACGTTGGGGCAGGCGGCGACCGCTCGGTAATCTACGAGCGCCGGGGCAACGTCGTCGGCCGGCATTGGTCGTCCCGCCACGACGACCCTATGCGCCTCGTCGGCGAGGTTGTCTCGGCTATCCGGGAGACCGGGGCGCGCCGGGTCTGTATCGACGTGATCGGGGTTGGCTGGGGCGTGAAGGGTCGGGTTGAGGAGGTCTGCCAGGAAGACCCAGACCTGCGGCACGTCGAGGTGGTGGGCGTGAACGTTGGGGCAGCGTCCTCCGAGCCGAAGCGGTTCGGGAACCTGAAGGCAGAGATTTGGTGGGAGGTGGGCCGTGGGCACACGATGGACGAGACCTGGGACCTGCGAGGCCTCGACGACCAGACCGTTGCGGACCTAGTCGCTCCGAAGTACCGGCTCGACTCGCGAGGCCGGATCTTCGTCGAATCGAAGGACGACGTCCGGGAGCGGATCGGCCGCTCGCCTGACGACGCCGACGCTCTTCTCCTGGCCTTCTACCAGGGCGGCGGGAAGAGTAAGATCGTTCTCCACAAGGTTCCGAAGACCTATCGGGGCGCACGAGGGTCGGTGGCCCGGAGGCAGGTACGGCGAGCATGACAGACTTCCGCCCAGTGGCTCCCAGGGGACCGCTACGCCGCCGAGGGTACAGCGTGCTCCCCACCCGGGAGGAGATGGCCCGGAGCGTCTCCCTGCCGACGCTACAGGAGGCAGAGGCGCTTACGCTCCGGACGGAGCTCGGCGAGCTTGACGTCGTCTGGATAGCTGGTCCGTGGGAGCAGAACGAGCCGCTCCGGCATTCTATGCGTTCCGTGGCCCGCCATGTACCGTTCCGACGAGCCTGGGTAGCGGGATACGCTCCTGGGTTCGTCAACAGAGACGTGGTCGGCCTGGTAGAGGTACCGCAGGAGGGGACGAAGCACGAGAACTCGACGGCGAACCTGTACGCTGCCTGCCAGAGCCCCGAGATCTCCGACCCGTTCATCTGGCTCCACGACGACATGTTCGCTATGCGGCCGGTAACAGCCCTACCCCTGGTAGACAAGGGGCCGATGCAGAGATTCGCCGAGAGGCTCCGGAGCAAGTACCAGCGGGACTATCCGTACCTGACGGGCATGGAGGCTACCGAGAAGCTCCTCCACCAGCACGGGATACCGGACCCGATCAGTTACGAGGTCCACGTCCCGATCGTGGTCTACAAGGAGGCGATGCTAGCAGCGATCGACCTCGCACGGGAGGCCGGGGTAGTCGCCCCGCACAAGCGGTCTATCTATGGGAACATGACGTTCAGGCCGGAGCAGTCCGTGACGGTAGACGATCCGAAGATCGCCTTCTCCGCTGTGCCCTCACATGAGCCAGAGACATGGCTCTCAACGTCTACGACCTCCTGGGCGGGGTATACTGGCAGACGCATCCGGAAAGAGTTCCATGCTCGCTCCGGCCTCGAGACCACCGAAGGATAGGAACCTATGGACCAGCTACTCGATTTCCGGACGGGGGATCCGGTAGCCCTCGCACTGGCGTTTGTGCTTATCGCTCTCGCCTCTGCCCGGCTGACTCGGCTCGTCGTCCAGGACAAGATCACTGCTCCCGTCGTCGAGGCCTTCCGGGGGTTCTTCGACCGGAGAGCCGAGGAGGACCTGAACGAAGCTGCGATCGTCGCTACTACCGGCGCCAAGAAGGACCGTGACCGGGCAGTCCGGCGGGCTCAGCGGTCCGATGCGGTTGCCCGCTTCGTTGGGGACCTGACGACGTGCACCTGGTGCGTATCGGTCTGGACGTCCTTCGCCCTCGCCGCAGCCTGGTGGGGCCTGACGCCTTCTGTCTGGTTCCCGCTCCTAGTAGCGGGCCTCGCCCTTAGCGAGGTGGCCGGTCGGCTTCGGGCCGACGGTATAGGCTGAGGCGCATGGGACTCTTCAGGCCCCGACGCCGGGCAGCTTTGAACGGAACTACGGCCGCTGCCCGTCGTGAGGAGCTGGAGACGATCATCAATCTCCGGGGGCTGACGGGCGGAGTAGACCTCCCAGTCTTCGAAGTAGACGGGAAGATCCACCGTTCCGACGGCTCCGCCTTCGTGAACGAGGAGGGCCAGCGGTTCACGCCGCTAACGTCCATCGTGGCGTCGGCGGTCCGGCGCTCCGTAGAGACCAAGAAGGGCGGTGGCCCTAAGAAGTCCCGAGGCTCGGGCTGGCAGGCGGAGGCCTGGGAGCTGTACGACCAGCTCGGAGAGATCACGGCTCCAGCTTCGCAGTTTGCGAATGCCGCTTCACGAGCCGTCCTGTACCTGGGCCGGGCTCCGGTAGACGACACCGACCTGCCCGAACCCCTCCGAGCTGACGCTCCCGACCTCTCCGACGACGACCGGAAGATGCTCGACATCTGGCGATCGTTTGGCGGGATCCAGTCCCAGCGCTCCCAGATCCTGCGCCGTCTCACGGAGCAGCTCTGGGTTGTGGGGGAGTCGTACCTGGTCGGGCTAGTCCCGGAAGGTATGAAGGACCAGGACGAGGTTCCTCTCTCGGCGCTACGGTGGGAGGTAGTCTCGCCGGACGAGATGGACCGCCTAGAGGATACGGGCTCGGGGTTCCGGGGCCAGGACGACATCGTCCTCCTCGACGACAAGGGGCAGAAGGTCGATACTCCCCGGATCTCGGTTCGGGTCTGGCGGCCGCACCCGCGGCGCTGGTGGGAGGCGAACTCCCCGGTACGGTCGTCCCGCCCGGTCCTACGGGAACTGGTCCAGCTCGGGAAGTTCGTGTCGGCTCAGGTCGATTCTCGCCTCGCTGGCGCCGGCATCCTGGCCATGACGGAGGGAGCGATGGTCGTTACCTCCTCGGAGGAGGAAGAGGAAGCCTTCGTCGACGCCTTCATGGAGATGATCCTGGAGCCGATCGAGAACCGGGACTCGGCTGCGAGCCTGGTTCCGAACCTCGTGACCGTAAAGGGCGAAGACGCCTCCAAGGCGATGCACCACATCACGTTCGCTACCGAGCTCGACAAGGAGGTCCGGAACCTCCGCGACGAGGCTATCCGGCGCTGGGCGCTAGCTGCGGACCTTCCGGCGGACCAGCTCCTCGGAGAGGCGACCGGCTCCCACTGGGCAGCGTGGCTCTCAATGGAGGACACAGTCCGGACGCATATCGAGCCGATGCTGGTCCTCGAGGTCGACGCCATCACTACCCAGTACCTCTGGCCGGTAGCGGCCGAGGCCGGGGTAGAGAACCCACAGGACTATGTAGTCTGGTACGACGCTGGTCCGTTGACGGAGCGCCCACACCGTACCGACGTCGCCCTCGAGCTCCATGATCGTCGCCTCCTCTCCGACGCTGCTGTACGGGCGGAGGCCCGGTATTCGGAGGACGACGCCCCCGAGTCCGGGTCGATCCGGGATAACGCGATCGACATCACCCTGGACCTCGTGGGTAAGGCACCGTCGCTGGCCCCGCAACTGTCGGAGCTGGTAGACCAGATTGAGCGACTCCTGTGGAGCGCTGAGAACGCCGCTGACCGAGTTCCGGCCCCGGCTGCTCCGAGCGACCCGCTCCTAGCTCCTGAGGACGTCCTGGACCTCCCTGAGGAGCCGGGGAGCGAGCGGCCCTCGGCAGACGGACCGGGCGGTCCGGACCCGTCCTCGTCGCCTACGGGCGATGCTCCCTCGGGAGAGGCGACTTGAATCCTTCGGCGGGAGAGGTGGCGCACCTGGGTGCCGACCCCCGCTGTCCTCAGTCTCCTCTGACGTGTGACTGCTGCGGGGTAGACCCGGTCGCGCTAGCGTGCGAGATGCTTATCCTGCGGGCGCTGGAGGTGCTCGGGAAGCGTCTCGTCCGGGAGGCCGGCAAGAAGAACCGCTGGCAGGACCGTGGGGACACGGGCTGGTATGCCCTCCACACAATCTGGCCCGCCTCGGCGAAGGATATCGACGGGGCGCTACGGAACGCCTGGGACATGGTTGACGAGGTGCAGGCCCGCTGGGGCACCCGGGACCGTTACGACATCCTCCTCGGCCAGAAGCTCGATACTTACACCCGTCGCCTGGTAACGGACCAGCGCCTCCCCGATCTGGGGGAGATCCGGAGCCTTCTTACCCCCGCCCGTTACGTCGCTGCCGAGTGCCACCAGACGGAGGAAGCACATGGCTGAGGTCCGCCTGGGTTCCGGGAGCCAGATCGAGAAGAGTCTCGACGTCGCCATCAGCGAGACTGAGAACGTCGTCGAGAGCGTAATGAAGAGCTGGGTTCGGGAGGTCGAGGCCCAGGCCCAGGCGCTCCTGGAGGAGCAGGAGTCACTCGTGGCCTCGACGCAGGTCCCGGAGCAGGGCGAGATCGAGGCCCTCTGGGAGGAGGCCGTGGCCCGAGATATCCTGCCGCAGCTATCCTCCGACTACGAGGCTGGGGCCACTTCCGCCGTTCAGGCGGAGGGCCTCCTCGGAGACCGCCTGATAGACGAGGCTCGGACGGTCTACCTAGCTACTGCAGGAGACCGCCTAGTCAGGGGTCTCGAGCCGCCGCTCCCAGATAACGCCTGGGAGATCCTCCGGGAAGCTATCGACCAGGAGATCCGGCTTGGCTCGTCAATTCCTGAGATCAGTCGCAGGATTGCCGCCGAGATGAGCTGGGACGTCGATACGATCTTCTGGGAGCGACGCAAGAACCAGATCGCCGGCATGATCGACGAGATCCTGGACCCGATCTCCCTCAACCCACGGGACCCGGCTCGGGTGGCGGCCCGGCTGAATGACCCCGTGGTACGACTCCTGCAGGAGCAGAACGCCTACGTTACTGCCCGGCTCGAACTCGAGCAGTCCTGGTGGAAGACTCGGGCGGACCTTATCGCCCGGACGGAGAGCCACGGGGCACACGAAGCTGGCAGCCGGGATGCTATGGCCCGAGTTGGGGTCGAGATGCGGGAATGGTTGACGGCCTCGGACGACCGGGTCCGGGCCTCCCACGTCGCTGCTGACGGGCAGCGGGTCGCTATTGACGAGCCGTTCCGGGTTGGCGCTTCTCTCCTTATGTATCCGGGAGATCCGATGGGCTCTGCCCGGGAGACCGCTAACTGCAGGTGCGTAGCGGTAGGCGCAGACCCGGGAGACCTAGTATTATTCCCAGAGACAGGGGAGGAAGCCATATGAACTTGACCCTAAACTCCGCATCCATTGTCGCGAGCGTCGCCGGGGCATGTCCCTGCAAGGCAGCTCGAGCAGGAGCAGCGGAACGAGATACGGCCCACCTGGCCGAGGTTGAGGAGCGCATGAAGGAGGCTTCCGGCTCGGACGGCTGCGGCGGAGGGTGTGGATGCGGAGGGACGTGTGGCGGAGGCAGCGACAGCTTCGCAGTTATCGGGACCGACGACCTCCCAGTAGCGGCCCGAGATATGGAGTGGGACGGGGCCGAAGCATCTCGGAGAGTCTTCGATCTCTACACGGACGCCGACGGCAACGTCGATATCGCTGGGGTCTCCCAGGCTTTCCTCTGGCGCGACCCCGACGCCAACCCCGAGACGCAGGGAGCCTACTCGCTCGGGTTCGCCGACGTCGTCGACGGGTCCCTGGTTATCGTGCCTCGCGGGATCGCCGCTACGGCGGGCGGTCGGGGCGTCGACGCCACCAATATCCCCGACGAGGATAAGGAGCGGATCAAGTCTCGGATCTGCTCCATCTACGATACCGTCCAGGACGTCTACGAGGACTGGCCCGACTGCCCCTTCGGCGAGGACGACGACACCGACGACGATGACTCGCTGGCTGCCTCGACGGCCTTCGCTGACGAAGACCGAGTCGGCTGGCGGGGCGTCATCGCCATGGAGAACACGGCGACCGGCGACGGGCGCTTCATCCAGGAAGGTGCCCTCGAGTGGGACCTCTCCGACGGCGGGATCCCACTGCGGTGGACCCGTGAGGACGAGGGAGGCCATTTCCGGGCGGTCCGGGTCGGTACCATCACCGATATCTCCCGCAGTGGCCACGAGATCCTGGCGGAGGGCACACTCCTGACCGGCTCGGTAGGCGAGGCGGATATGGTTCTCGGCTGGCTCCAGGAGGGGCCGGTAGGGGTCTCGGTAGACCTAGATTCCCTCACGGTCGAGTGGACCGACGGCGATGAGGCCCCTGACGGCGAGATGCGTGTCCTCGGAGCCCGTATCCGAGCTGCTACCCTTGTCGATATCCCCGCCTTCGTCGAGGCCAAGATCTACCTGGACAGCGAGTTCGAGGCAACCACCGTAACTCCTGACCGGGTATCGGTGGTTGCCTCCGCTCGCCCGGCCGACCTGAACCCCGATATCCCAGTCAACCCTCCTCGGGAGTGGTTCCAGCACCGTCCCGAGCGGGGCTCTGCGTACCGTATGCGGGTCGAGCAGAATGGTCGGGTCCATGGCTACCTGGCTGCCTGGGGGCAGTGCCACCTGGGCTACGGCGACCGCTGCGTAACGGCTCCCCGCTCGGCGAGCAACTACCGGGAGTTCCACCGAGGCCCCGTCCTGACCGAGGAGGGAGTCGAGGTCCTCACTGGCCAGATCTTCTTCGCGACTGGCCACGCTGACCCCCGAGCCTCGCTCCGTAGCGCCGCCCGGTTCTACGAGGATACTGGTATGGTCGCTGGTGACGTCCGGGTCGGCGAGGACGAGTTCGGTATCTGGGCTGCCGGCGCACTCCGGCCTACCGTCTCTGCCGCCGAGATCCGAGAGGTCCGAGCGGCCCAGCCCTCGGGCGACTGGCGCTCCCGGAACGGTTCCCTGGAGCTGATCGCCGCCCTGATGGTGAACGATCCGGGCCTACCTGTTCGATCGCTGGCGGCTTCGGCCTTCGTGGAGCACGACGAGGTCCAGTCCCTCCAGATCACGTTCCCAGGATCGGGGGACCCGGAGGTCGCGAAGAAGCTCGCCCTCCTGGACCTCGATATGGCTATGCACAATCTCCGGAAGAAGGGAGCCCGGTAGATGGGCTGTGGATGTGGCAAGCGGATCTCTGTAGGGGAATCGCCCTACAGCGCTCAGGTCAAGGCACGCCGGGAAAGGCTGCAGCAGATCGCCAAGAAGTCTGCTGAATCCGAAGCAAGTAAACAGAGGGATTCTGTATAGTAGTATCCTTCGAGTAATCCGTCCGCTGCGTGCTGGTGCTAGTGCCGATGAGAGCGACGAACTACCTGAACCACCATAAAGGAGTTTGTACGCATCATGCGCAACACCAAGAATCACCCGCACCGTGGTATCGGTGCCTTCGAGGATCAGTCCGACGAGTCGGCTGAGGTAGAAGGCACGGACGCCCCCGAGGAGACCTCCGAGTTCAACATCGAGATCCCCGAAGCCGACGCCCTCCGGGACGTCAGCTCCGAGGACCTGGCGGAGCTCCGAGGCCGAGGGGTCGAGCTGTTCGAGCTTCTCCGCCCCGAGGCTGAGCAGACCGGCGACGACTCGATCGTCGAGGCCCTCTCCCACCTCGTCGAGGGCCTCGCCCGTATCGACGGCGAGGTCGAGCGCCGGGCCGAGGCTCGCAAGGCTCAGTCGGCCAAGATCGCCGAGCTGGCTGCCCGCCTCTCGAACAACGGTGACGACGACGCCGAGGAAGACGGCGACGGCGGCGAAGAGGAAGACGGCGACGGCGGCGAAGAGGAAGACGGCGAGCTCGCCGGCAACTCCGGCGCTCCCCGCTCCATCAACATCACGCTCTCGGGCGTGCGTAACCGCCAGCCCGAGACCCGTGGCGACGCCGACGGCTCCGAGGAAGAGAGCGACCGGCCCCGCTCCTGGACGACCATGGTCGCCGCCGACGGTACCCCCGGCCTGACGGCGGGCTCCCAGCTCGATATCTCGAAGCTGACCGAGGTGCTCGCCACCCGCCTGGAGGGCGTCTCGGCCACCCAGTACGTCGACGCTGCGAAGTCCGGCAAGCGGATCCAGACGCAGGTGCCCGCCGCCCTCATCAAGCGGACCGTCCCGAAGGAGTTCCGCATCGAGCGTCCGGGCGACGGCCAGAACGTCCTCGACGCTGCCGTGAACGAGTGGCGCTCCAACATGGTTGCCGGCGACATGGCGGGCCAGCACCGCTCGCTGACGGCGGCTGCTTGGTGTGCTCCGAGCACGACTCTGTACGACGTGTGTGAGATCGAGACGACCGAAGGTCTGCTCTCGCTCCCCGGTGTCTCCGTGAGCCGTGGCGGTATCCAGAACACGACCGGGCCGGACTTCGCCCAGATCTTCGCCGACGGAGGCTTCTGCTTCACCTCGGCCGAGATGGACGAGCAGTCGCCTCCCGGGTCCGGTCCGAAGCCCTGCTTCACGCTGGACTGCCCGGACTTCGTGGATAACCGCTGTGGCGTCTGTGGCACCTGCATCCGTGCGGGCCTGCTCCAGAACCGTGCGTTCCCGGAGCTCCTCGAGCGTACCGTCCGTGGCGCCATCACCGCCCACGCCCACCGGCTCTCCGGCTCGCAGATCTCTGCGATGGTTGCCGGCTCCGACGCCGTCACGATGCCCGCCACCGTCGGTGGTACGGCCTCGCTGCTCGGCTCGGTGGAGCTGCAGATCGAGCACTTCCGGTACGTCAACCGTGCCTCGCGAGTCGCGATGGTCGAGATCGTCATGCCGTTCTACGCCCGGGGCATTATCCGTGAGGACCTGTCCCGCCGTCTCGGCGTGAACCTGCTCGGTGTCTCGGACGAGATGATCAGCGACTGGTTCGCCCTCCGTGGCGCTCGGGTCCAGTTCGTCTACAACTTCGACGACCTGACCGGCGATGCGGCCTCGCAGACCACCTGGCCCGACAACGTTCGGTTCCTGCTCTACTCGCCCGGCACCTGGGTCGCCGGCACCGACGAGGTCATCCGGATCGACACCCTGTTCGACTCGGCCCTCCTGGCACAGAACGACTTCACTGCTCTCTTCCTGGAGGAGTGCAGCCTGGTCGTCAAGACCTGCCCGGATAGCCGGATCGTGACTGTGCCGGTCTGCGTCGACGGCCACACCGGAGGCGGCATCGCCGTCGACTGTGACGGCGTCGCGGCCGAGGCCGTCGCCGAGTAGTCGGTAAGTATCCCATCTAGCAGGGAGGGGCAGGAATGTATCCACGGAAACACGACTCCGCCCTCCTGCCCCTCCCTGCTATTGCACCTAACACTCCCACGGAGGAACGCTGATGGCCGTAGCGCCGCCCCTAGTCGT
>JACYYK010010110.1_pt2 | contig 10246 bp, 9 predicted proteins | sample 8236871 | NCBI WGS metagenome assembly JACYYK01 (sample SAMN14103087, study PRJNA606662) | landfill metagenome | isolation source: landfill solid waste inoculated with endophyte fungus Paravalsa indica | place: India:New Delhi, Okhla landfill site | collected 2017-11-05 | reverse complement strand
GCGCGGGACGAGGCGCACCGGTTCGCGATCACCCACCACCGCGGGCGCCGCGACAAGAAGCTGACCGGATCGGTGCTCGACGACCTGCCCGGGATCGGACCGCAGCGCAAGCGCACGCTGATCCAGCACTTCGGCTCGCCCGACGCGGTGCTGGCCGCGTCACGCGAGCAGCTCGAGGCGACACCGGGCCTGCCCGGCAAGGTCGCCCGCGAGCTGTTCGCGCACCTGCACCGCTCGGTCGGGTGAGCGGGGCGCGGTGGGTCAGGTGGCGGCGGGGCGCTCGTCCTCGAACGCCGCCTGCATCCCGTCGGCCAGCGCGGCGACCTCGGTGCGCAGGCCGTGGACCTCGCGGCTGATCCGCCGCTGATCGTCGGCGTTGGTCGACGCGGAGGCCGAGACCAGCGCGGCGCGGATCGTGTCCAGCTCGACCAGCAGCCGCTCGGTCTCGTCGAAGTAGCGCTGGAGCTGGCGCTGGCAGCGCTCGGAGACCGCGAGCTGCTGGCGCAGCGCCTCGGCCAGCTCGGCCTTGTCCGGGTTCTGCTCCACCTGCTGCAGCCGCCGACGGGTCGCGGCGGTCGGGTTGTCTCCGAGGACCTCCGAGAGCATCTGCGCGCGGCGGGCCGAGACGTCGAACGCGTCGAGGAACTTGTCGACCTCGTCGGAGACCTCGTCGAACGGCATCTCGGCGCGCGCGATCGCCTGCCGGATCCGCTGCTCGCGCTCCCGCGCGTCGTGGAGCGGCGCCGCGATGTGCGGCGCCAGCTGGTCCAGGTCGAGACGCTCGCGCGACGCCTCGATGGTGGCTCGGCGCTCCTGACGGACGCGGGCGATCACCGCGTCAGCGGCGTCGTGGTCGAAGAACGTCCGCGCGCACGCGCCGGCGTAGAGCGCCACCCCGGCCGGGATGCCGACCACCGGGCCGGCCAGGATCGTGGCGACGATCGCCACCACCAGCAGGATCACGACGTTGAACGTCGATCCGACGGCGTTGAGGGTCAGCGCGACCGCGTACTCGCGCCGGGTGTACGGGCGGCGGACCACGGGGGAGCGTCGGTCGTCGGGCACGGCTGGGCCTCCGGCCTAGAAGAAGCTCGAGATCGAGCGGTAGACGGATTCGATGTCGTCGGTGTCGCCGGAGTAGGGCTTGCCGCCCGACGCGCGGGCGAAGTCCTCCAACATCCGCTTCGATCCGGCTGCACCGCTGGAGTAGGCGATCGTGAACACCCGGACCTGCGTGGTCGAGTCGCCCTGCCCGCCGAGCAACCGCACGACCTGCTCGACCGAGCGCCGGCTGTCGGTGTCCTCGCCGTCGGTCAGCAGCACCACCGCGTTGATCCGCTCGTCCTCGGAGCGCGCGACCAGCGTGCGCAGCTTCTCGAACGCCTCCACCGTCGCGTCGCGCACGGCGGTGCCGCCGTCGGGCGTGAGCCCGGCGATCGCCTTGCGCAGCCGCCCGCCGTTGCTGCGGTACGTGCTCAGCGGGATCAGCTCGCGGGTGCGACCGGCGAACCGCATCAGCCCGATCCGGTCCTGGGGTGCGACCTGCTGCAGGAAGGTACGCAGGCCGTCCTTGGCGTTGGCCATCCGTCCCTCCTCGGCCATCGATCCGGACGTGTCGAAGACGAGGTAGACGTTGGCCGGCTTGCGGTCGGCGCGCCAGTGCTTGCGGATCGCCTCCAGCACCCGCGGCTCCGGCAGGCCGAGCACCCGCTGCGGCTGGGACCGGTCCACGCCGTGCTCGGCGTTCAGCGGATCCGCGGGCTCGGCGTCCAGATCGGCCGGACGGAAGCCCGCGCGCGCCGCGGTCTCGGCGTCGACCTCGTCGGCGAGGAACCGCTGGAACCGCTCGGCCCCCTCGCGCTGCTGGTCGCTGACCCACGGGGCGCGCAACACGATGAACGGGTTGTCGCTGTAGAAGGTGCCCTCCTCCGGGTAGAGCGCGACCAACCGCGGCCGGTCGCCGCGGTCGCGGTTGAGCTCGACCAGCGTGGCTTCCTCCAGCGCGACGGCCGACGCGTAGGCCTGGCCCTTCTCGCGCAGTTGCTCGGCGATGAAGATCGTCGTGTCGCCGTAGTGGACGATCGACCGCTCGATCGCCCGGACGTCGGCCCGCGCCTTGCCGGTCAGGTCCGCGACGCGCAATCCCTCCTTCTTGCCGGTCGCCGCGTAGTACTCGGCGACCACCGACGACAGGCCGGCGGTCGAGAAGTCCGGGTTGGTGTGGACGAGCTTGAAGCGTCCGAACTCCGGGTGCCCGACCGTCGCCCAGCCGTCCTTGGCGCGGGCGAGCTTGAGCACGTCGGCCCACGAGACCTGCTTGTCCGGCCAGCCGAGCGCTCGCGCCATCGGCTCCCACATCGCGATCACCAGCGGGGTGCGGACGATCGACGGGTTCTCGTCGGGAACGTACTGCTTGTCGGCGGCGAAGTTCAGCATCCGGCCCCAGAGCGAGCTGGCGGGCGACCAGACCGTCGGCTTCAGCCGTCCCGCGGCGATCCGTGCCTGCGCGTCGCCGGACGCGACGCTGGTGGCCTGCACGAAGACCGGACGACCATCGACCTCGGTGCGGGACGCGTTGAAGCGCCGGACGAGGTCCGGGAGCAGCGGCTCCTTCTCCGGCGAGTAGGCGAGGGTCACCTCGATCGCGTCGTCGGGCATCGACACCTCTTCGGCCTCGCCGTCCGAGCCGCCCTTGGCGACGACCGCGATCACGACGAGGACCGCCAGCGCGAGCGCGACGATCAGAACTTGGCCCTTCTTCATACGGGGGGATCTCCGGTGGGGGACACGGGGACCCGGGGCAATCTACCGGCCGAGCCGGACCGCGGGTAGGGCGCGTAGGGTGCCGGGGCCGATCGCAAGACGTCGGCACGCCGTGCTCCGGTACCCTTGGCCGCACCGCCCGCGCGTTCCGTCTCCGTTGTCGATGACTGGTCTGCCGGGTCTTCTCGTTTCTGCACCCTCGAAGGATCAGAAGGACGGCTTCATGACCGTACGTGTCGGCATCAATGGGTTCGGCCGGATCGGCCGCAACGTCTTCCGGGCCGCCAAGGCCGCAGGCGCCGATCTGGAGCTGGTGGCGGTCAACGACCTGACCGACCCGAAGACCCTCGCGCACCTGATCAAGTACGACTCGATCCTCGGGCCGTACCCCGGAACGGTGGAGGCGACCGACGACGGTCTACTGGTCGACGGCAAGCAGATCCGGGTCTTCGCGGAGCGCGAGCCCGGCGACATCGACTGGGCGTCCGTCGGCGCCGAGGTCGTCGTCGAGTCGACCGGCTTCTTCACCGACGCCGAGAAGGCCAAGGCGCACCTCAAGGGCGACGTCAAGAAGGTCATCATCTCGGCCCCGGGCAAGAACGAGGACATCACCCTCGTGCTCGGCGTCAACGACGACAAGTACGACAAGGCCCAGCACCACGTCGTCTCGAACGCGTCCTGCACGACCAACTGCCTGGCGCCGTTCGCCAAGGTCGCCAACGACACGGTCGGCATCAAGCACGGCCTGATGACGACGATCCACGCCTACACCGGCGACCAGCGCCTGCTCGACGCGCCGCACAGCGACCTGCGCCGCGCCCGCGCCGCCGCGACCAACCTGATCCCGGCGTCGACCGGCGCCGCCAAGGCCGTCGGCCTGGTGCTGCCCGAGCTCAACGGCAAGCTGTCCGGCTTCGCCGTCCGCGCTCCCGTCCCGACGGGCTCGGTCGTCGACCTGACCTTCGAGGCCGCGCGCGAGACGACGGTCGAGGAGATCAACGCCGCGCTCAAGGCCGCCGCCGACGGTCCGATGAAGGGCATCCTCGAGTACACCGAGGATCCGATCGTCTCCGGCGACATCGTCACCAACCCGCACAGCTCGATCGTCGACGCGCAGCTGACGTCGGTGATCGACGGCACGATGGTGAAGATCGTCTCCTGGTACGACAACGAGTGGGGCTACAGCAACCGCGTCGTCGACCTGGTCGGTCGCATCCTCTAGGCGCGGACCGCACTCGACCGAACGCGTCGCTGCCTCGATGAGCCCCGAACCGTCCGCCACCGCTCCGGCCCCGATCCGCACGCTCGACGACCTCCGGGTCGCCGGCAAGCGGGTCTTCGTACGGGTCGACTTCAACGTCCCGCTGGGGGATGGAGCAGGCTCCGACGCACCGCGCGCGATCACCGACGACACCCGGATCCGGGCGGCGCTGCCGACGCTGCGCCGCCTGCTCGACGAGGGTGCGGCGCTGGTGCTGGCCGCGCACCTCGGTCGTCCGCAGGGCGTCGATCCCGCCCTGTCGCTGGCGCCAGTCGCCGCCCGCCTGGGGGAGCTGCTGGGCGAGGACGTCCTGCTCGCGCCCGAGGTCGTCGGCGGCCGCGCGACGGCGCTGGCCGAGGGCCTCAAGCCGGGAGAGGCCGGCCGCCGGATCCTGATGCTCGAGAACGTCCGCTACGAGGCGGGCGAGACGAAGAACGATTCCCAGCTGGCGCAGGCGTTCGCCGCGCTCTGCGACGGGGTCTTCGTCAACGACGCGTTCGGCGCCGCGCACCGCGCGCACGCCTCGACCGCCGGCGTGGCCGAGCAGGTCGCGCAGAAGGCCGCCGGCCTGCTGCTGCAGGGCGAGGTCGAGACGCTCGAGGGGATCCTGGAGAATCCGGGGCGTCCGTTGGTCGCGATCGTGGGCGGGGCCAAGGTCACCGACAAGATCGGCGTGATCGACGCGTTCCTCGACCGCGCCGACACGATCCTGATCGGCGGTGCGATGGCGTTCCCGTTCTTCAAGGCCCAGGGTCACGCGGTCGGCTCGTCGCTGTGCGAGGAAGCCGGCGTCGAGCCCGCCGCCCGCGCGCTGCGCGACGCCGACGCCAAGGGCTGCCGGCTGCTGCTGCCGGTCGATCTGACCGTCGGCCGCGAGTTCTCGGCCGAGACCGAGGTCCAGCAGGTCGATGGCGTGGACACCCCCGAGGGCTGGATGGGCCTGGACGTCGGCCCCAGGACCGCCGCCGCCTACCGCGACGAGATCCTGTCCGCCGGCTCCGTCTTCTGGAACGGGCCGATGGGCGCGTTCGAGCTGGAGCCGTTCGCCCCGGGCACCCGCGCGGTGGCCGAGGCGGTCGCCGAGACGCAGGCGACCACCGTCGTCGGTGGCGGCGACAGCGCCGCGGCGCTGCAGCAGTTCGGCCTGGGGGACCAGGTCACCCACCTCTCGACGGGCGGCGGCGCTTCGCTCGAGCTGATCGAGGGCAAGACGCTGCCGGGCGTCGAGGTTCTGCGCGCCAGCTGACGCTTTCCGGGGCGGGGCCTGCGCGGCGGGGCCCGACCGTCACTCCCGGAGCGCCGCGGTGCTCCGGACAGCCGCACCGATACGTCACCCTTCACCACCCGAGGTCCTCGATGTCGCGCACCCCGTTCGTCGCCGGTAACTGGAAGATGCACAAGACGATCGAGGAGGCCGAGCAGTTCATCACCGGCCTGCTGCCGCTCGCCGGGGCGATCGACGACGTGCAGATCGCGGTCTGCGTGCCGTTCACCGCGATCCAGGCCGTCGTCGACTCGACGCGCGGCTCCTCGATCGAGACCTTCGCGCAGAACGTCCACGAGGCCGAGCAGGGCGCCTACACCGGCGAGGTCTCGATCGCGATGCTCGACGAGCTCGAGGTCCACGGCATCGTCGTCGGCCACTCCGAGCGCCGCCAGTACTTCGGCGAGACGGACGCCGCGCTGCGCGTGAAGGTCGCCAAGATCCTCGCGGCGGGCCTGGAGCCGATCCTCTGCGTCGGCGAGTCCGACGCCCAGCGCGAGGCGAACGAGACCGAGGACGTGCTCCGCGTCCAGGTCACGGAGGGCCTGGCCGACGTCGCCGACGAGGACCTGGCGAAGGTGACGATCGCCTACGAGCCGATCTGGGCGATCGGCACCGGCAAGGTGGCGTCCCCGGAGCAGGCCCAGGACGCCTGCGCGTTCATCCGCTCGCTGGTCGCCGACCGCTCGGCCGACGCGGCCACGGCGATCCGGATCCAGTACGGCGGCTCGGTCAAGCCGGAGAACGCCAAGGAGCTGCTCGGCCTGCCCGACGTCGACGGCGCGCTGGTCGGCGGCGCCGCGCTCGACCCGGCGTCGTTCGCCGGGATCATCGAGGGCGCCCGCGCATGAGCGGCGTCGGCGTGACCCGGGACGACTGGGCGCCGGGCGTCTGCCTGGTGATCCTCGACGGCTTCGGCCTGGCCCCGGACGGGCCGGGCAACGCCGTCAGCCTGGCGCGCACGCCGACCTTCGACGGCCTCTGGGCCCGTTATCCGCACGCCCAGCTGATCGCCTGCGGCCCGGCGGTCGGCCTGCCCGAGGGGCAGATGGGCAACAGCGAGGTCGGGCACCTCAACCTGGGCGCCGGCGCCGTCGTCAAGCAGGACCTGGCGCGGATCGACGACGCCGTGGCCGACGGCTCGATCCGGGACGTGGCCGCGCTGCGCGACGCGTTCGCCGCCACGACCACCGACGTCGATCCCGCCGCCGCCCCCGGCGGCGAGCCCACGAACGCGCCGCGCGCCCACCAGGCGGATCCGGCCGCCGCTCGGCGCGTCCACCTGGTCGGGCTGGTCTCCGACGGTGGCGTCCATTCGTCGATGGAGCACCTCCGGTCGCTGATCGACGCGGCGGTCGCGGCCGGCGTCGAGGACGTCGTGATCCACGCCTTCACCGACGGACGCGACACGCTTCCCAAGGGCGGTGCGGGCTACCTCGACACGGTTTCGCGGTGGTGCGCAGACGCGTCGAGCACGGGGTCGCGCGTGCGGATCGGCAGCGTGATCGGCCGCTACTTCGCGATGGACCGCGATTCGCGCTGGGACCGCATCCAGCAGGCCTACGACCTGCTCGTCCACGGACTGGCCCCGCACCACGCGGACACCGCAGTGCAGGCCGTCCGCGAGGCGTACGACCGCGACGAGACCGACGAGTTCGTGACGGCGACCACCGTCGGCGACGAGGCGACGATCCGCCCCGGCGACAAGGTCGTGGTCTTCAACTTCCGCCCCGACCGCGTTCGCGAGATCACCCGCGCGCTGGCGGAGCCGGGCTTTCTCGAGGTTGACCGCCAGGCCGCCTCCGCAGATCCGTCGCTGGTCGATCCCGCCGTGGCGCCGGTCGCGGCCGACGACTACGTCTGCATGACCACCTTCAAGGCGGACTGGCCGTACCCGGTGGCGTTCCCGCCGCGCAACCCCGAGATCACGCTCGCCGACGTGATCGAGCAGACCGGCGGCGCGCAGATCCACGTCGCCGAGACCGAGAAGTACCCGCACGTCACCTACTTCTTCAACGGCGGGGTCGAGGACGAGCACCGCGACGAGTTCCGCGACGTGGTGCCGAGCCCGCGGGACGTGCCGACCTACGACCTCAAGCCGCAGATGTCGGCGCGCGAGGCGGCCGACGCGTTCGTGGGCCTGTGGAAGGAGCACGGCCCGACGTTCGGGATCATCAACTTCGCCAACCCGGACATGGTCGGTCACTCCGGATCGATCCCGGCCGCGGTCGCGGCGATCGAGTTCGTCGACGGCTGCCTGGCGGACGTCGTCGAGGCCGTGACCGACAGCGGGGGCGTCTGCATCGTCACCGCCGACCACGGCAACGCCGACCACATGCTCGAGCCCGACGGCTCGCCGAACACCGCGCACTCGCTCAATCCCGTGCCGTTCGTGGTCACCCGCGAGGGCCTGACCCTGCGCGACGAGGGGATCCTGGCCGACGTCGCGCCGACGGTGCTCGACCTGCTCGGCGTCGAGCAGCCGGCCGCGATGACCGGCCGCTCGATGATCGCCGCGGGGTGATCACGGCCGGCGGCAGGCGGTTGCGTCTGCAACAATATGTCCGTGTCCGCTGATCGCACCTCGTCGCCGCCGGAACTGCTGAACCGCCAGGAGCTGGCGGCGTGGCGGGGGATGCTGCGGACCTACACGCTGCTCCAGCGCGAGCTCGAGTCCCGTCTGGAGGCGCGCGACGGGCTCCAGAACTCGACCTACGAGGTGCTGATGCATCTGTCGGACGCGCCCGACGGGCAGATGCGGCTGTCCGACCTCGCGGAGCTGGCGATCCTCAGCCGCAGCGGCCTGACGCGACTGATCGACCGGCTCGAGCGCGAGGGCCAGGTCGTCCGCGAGCGCTGCGCCGACGACGCTCGCGGCTACTTCGCGGTGCTGACGGAGGAGGGCCGGGCCCGGGTCGATGCCGCGCGGGCGGCGTACCTGCAGGACGTCCGGGCGCTGTTCCTCGAACGCTTGTCCAGTGACGAGCGTGACCTGCTGGGGAGCGTCTGGGCCCGCGTGCTGTCCGAGCTGGAACCCGGTCTGGAGCCCTGACCGCAGCGCGGGTCGGTCCCGCGGCGGTGGGTGTGGCGGTCGCCGGAACCTGCCTGTCGGAGCGGCGACCACCACACCGCGTCGCGCGGCGGGGACGGCTGGGGGACCGAGCGCATCGGGGCGCTCGCCGCGTTCGGTCGTCCGTTCCGGCTACCGGTGCGCCAGCACGACGCCGGTGACGATCGGCGGCGAATCCGCAACGGCCGCGCTGCGTGCAATCAAAGACCACGAACCGTCCGGCGACAAGGGATCTACGCCGTCCGCGAGCGGGGACGTTCGACCCCGAGGGGTCAGAGGAATCTCCCCCGGGCCGACGCCGACGCCCCAGCACGATCGAGGGATGCGGGAATTGGAGCTTCGAGTGTGTGCCGACGGCCACCGGCGCCGCGCGGGGGGCCGTGCGGTCACCCGGGTGACGGTGGCGATCGACAGCTTCCTGCCGGTGCTGGGCGGGGCGCAGACCCAGATCCTGCGCCTGACGCCGTTGCTGCACGCGCGAGGGGTCCGCACATCGGTGGTGACGCGGCGGATACCCGCCGAGGCGCCGCGTCGCGAGCACGCGTCGCACGTCGAGATCGTGCGGATCTCCGGCGCGCGACGCGAGACGACCGGGGGCTGGGCGTTCGTCGCGATGGCCGCCGCCCGGATCGTCGCCGAGCGGCCGCACGTGATCCACGCGCGCGGCCTGGGCGCGTCGGCGACGGCCGCGCGGATCGCCGCGCGGACGATGCGGCGGCCGTACGTGCTCACGGTGCTCTCGGCCGGTCCGCACGGCGATGTCGCCCGGCTGCGCGCCGCGGTCGGCGGCGAGCGGCGGTGGCGGCGGATCGTGCGGTCGGCGGCGGCGTTCGTCTGCGTCAGCGTCGAGGTCGAGCACGACCTGCGGGCGGCCGGCGTCGATCCGTGCCGGATCGTCCGGATCCCCAACGGCGTCGATATCGGCCGCTTCCGCCCCGGACGCCCGGGGGAGACCGACCACCGCGCGCTGCGGGCGTCGCTCGACCTGCCCGCGCGAGAGCCGTTGTCGCTGACCGTCGGGCCGCTGCTGCCGGGCAAGCGGATCGACCGGTTGATCACCGCGCACGCCGCGGTTCCCGGGATCCTGGTGGTCGTCGGGGACGGACCGGATGCGGGTCGGCTGCGGACGATCGCGGCGTCGGCGGGGGTCGCCGACCGGGTGCTCTTCCGGCCGCCGACCGACGACGTCGCGCCGTACATGCGCTGCGCTGCGGTCTACCTCACCGCGGCCGCCCAGGACGGATTGTCCAACGCGGTGCTCGAGGCGATGGCGAGCGGCCTGCCGGTGGTGGCCGCGCTCGGGGGCGGGGTCGCCGAGCTCGTCGACGCGAGCACCGGCGTGCTGGTCGCGTCGGGGGCGCCCGGCGAGATCGGCCGGGCGGCGGTCGGCCTGCTGCGGGACCCCGAGCGCCGACGCGAGCTCGGGGCGGCAGGACGGCAACGCGTGGTCACCGACTACACGCTGACCCGCACCGCGGACGAGCTGGTCGCGCTCTACGAACGGCTCCGTCGATGACCGGCGCGGAGCGGCGAACCGGGCCGGGGACGCGCGGCCGGGGTGATGGGACCTTTTCACCGGGGGTTCCGTCACCGTGATAGGAGTTGCAAGAGGCGCCGTGTTTGCGGTGTCTCAGCCCCAGATCCCCCCGCGTTCCGGAGGTCACCCTGTGTCCCTACGCGTCATCATCACGGACGACGACCCGATGGCTCGCCGCGTGGTTCGCGACGCGTTGCAGAACGCCGGGATCACCGTGATCGCCGAGGCGACCAACGGGCGCGAGGCGATCGAGCTGGCCTCGCACTACAAGCCCGACGTGCTGCTGATGGACGTCGTGATGCCGGGGATGGACGGGGTCGACGCGACCCGCGAGGCGGTCGTCGCCGTCCC
>JACYYK010001934.1_pt1 | contig 10251 bp, 8 predicted proteins | sample 8236871 | NCBI WGS metagenome assembly JACYYK01 (sample SAMN14103087, study PRJNA606662) | landfill metagenome | isolation source: landfill solid waste inoculated with endophyte fungus Paravalsa indica | place: India:New Delhi, Okhla landfill site | collected 2017-11-05 | reverse complement strand
AGCGGCACGGCGAGGGCCAGCGCGAGGGCGACGGGCACGGCGGTGAGCTGGAGGTGTTCGAGCACCGCGTCGAGAAGGATGTGCCGGCGGGTGCTCAGGTACTCGCCGCAGATCCAGGGGTTGCGGGCCAGGCAGTCGTCCGGCGCGGGCGGGCTCATCGGTCCATTGGACCGCCCCCGGCGGCGGGTGGCGCTCCGGGTAGGCCCGGGCGGGTGCCTCGTACCCCGCCGGGCGTGCGTGCGAGGACGCCGGGAGCCCGCGCCCGCCGGGGGCGCACTGGGCGGCGCACGGTGTGCCGGGGTGCGCTCGCCCGGGGGAGGGAGACGGGCCCGACCTCCGGTTTTCCCGGCGCGGCAGGGGTACACCAGGGCGTGACCGGATGGCGTTGTTCGGCTGTCCGTGGGACCTCAGGTATCGCCATGGACGCGGCGTGGCATACCCCTCCCGTCCCCGGTGCGGCGTCGTGAAGGACACGCCTGATCCGCGTGAGCACATCCAGGACCGACAGAAGGGCCCGCCGCCGTGAGCACAGAAGCCGTACCCGCCGCACCCGAATCCACCGAGGTGCCGACCTGCCCGTTCGACTTCGCCGACGGGCTCGACTTCGACCCGGCGCTGCTGGCGATGTTGCGGAGCGAGGAGCGGGTGGCCCGGGTCCGGATGCCGTACGGCGAGGGTGACGCCTGGCTGGTGACGCGGTACGAGGACGTACGTACCGTCACCACCGACCGCAGGTTCAGCCGCAACGCCGTCACCGGCAAGGACTTCCCCCGGATGACCCCGGAGCCGATCGTCCAGACGGGGGCCATCAACCTGATGGACCCGCCGGAGAGCAGCCGGCTGCGGCGGCTGGTGCGGCAGTCGTTCGCCCCGCGCCACCTGGAGCGGATGCGCGGCCGCACCCAGTCGGTGGTGGACGGGCTGCTGGACGCCATGGCGGAGAGCGGTTCGCCCACCGACCTCTTCGCCCACCTGGCGCTGCCGCTGCCGCTGGTGACGATCTGCGAGGTGCTGGACATCCCGGAGGCCGACCGGCACTGGCTGCGGGCGCACGCGATGACCATGATGAACATGAAGCCGGCCGGGAAGGAGGCCGCGGTCCGCGCCAAGGGCGAGCTGCGGGAGTACTTCGCGCGGCTCACCGCCGAGCGGCGCCGCTCCCCCGGCGCCGACATGATCAGCACCCTGGCCACCGCCCGCGAGGGCGGCGAGATGCTCGGCGAGGACGAGCTGACCGTGATGGCGATGGTGCTGCTCATCACCGGCCAGGACACCACCACCTACCAGCTCGGCAACATCTCCTACCTGCTGCTGACCCGCGACGACGTCCGCGAGCGGCTGCGCGGCGAGCCGGACTCGCTGCCGCGCGTCCTGGAGGAGCTGCTGCGCCACATCCCGTTCCGCAAGGGCGTGGGCATCCCGCGGATCGCCACCGAGGACGTGGAGCTGGGCGGCGCCCTGATCCGTGCCGGGGACACCGTGCACGTCTCGTACCTGACCGCCAACCGTGACGGCGAGAAGTTCGAGCGGCCCGACGAGATCGACCTCGACCGGCCCTCCGTCCCGCACATGACCTTCGGCTGGGGCTCGCACCACTGCCTCGGCTCGCCGCTGGCGGTGATGGAGCTGGAGATCGCCCTCTCCACGCTGCTGCGGCGCTTCCCCGACCTGGCGCTCGCCGTGGAGCCCGGCGAGGTCGAGTGGAACGCCACCTCCATCTGGCGCTACCCGCTCGCCCTGCCCGTCACCTGGTGACGCCCTTCCCCCTCGCGCTCGCGCGGCCCCGCGCCTTCGCGCCCCCCAAGACGCGTTCGCGCGCCCTGAAGAGATGACGAGAATCCCATGGCCGTTCTCTGCCGTCCCGCCGTTGCCGTCCCGCCGCACGTCATCACCATGGAGGAGACCCTCGACCTGGCCCGCAGCACCCACGCGGGCCACGACCAGCTGGGCCTGGTGCTGCGGCTGATCCGCAACACCGGTGTCGCCACCCGGCACCTGGTCCAGCCCATCGGCGAGACCCTCGCCCACCCGGGCTTCGAGGCCCGCAACAAGGTCTACGAGCGCGAGGCCAAGGCCCGCGTCCCGCAGGTCGTCCACCAGGCGCTCGCCGAGGCGGAGCTGACGGCGCAGGACATCGACCTGATCGTCTACGTCTCGTGCACCGGCTTCATGATGCCCTCGATGACGGCCTGGATGATCAACTCGCTGGGTTTCCGCTCCGACACCCGCCAGCTCCCCGTCGCCCAGCTGGGCTGCGCGGCAGGCGGCGCGGCCGTCAACCGGGCGCACGACTTCACCAGAGCCTATCCGGGCAGCAACGTCCTGATCGTGGCCTGCGAGTTCTGCTCCCTGCTGTACCAGCCCACCGACCTGGGCGTCGGCTCGCTCCTGTCCAACGGCCTGTTCGGCGACGCGGTGGCCGCCGCCGTGGTGCGCGGAGAGGGCGGCACCGGTCTCAGCCTGGAGCGCAACGGCTCCCACCTGGTCCCCGACACCGAGGAGTGGATCTCGTACGCGGTACGGGAGACGGGTTTCCACTTCCAGCTCGACAAGCGGGTGCCCGGCACCATGTCGATGCTGGCGCCCGCCCTGACCGCGCTCTCCGCGCAGCACTCGTGGAACGTCGGCGAGCTGGACTTCTACATCATCCACGCGGGCGGCCCCCGCATCCTCGACGACCTCTGCACCCACCTGGAACTGCCGTCCGAGATGTTCGCGCAGAGCAGGGCGACCCTCACCGAACGGGGCAACATCGCCAGCTGCGTCGTCCTGGACGCCCTCGACCGCTACTTCGCCTCGGGCAAGGCCACCGAGGGCGCCCGCGGCATGCTCGCCGGCTTCGGCCCGGGCATCACCGCCGAGATCTCCCTGGGCACCTGGGCCACCGGCCGGAACCGCCCGACCGCCCTGACCGGCGCCGAGGCCCACCGCCGGGCCTGAGCCCGGGCGGGGGGGCACGGCCCGCGGTCGGGCTGGCGCCACGAGCGACCTGGAACGCGAGGCCGTGCCGGCTCTCTGCGGCGGCTGGTGCTCAGGCCGGGGCCGGGCCGCCGGGTGGTCGGTGCCTGGGCCGCTCCCCGGTACGCGTACTCACCCTTGGCCGGCCTCGGCGTCTCCCTGACCGCAGGCGCCGAGTCCACGTCGACGGGTCAGGTCAGTGCGGCGGTGACGTGTTCGGTGGCCTCGGCGATCAGAGGCTCGCTGGGGCGGGCCTCGCGTCCGGACCGCTCCGACATGATGGCCAGGACCAGGGGCCCGGAAGCCGGCGGCCACACGATGGCGATGTCGTTGGCGCGGCCGTACTGGCCCGTTCCGGTCTTGTCGGCGACCCGCCAGCCCTTGGGGACGCCGGCGCGGATGCGGTTGCCGCCGGTCTTGTTGCGTTCGAGGAGGTCGGTGAGCAGGGCGCGTTGGTCGCGGGCGAGGGTGTCGCCCAGGATCACGGTGCGGTAGTCGGCGGCGATCGCCCGGGGCGTGGTGGTGTCGGCGGGGTCCCCCGGGCGCACCTGGTGCAGTTCGGGCTCGTAGTGGTCGAGGCGGCTGACGGTGTCGCCGAGCTCCCTGAGGTAGTCGGTCAGCCGTTCGGGGCCGCCGAGGTCGCGCAGCAGCAGGTTGGCGGCCGTGCCGTCGCTGTAGCGGATGGCGGCGTCGCACAGTTGGCCCACCGTCATGCCCTTGTCGACGTTCTCACGGGTGACCGGTGAGATGGAGTTGATGTCGCCGCGGGTGTAGGTGACGTGCTCGTCCAAGTGGCCGGGCGGGTTGCGGTCGAGGAGGGCGGCGACGGCGAGGGTCTTGAACGTGGAGCAGAAGGCGAAGCGTTCGTCCGCCCGGTGGCCGATGGTCTTTCCCGTTCCGGTGTCCAGCGCGTACACCCCGAGCCGGGCGTCGTACTTGCGTTCCAGCGTGCGGAGGGCGGCGAGTTCGATCGGTTTCGGGGAGGCGGGCGGAGAGGCGGAAGGGTGTGCCGGTGGGGGGGATGCCAGGGCGGCCGAGGCGTCCCGCGAGTCGCTGCAGCCCGTCAGGGGCAGCAGCGCCACCGCGGTGAGGAGAACGCGGCGGGTCGGGCCGGAGGGCTCTCGGGACATGCGGTGGTACCTGCTTTCGAAGGCCGAGTCGTCCCCTGCCGCCGGCGCGCGTTCGGGGTTGTCGCTGTTCTACGCGCCCGGGTCGGCGATGTTCAAATCGGCACCTCCGGCCGTGTGACCGGCTCGTGCAGGTGTGCGGAACGCGGGAGTCTCAGTCCTGCGAGGGTACGGGGCGGGAGGTGCCGGCCGGTTCGCCGGCGGGCCGGCGGCCGTCCCGTGTGCGGCTCAGCAGGGCCAGCCCGGCAAGGGCGGCCCCCGACATCAGGACGAGATAGAGCAGGCCGTGCCGGTAGCCGGTGGCGACCCGCTGCGGGTCCAGCGCGGTGTGCCCGCCGGCGCCGTGGAACACGATCCCGATGACGGAGAGCCCGACGGCACCGGCCACCTGCTGGGCGGTGGCCAGCAGTCCGCTGACGGCGCCTGCCTGACCGGGTTTCAGGTCTTCGAGGACCAGCCCGAGAAGGGGGGCCATGACTGCTCCCGTGCAGGCTCCGTTGAGGGCGAGCAGTACGGCCAGCGCCGGGACGTTCACGGTGCCGGCCGAGGGGAGCACCAGGGGGAGCTGGGCGGCGAAGACGGCTGTCCGGGTCCACAGGGCGACCTTGAGCACCCGGGTCGTGCCCCAGCGCGCCGTCAGCGCGGAGGAGGCCATGCTCGCCGCGCAGAAACCGATCATGAGGGGGCTGGAGACCAGTCCGGACTCGAGCGGGGTGAGGCCGCGCCCCTGCTGGAGCAGCAGTGCCAGGACGTACAGGGCCGAGGACATAGTGGCGTAGAAGGCGCACACGGTCAGCAGTCCGGTGCGCAGGGTGGAGACGCGCAGCAGGCTGGGGGGCAGCAGTACGTCGTGGCCCAGGGCCTCGGCACGGCGTTCCCAGAGCCAGAATGCGGGCAGCAGCAGTGCCGCGCCCAGGAGCATGAGCAGGGTCCACGCCGGCCAGCCGGCCGAGCGGCCGGCCGTCAGGGGGACCACGAGCATCGCCATGCCGGTTGCGAACAGCAGGACGCCCGTGCGGTCGAAGCGCAGGCCGGAGAGCCGGCTTGTCGCCGGCAGCAGCAGCGGTGCGAGGGCCAGGGTGACCAGCCCGACGGGCAGGTTGATGAGGAACGCCCACCGCCAGGACAGGCCCAGCCAGTCCAGGCTGATGAGTACTCCGCCGATGAGCTGGCCTGTCGCCATGGCGCCGCCGGTGGCCAGCCCGTAGGCCCGCATCGCCCGGGGGCGGGTGGCGGGCGGGTAGTGGAGCTGGATCAGGGCCAGCACCTGCGGGAAGAGTACGACGGCGGCGGCGCCCTGTAGCGCGCGTGCGCAGATCAGCCACCATACGTCCGGGGCTGCGGCGCACATCGCCGATGTGATGGTGAACAGGGCGGTGCCCACCACGAAGGCCTTCTTGCGGCCCCAGTGGTCTCCGAGCCTGCCGCCGAGCACGACCAGGCCGGCGTAGACGATGGCGTAGACGGCGACGACGAGTTCGATCTCGCCGCTGGTCGCGCGGAGGTCCTCGGTCATGGAGGGGACGGCGACGTTGACGATGAAGAAGTCCAGGGTGGGCATGAAGGCGCCGACGAGCAGGACAGCGAGCACCGGTCCGCCCCTACCCGAGGGCCAGGCGCAGGTGCGGCTCGACCAGGTGGGGGGCGAGCATGAAGCCGTAGTGCCCGAGGTCGGTGTCGATGATGTGCGCGTGGGCTCCGCGGATGCCTGCGGCCAGTTCGTGCTGGCTCTGGGGGGGATAGGCGCGGTCGGTGGAGAAGCCGACGATGTGTGTGGGCGCGGTGACTCGTGCGAGCGCGTCCTCGATGCTTCCTCTGCCTCGGGCCACGGTGGTGCTCAGGGCGGTCTCGGACAGCACCAGGTTGCAGTTCGCGTCGAAGCGCTCCCAGACTTTGTCGCCCTGGGCCAGCACGTACTCCCGGAACTTTTCGTGGACGCCGTCCGAGTCGTGGTACCAGGTCTGTCCGCCGAACCGGTCCTGCCAGTAGCGCTCGGTGCCGTAGCGCAGGTGGGCGAAACTGCGGGCGAGGGCGACGCCGGTGCGGGGGCCGCAGCCCTGGGGCAGGTGGTAGAACTCGCCGGCGTGGAAGTGCGGGTCCCGCCGGATCAGTTCCATTTCCAGATGGGTGTGGCCGGCTTGTTCGACGCGGGTGGCTGCCGCCACTGCGATGAGCAGGAGCCGGCCCACCCGGTCGGGGCGGGAGACTGCCCATTCCAGGGCGCGTGCCCCGCCGATGGACATTCCGATGACGGTGTGCCAGCGCTGGATGCCGAGTGCGTCGGCGAGTGCGGCTTCGGCGTTGACCTGGTCCACGACGTCGAGGGCGGGGAAGCGTGAGGCCCAGGGCCTGCCCTGTGCATCAAGGCTCGCGGGGCCGGTGCTGCCGTCGCAGCCGCCGAGGTTGTTGGCGACGATCACGTGGAAGCGGTCGGTGTCGATGGCTTTGCCGGGCCCGATGAGGGAGTCCCACCAGCCGTCGGCGTGGTGTCCTGGTCCCGCGGGTCCTGCCGCGTGGCTGGTCATGCTCAGCGGCGGCAGGATCAGCACCGCGTTGGCCCGGTCCGCGTCGAGGGTGCCCCAGGCCTCGTACGCCATGGTCACCGGTCCCAGGGACTGTCCGGAGATCAGCGTCAGCGGTGTTCCGGCGGAGTGGGTGGTGACGAACCGCCGGTTGCCGGGGGGGTCGCCGGGCTGCCAGGCGCCGGTGTTGTTCAGTCGCATGCGCGGTTCCTCCGTGGCCGGCTGGGTCTGCGTGGGTCAGTGGGTGGCGTGACGGCTGCGCAGCAGCTTCTTGTCGAACTTGTTGGTGGCGGTCTTCGCGATGTCGGGGACGAACTCGAAGTGGTCGGGCACCCACCATTTCGGCAGCCGGCTTCGCAGGAAGTTCCGCAGTTCGTCGGGGGTTGCGGTGGCGCCGGAGCGGTGTACGACCACGGCGAGGGGCCGCTCCTGCCACCGGGCGTCGGGCACGGCGACGACGGCGGCCTCGAGTACGCCGGGGTGGTCCATGAGTGCGGACTCGACCACGATGGAGCTGATCCACTCTCCACCGGACTTGATCAGGTCCTTGCTGCGGTCGGTGATGCGGATGTAGCCGTCCGGGTCGATGGTCGCGATGTCCCCGCTGCGCAGCCAGCTGTCGTGGAACTTTTCCGTGCCGGTGTCGCCGTCGGGGTTCTCGTAGCGGGTCGCTCCCCACAGCGATCTGACTTCCAGCTCGCCCTGGGTGACACCGTCGTGCGGCAGCGGGCGGTTTTCCTCGTCGACGAGTCGCACTTCGACGCCGGGTACCGCCAGCCCTTGCGTGTGGTGCAGCTCCAGTTGCTTCTCCGGCGGCAGGGACGCCAGGTTGCTGCGGACGTTTGTCAGGGCGACCGTCGCCATGTTCTCCGTCATGCCGAGCCCCTGCTGCATGGTCACGCCCCGGTCGGCGTAGCGGTGCACCAGGCCCGGGGGGATCGCCGAGCCTCCGCAGACGATGCGTTCGAGGGACGTGAACACCTCTGTGGGAGGGTCCATCTCGTCCAGGGCGAGCCAGAAGGTGGGCACGCCGGCCGACAGGGTGACGCGCTCCTGCTCCAGGGTCCTCGCGATGGCTTCGGGTTGCAGGTGCGGCCCGGTGAACACCAGGCCGGCTCCGGTCAGTGCGGCCGCGTAGGGCAGGCCCCAGGCGGTGGCGTGGAACAGTGGTGTGAGCGGGAAGATGACGTCGCGCTCGCTGACGGCGAAGGCGTCGGCCGCGCACATCGCCAGGGAATGCAGGGCGAGGGACCGGTGCGAGTGGGCGACGGCCTTGGGGTTGCCCGTGGTGCCGCCCGTGTAGCACAGGCAGGCGGTGCGGTTCTCGGCCACGTCACGCGGTTCGACCGGATCGGCGTCGGCGAGCAGCTGCTCGTAGGGCAGCGCGTCGGCGAACGCGGGGTGCACCTCGCCCCCGTCGGGGACCACGATGAACCGGCGGACCGACCGCAGCCTGGGCAGCAGCCGGGCCAGCTGGGGGGTGAGCGAGGCGTCGACGACCATCACCTGGGACTCGGCGTGGGTGACGACCCACTCGATCTGGTCGCCGGAGAACCGGACGTTGACCGGCGCCAGGACGGCGCCTGCCATCGGGACGCCGAAGAACCATTCGAGATGCCGGGTGCTGTTCCAGGCGAACGTCGTCACGGTGGAGCCGTGGCCGACGCCGAGGTTCCGCAGACCGTCGACCAGCCGTCGGACCCGCTCTTGGAGGGCTGCCCAGGAGGTTCCCCGGGACTGTCCGGCGAGGCCGACCTCGCGTACTTCTTTGTGGGGTGCCACGGTGGCCGCCCGCCGCAGCAGCATTCCCACCGAGAGCCCGATCCCGCCCTGCCCGGTCATGAGGCAAGCTGGACGAGGGTCATGCCGTCGTGGACGGTGAGCAGCGCCGTGCGCACGCGGGGGTCCTCCGCCATGTGCCGGTTGAACTTGACCACGTCGTGCGCCCAGTTGGCGAACAGGCGCTCCACCCACTCCTCGCCGGTCTTCGCCTCCGCGGCGGGCGGCAGGTCACGCGGGTCGAGGACCTCACCGCCCCACATGGTGTTGTCGACCACCAGGAGACCGCGGGGGCGGAGGAGGTCGCGGGCGAGGATGCTCTCGAAGTACTTGATGTAGTTGGGTTTGTCGGCGTCCAGGAAGATGAGGTCGAAGTCGCCGTCGACGCGCTGGAGGCCGGAGAGCGCGTCGTCCAGCACGGGCTTGACCTTGTGGCCGTGCGGGCTGCGGGAGAAGGCCCGGGTGGCGATCTCCTGGGCCCGCTTGTCGGTGACGTAGCTGTCGATGGTGACGATCTCACCGTCCTCCGGCAGGGCCGCGGCCATGGCGAGGGTGCCGTGTCCGGTGAAGGTGCCCACCTCCAGCACGCGGTTCATGCCGGCGGCGGATATCAGCATCTGCAGGAAGGTCGCCTGTACGGGGGAGGTGGCGATGTCCGCCCACTCGGGGGCGAGCCGGACGGTCTCCTCCTCCAGCTCCCGCAGCTCGGCCGAGACCGGGGAGGACGAGCGCTCCGCGTATTCCCGCACGCCTTCCCGGAAGATGGAAGGCTTCTCGAAGACGGCGTCGGACCTGTATTCCATGGACTCTTCCCTCGCGTGTGAACGGACTTCCGGGACGGGATGGGACGGGCCGGCAGTGGTTACGGGTTGGGAGTGGCGTGCATCGTGACGTAGTTGGTCCCGATCCAGTCCCCGAAGGTCGCGGTCTCGCCGTCGAGGGTGTCGACGTCGAGGCCGTAGCCGCGGGCCTTGGGGACCGAGAAGGCGAAGTCGGGGGAGGGACGCAGGAAGAAGACGCTCGACGTGCGGTCGCTGCCCTTGCGCCGGCCGGCCCGCGGGGACCTGACGTGGTGCCGGGGAGCGGGGACGGCGCCCTGGGTGACGAGGGGTGCGATGGCGCCGCACAGCACGACCACGGCGTCCTGGACGTGCGGCAGGTCCACCAGTTCGCCGCCGATCTCGGCCTGGAGGCTGACGAACCCGTTGGCGCAGGGGGTCTGGTGGATCAGGGTGACGATGGACAGGTCGTAGTGCGGCGCCATGCGCCGCGGCTCGTACTCGGCGGCGCGGTGTTCGGGGACCTCGGGGAAGTAGCGCAACCGCAGGACGGGATCGCAGTCCAGCAGCGTGTCGATGTCCCTGCCGTCCGAGCCGTCGTACGTACCGGTCGCCTACAGGACGACCCGGGCGGTCTCCCGGGCGGCGGTGTAGAGGCCGTCGAAGTAGGCCGTCCAGATCTCCTCGAAGCGCCGCGAGGGGAAGAGGTTGCCGGAGATCCCCATCGAGAACGACATCGAGTAGTCCGTGTAGGTGCCCGTCCTGGTCACCTGGGCCGTGCTCTCGGCCTCCAGGGCGGAGTAGCCGCGGCGCATGGTCGGGATCTTCGTCGTCACGGCCTCCTTCTCCTCCGGAGTGCCGTGCCGGAAGAAGTCCATCGCCGTGTCGGTGGCGAGCCTGTGGTCCTGCTCCCGCACTCCGCAGTCGGTGAGGTAGAAGACACCCGTCTCCGTCACGCACCTGCGGAACTCTTCCCGGTCGGTGCCCTTCTTCAGCTCGGTGAGGCTGAAGAGGGGGACTCGGGGCCCCATCGTGTCCGCCATGGCGGCCCACTCCTTCCCTGATCAGTCGTAGAAAAGTACGGCG
>JACYYK010001371.1_pt2 | contig 10255 bp, 7 predicted proteins | sample 8236871 | NCBI WGS metagenome assembly JACYYK01 (sample SAMN14103087, study PRJNA606662) | landfill metagenome | isolation source: landfill solid waste inoculated with endophyte fungus Paravalsa indica | place: India:New Delhi, Okhla landfill site | collected 2017-11-05 | reverse complement strand
GGCGGCTACCCCCGGATGTTCGCCGTCCTCGCGGTCATTTCCTTCGTGGCGGCCCTTGGTGCGGTCGGCACCAGGCCCCGCATCGCTCACCGCGACAGCAGTTCCGGCGCAGTGGCCGATCCTGTCCGGTAGACATAGCCCAGGGCCTCATACGCGCGAGTTCCCGGGTTCCTGGCCACGGCCGGAGCAGGACTCGAGAACTCGCGCGTCTCCGCGCGTCCGTCGGAGAAACACGGGGGTGGGTGGCGGCGCCGGTGGCTATGGTCGGGGGATGTTCGATGCGCGGTTGCGGACTCTGCTCGGTTCCGCGGTGAAGGACGCTCCCTACGGCCGGTTCCTGACGTTGATCAAAAACGAGCAGGCCGTCGAAGGGCCGGACCTGGACTACAAGGGCGACCTCTACGACAAGGGAACCGAGGGAGCCGGAGAGTTGGCCAAGGACGTCGCCGCCCTGGCCAACGCCGGCGGCGGCACGCTGATCCTGGGCCTGCACGAGAACAAGACCACCTCCGTCCCCCAGGCGGCCAACCCGCTGCCGCTGACAGACCGCCTGCGCAAGGACTACCGCGAGACACTGGCGCTGCGCCTGGACCCGCCCGTGCAGTGCGACATCGACTTCATCGCCAAAGACCCCGATGCGGCAAAACCGCAGGGGCTCATCGTCATCTCGGTCCCGCCCAGCGCCCACGCCCCGCACGCGGTCGTCGGCACCAAGGACCTGCGCGATGGCACCCTGCGCTTCCCGCTCCGCAACGACAACACCACCACCTTCATGAACCTCAGCCAGATCAAGCGGGCCCTCGCCCTCTCCGCGCGTCTCTCCGCAGGCCGCCGCGACACCCTGGACCAGGCCGAGGAGCAGGTGTTCGCCCAGTGGGTGCAGCGCGGCGGGGAGCGCCCGGCGCTGACCGTCACCGTGGTGCCCGACCTGCCCGGAGCCTTCCCGATCGACAACGCCTCCTTCGAGACGTTCAAGCAGCAGACGGCCGAGAACCCGACGATCTTCGGCAATCGGTCCTCGCTGCACCGCTTCGGCGTGGGGCCGCGCCGCTTCATCGCGGCCGACTCCGACGCACGACCGCGGCGCCTGGCCCACTTCCACGCCGACGGCAGCACCGCCTGGACCATCGAAGGCCCGACCGCGTCCGCCTTCCCTCCGGAGGTGTACGTGGAAAGGCTGAGGAAAAGCTGGGACACCGACCGCCTGGTGACAGCAGTCCTGGAGATCGCGCAGCAGTCGGCCCGGCACGCGGTCGACCAGGCAGGTGCTTCCTCCACCGCCACCCTGCGCGTACGGCTCAACGGAGATGGCCCCTGCCCGCTGGCGACCGACCGTGACCTGACGACCTTCCGGGTCTTCAGCCCGGCGGAACCTGAGATCGCGGTCGGCGAGACCAGCTTTCTCCTCGAGGCAGCCGCCGAAGGAGGAACCGAGCTGGTTCGGGCAGCGGCCGGCGCACTGGCCGACCTCTTCCAGAACTTTGGTGTCGTAGAAACCGAGCAGCTCACTCTCGACGGCAAGATCAACCTATCCGGGTGGTCCCACCGCGCCCGCCAGGCCATGCGTACCTGGGCCGAAGAAGCCGGGCTTGAGACCCTGCCTACCGCGTAGAGGGCCGCCCCCGGCAGCCAAGGCGCGGCTGTTCTCCACCAGTCGTGCGGGCGGGCGGTCGTCGGTGGGGGAGCACCGCGGCGGGCTCTTTTCCCTACGCGCGGGGAGTCCGCCGCATCTTTCCCAGGTCGGCGGGGTGTGCCGTGGTGGTCATGATGGATATCGCGCGGATCACCGCCGGGCAGATGTACCGGTACTACCTGCGCCAGGTCGTGGTCGGTGACGGCCGCCGCCCCGCCGCGTACACCGCTCCGGAGGGCGCAGGAGGAGGCCGGGGTCCCGGCCGGACGGTGGATGGGGCGGGGCCTGGCCGTTCTTGGTCTCACACCCGGCCAGGAGGTGACCGAGGCGCAGCTGCGGAACCTGTTCGGCGAGGGTCGGCACCCGCGTGCGGACCGGATCGAGGCCGCCTGGCTGGCGGCGGGTCAGACGCCTGCGGCCGCGTGCCGGGCCGGGGCGCTGGGCTGCCGGGTGAAGGTCACCGGGGTTGATCCGGTCTTCCGTCCGCAGCCACTCGGCCATGCCGCCGGTTACCTTGTCGGTGACGGTGGAGACGGTCTGCTTCGACACGCTCGCGCCGTATACGTCGGTCGGACACGCGGAGATCTCCCCGTGGGCCAGGCGGCGGGCGGACGGCGAGAACACCATCCCTCCCCCGCACGCGGGAGGTGCCCCCACCACGCTGGACCGCCGCCGCTGCCGCCTGCGCACGATTCTCCCGGCTCGAAGCCGCCCCGGCGGTCACGCGGCACACCGATCTCAACGGGCCCGACCTCGTCGGTGACGACGGTCTTCGAGCGGGTGCTGCCGCTGCCGGTCCCGGCCTCGTCGTGTTTGCCGTAGCCGAAGGTGGCCGGTGATTTCGCCCTCCGGGGCGGACTCCAGAACCTTCTTGGTCGGCTGCCGGAGCAGGCCGCCCTCCTCGGTCAAGCGGATGCCCTCGGCCCGGCCCGGTCGACCAGCCGCCTGATCAACGGCTCGTCCAACGCGCCCGGCATCCGCTCAGCCCGCTGGGCTTCCCCAACCGCCTCCGCAGAGACGATCACATCGCTCATCAGGTGCTCTTCCTTGATCAGGAGTTACACCGACGACCGTACAGTTCCGGTCCTGGTACTCCCATCGACCGGGTGTCCGCTTGGCGCTCGTGACCCTGGGCGGCCTGGGCCAGCGCGCCGTCCAGCCCTTGAACCAGCCCGAGCTCCGACCGCTTCAGAAGCTCGCGCGGCCGATACGAATCAACAGCCGCCACAGCCCCACCCAGTGTGGTGGCCGATCCTTCACGCAGACCCATCCCAGTAGGGCGCGCCGGCCGCGGAGAGTGGGGTACCTGCGCGCCGTTCCTTCGGGATGGTAAAGCAAGAGCGGCAGGTGATGCGGTCGGACCGGAGAGGGGATTTGGGTGGGGGAGTTCGACTACGAGGCCGCGATCACGCACACGAGGGAGCGCCTGAGCGCCCTGGGCGTGTCCGCACAGGCCGGGAACCTGGCCAACGCCGCCGCAGTGGGCATCACCCAGTTCGTCTGGCGTAACGGGCCTATCGAAGACGCTCATGCGGGAGCGAGGGGCCAGCGTAACAAGCTCCACGACGGAGTCATGTTCGCACGTAATACGTGGGTCTACCACCAAGCCCTCGAAGCGGTGAACAGCCCCAAACAGTACGCGCTGCTGCGGTTCGAGAAGCGCGTCCTCGACCGCGAACTCGTCTGGCCCGGGACGTCCGGAACGCTGACGCAGTTCGGGTACGGCGCGCTCGGTGAGATCAAGAAGCACGCCAAGAAGCGCATTGACTACCTGATGTACCTGCAGGAGAAGTTCTCCCAGGAGGAGTTCCTCGTCCTGGCCGCGTTCCATAGTCTCGGGGCCAGCGACCACTTCGGGATGCCTGCATGGGAGCCGCGCGTGCGTGCCGCCATGGGCCGCCTACGTGGGCAGGACCCCGAGTTCGTTGAACGCCTCAAGGCCGTCTACCAGATCGACTTCTGCGAATTGCTGAGGCGGGCCCCGGCTGTCGTCCACGACGACCTGCCCGAGGTGGAACGAGCGCTCCTGAACGCCCCGTACGAACTGGGAGCCGAGGCCCTGGACTGGCTCGCCTGGAACCCCGTGCTCGACCGGGACCTCTGAGAAGGTCACCGATTGGGCCTTGGCGAGCGGGACTGCGAAGCGGCGGAATGTGTCTCCGATCTGATCCTCACCACGCGGGTAAGCCTTCCCTGGACGCGTCTGGTCAACCGGTAAACACAGGGGGCGAAGGCGGACCGGCGGGCGCGTGCCAGGAGCCGGAGGTGGTGTCCGGGGCCGGCGGGACCGCTTCTTCCGACACATGCCGTCGGTGCCGGTGAGGTCCACGGGCACTGTCACGTTGGTGAGCTCCCGTGGGGTGATCTTCAGGTTGATCGCTCCGGGACGGGGGCGCCCGTGGGGGCCGCGCCGCCGTCGTACCAGGGGCACCGTTTCCCGGTCGAGATCATCTCCCACTGCGGGTGGCTGTATCACCGCTTCCCGCTGTCGTTCCGGGAGGTCGAGGAGCCGATGCTCGAGCGCGGTGTGATCGTCTCCCACGAGACCGTCCGCCGCTGGTGCGCGAGGTTCGGCCGGATCCATGCGAATGAGCTGCGCCACCGCCGGCCGCGGCCGGGTGACACGTGGCACCTGGACGAGGTCTTCATCAAGATCAACGGCAGGCGGCACTATCTGTGGCGGGCGGTGGACCGGCACGGGAACGTGCCGGACAGCCTCGTCTGGCCCAGGCGCGACACCCGCGCCGCCGTGCGGTTCTTCCGTCGGCTCTTGCAGGGCCGGGAGTGCGTGCTGCGGGGGGGCACCGACCGGCTCCGCTCCTACGGCGCGGCCCACCGTGAGGTCATGCCGGGGGTGGAGCACCGCACCTCGAAATGCCTGAACAACCGGGCAGAGAAAAGTCATCGGCCCACCCGGCAGCGCGAACGGGCGATGAAGGGCTTCCGCTCCGCCGGCGGAGCTCAGCGGTTCCTGGCCGCCTTCGGCGGCATCTCACCGCACTTCAGGCCACGCCGCCACCTGATGACCGCCGCCGGCCACCGCGCCGAGGTGACCATCCGCTTCGCGATCTGGGACCAGATCACCGGTGCTGCCGCCAGGCCCACCGCGGCCTGATCCGGAACTGCCACCCGGCCCCGCCACACCCTGGCATGCCATCAGCCGGTCACACCCCCACCAACGTGACAGCGCCCGTCGTCCAGATGCTCGACGCCGAGATTCTCACCCCCCGGCAGGGAGCCGTGCGCTACCCGCACAACCAGCCGGTGATCCGCTGCCAGCGCGCGACCGACCCCATGCCCCGACCTCGACGCCCTCGTGCTCCCCTCCAGCGCCTACACCACGCTGGAACTCGTCGACGTCCTCTCGCCCCTGCTGGGCCAGCACTTCGAACGTGCCGCACAGACAGCGATCATCGTCCCTGAACCCTACGACCCCGACGACCACGCACCAGCCGCCGCACCCCCTGCCGTCCTGCGCCGCATCGCGGCGGCCCTCTGGGCACACGATCCCGCCGGTCCCCGGTGAACCAACCCTGCCATCGATGAGGGTGGCGGCAGGGGTACATGCAGCGGACACGCGCGGTCCCTGGGCCACCATCCTGTGGTGCCAGGCGGCGCTGCCCAACTGACGGCGCTGCGGTCCGCATGGCGATTCAGCCCATCCGGACGGCAGCGTGGGCAGGCGATGCGGGCATGCGTACGACGGGGGTGGACGCTCACCGCCATGTGCGCCGCAGTGAACACCGGTTCCCTGTGACCTACGCACCCGGCCACGTTTCGTACCCAGGGCAGCCCTCACGAATTATCGAACGAAAATCGAACTCGTGGCCTTGATTGTTGCGGACCGTGTGCGGGTGTAATTCATTTCGCCCGCCTCATGAAACTGGCTGGATTTGGATTAATCGCAGCGGCACGGAACCGTGTGAATGCCCGGAGCGGGAAGTGCGTTGGCAGCGATCTTCACATGATCTTTCCGGTTGCTGTTTCCGCAGCTTGGCACCTCTTGGGGAGCTCTCGACGTAGCCAAAAGTGCTGATCCGCGGCACAGGGTGATCGGCTTCGACCCACGGCGCACACGAGCATGTGATGCCGACGGGATTTCGCCACACGGTCGTGCCGAACAGTCCTGAATTCCGGCTCTCTCGAGGGCCGTTGTCAGTGGCGGTGTCTAGCTTTCGGAACGTGAGTGGGCGGGGCGTCCTTCAACCAGATGCCTTTGTGCCCTGGCTGTGGCTTTGGCGCCCGAGGCGCGGGGAGGGGAATGGGTTGCGTTCACGGATGTGGTGGCAGGAAGTCATGCCGGGAGACTGGTTCGTGTTCGGTATGCCCGAGGACCTGGTGCGTGAGCGATACCTGGCGTTGCTGGCCGCCCTGGAGGAGCTGTCCACGCGCGGGCCGATGGCGACGCTGTCCGACATCACGGCCCAGCTCGCGGCGGTCGGCTACCACGACCCGCTGCCTCCGGCGGAACTGCGCACGTTGTTGGACCAGTTGACCCGGCGGGGCTTCGCCGAGCCGTTTCACGACTACGCGGCTCCGCTGCGCACTCTCCACGGTCTGGCGGCGCGCGAGGAGGCGTGGGCGCTGACCCGCCGGGGGCGCGGCATCGTGGCCGCCGTCCGGTCTGCGGTTATCGACGTGGTACGCGCTCTGCAACTGCCCAGTCGGCTGCTCGACGGGGTGGAACGGACCTTGCGTGACGTCCTCGGCCACCTCCGCGAGGACCATGGTCTGCTGCCGGGCGACCTGGAGGACGTGCGTACCCGCATCGACGAACTGCAAAGGGTGACGGCCGACTTCTACGCGGCGCTGGCCAAGATGGTGCAGGCGGACGTCACTGACAACGAGGTGTTCGGTGAGAACCGGGACCGCGTCGTGGAGGCACTGCGACAGTTTCCCCGTGAATACGGCCGGGGCCTGCCGAGAGTCGAGACGGCCCTGGCCGAGCTGCGCGAGGCCGGCTTCGCCCGCACCGTCGAGGCCGCCGTCGAGCACGCCGGACTGGTCGACGCGGCCGACCAGCAGCACTGGATCGATGAACGCCTGCGCCGCCTGGCGGACCTGGAATCATGGTTCCAGCCGGACGGCAGCGTCCACCGGCTGATCGACTCGGCCAGCGGCGCCGTGCACACACTGCTGGTCGCCATCGACCGCCGCTACATGGCCCGCCGACGCGGAAGCGACCTGGGAGTCGACTTCAGGACCCTGGCCCGCAGCCTCCACCGGCAGCCGGACGAGACCGAGGCCCGCCGCGTCTACGCGGCCGCCTTCGGGGACTGGCCGGCCTGGCACGCCGTCATCGGCGCCCGGGAGGAGGACGTGGCCCACGGCACCGCCGCCCAGGCCGGCGCCGCCCGCCACCAGGTCGAGGTGACCCTGCGGGAACACGAACGGCACGGGCCCGCGACCGGGCGGCCCCGCAAGGTGCCCGACACCACCGCCGAACGCGCCGCCGCCCACGCGGCGGCCAAGGCCGCCGCACAGCACCGCCGTCACCTTCTCGCCGTGCTGGCCACCGACAGCGAAGTCGGCCTCGAGCACTTCGCCGGACTGCCCTCGCAGGCGGCCGCCGTCCTGCTGAACGCCATCGAGATCGCCCTCAGCCAGTACCGGCCGAGCCGCGGATCGGGACAGGCCGTCATCGACGACGCCGGCCTGCAGGTGACCGTCCGCCCCGGCCGGCCCCGCACGACCGTCACCGTCGAGCTGGCCGAAGGCAGGCTCACCGGGCCCGATCTTCGAGTGTCGGTCACCCCCGCGGGCCAGTCACCCGCCCTGCCCCGCCAAGCCGCCGGCGATACGGCGGAATCGACCTGGAGCGTCGCGTGAACGAGTCCCTGCTGCTTGACGCCGATCTGCGCGAGAGCGCCCTGCTGCTCATGGCATCGGGGCGGCTCAGAATAGAGAACGATCCGGAACACTACCGAGCGGCCCTGAAGGACCACCAGGCGCTCGCCGAGTTCTTCGGCACGGAACTGAACTGGACGCTGGAGGTCCACGAGGTCGCGGGAGTGATCCGGCTGCACAAACGGCGCAGCGACGTGCCCGCGGACCGTGGCCCCCGGCTGGTCCGCGACCGAAAGCCGCTGGCCGGCACTCTCGTGATGATCCTCATCTGCCTGGCCTGCGAACAGCTGTGGAGGCGGCCGCGGATGGGCGTGCGGGAACTCATGCAGGCCATCGCCCAGGTCTGCGCCGCTGAATCCACAGACGGCCGCCTGCCCCGCTTCCCGGTCGTCGCGTCCCAGGAGGTCAGCAAAAAGGAAGCCCGCCGCAACCGGCAGAGCCTGGCCGACGCCCTGAAGATCCTCGTCGCGGAAGGCACGATCACCGTCGACGCCGACCTGGACCGCGCCCTGGCCGACGAAGCCGGTGACCTCGTCGTCACCGCCTCCCGCGACCGCCTGGCCACCAAGTTCTCCTCCCTGTCACCCACCCTCCTCCAGCTGGACGACCTGCCGCCGGACCAGCACACTGCCGCCCTGTCCGCCGACTCCCTCCTCGATCACGAGACCGCTTTCAGCGCGCCCACGCTGGAACAGCGACGTCTGAACGCCGTGCGCCGCCTGGTGGACGACCCGGCCACTGACCCACTCGACGATCCCACCGACACCACCGCCTACCTGCACACCCTGACCGGCCGTGAACGAGCCCTCAACGTCGTCGCCGCCCTCGGACTGGCCGCGACCGTGCGCCGCGACTGGTGGCAGGTCACCGATCCCAGCGGCCACGCCAGCGACATCGACTTTCCCCACGGCCGCCGCACGGAACGCCAGGCAGCCCTCGCCCTGCTGGCCACCTTGCCAGGCCGCGACGATCCCGCCGCCCCGCTGACCCTCACCGACATCGCCGACCTGTTCACCCAGCTCCGCGCCCGCCAGCCCCGCTGGGCAGCCTCCTACGACCGCATGACGACCCTGGCCCGCGCTGCTGCCGGCGAACTCACCAGCGCCGGCCTGCTGAAGGCCGATCCCGACACCCCCAGCCACTGGTGGCCCACCCCCGGAGTGCACCTGTGGCGCGTCCGCGTCCACCAGCCCGACCCGCCACCCACCCCCAAGACACCACTGCCCGATCAACCCGATGCCGCCGAACCCGCCGGCGGGCCGCACCCCCCGCACAACCCTTCCCCGGGAGACCATGCATGAGCCGCACCGAGCACCCCGCCCGGCACCTGACCCCGGCGGCCGCAGACGAACTGGACCTGGGAACGCCCAGCGCCGACGGCCGCTGGCAGCCCACCCGCGCCGGCATCGTCAACTCCTGGGCCTGGGCCAGCGAGCAGCTGTGGTTCTCCGACGGCTGGCTCGCACTGGTCGGCCCCAACGGATCAGGCAAGTCCCTCACCGCCTCCATGCTGATCACGGTCCTGCTGGACGCCGACACCTCCCAGACCGCCCTGTCGGTGTCCGGGAAAGCCGCGGGAACCCTCACCAGCCGCCACACCGACTTCAACGACCGGGAAGACCGGACCGGCATCTGGTGGCTCGAATACGGCCTGCGCGATGCCGCCGACGGCAGCATCGACTACCTGACGACCGGCCTGTGGCTGCGGGCCACCGCAGGCCACCTGCACCGTGCATTCTTCATCGCCCCCGGCCGGGTGGGCAGCGAACTGACCCTGGAAAACGACCGGGAACCCGTACGCCTGGATGCCCTGGCAGGGCAACTGGCCGCCTGCCACGGCGAGGTGTTCACCAACTCCAAGACCTTGCACGGCTCTTTGGCCCAGCTCACCGCCCAGGACGAGCGCTCCTACCGCCAGGCCGTCCGCACCCGGCTGTTTGCCCCGCTCAACGAGGTTCAGTTCGAGGCGTTGCTCGCCGTACTGCGCTCCCTGCGCAGCCTGCGCACCGCCGAAGCCATCTCCCTCACCCGGATGCGGCAGGTCCTCACCGACGCCTTGCCCGCCCTCGACACCGAGAACCTCACCCAGATCGCCGAAGCGATGGAACGCATCGCCGAACTCGAAGGCAAACTGCAACGCACCCGCCAGGAAGCCAAGCTGCTGGAGCACACCGACCGCAGCTACCGCCGCTACCAGCGCACCGTCGCCCAAGTTGAGGCCGCCACCCTGACCGCCGCCAATACCGAGTTCGACAACCAGGCGCGCCGCACCAAACAGGCCACCGACCAACTCGACACCGCTCAGAAGGCATCCCACGAGGCAGGCCAGCAGTACGCCCTGAATCAGGACGAGATCTCCCGGCTCAAAGGACGCCTGTCCGCGGACGAAGCACTGCTGCGAAACCATGCCGGCGCCGAACTTCCGCACCGGGAGGAACGCGCCCGCGACCTCGCCGCCGAGGCGCAGGCCGCCGCCGAGCGGGCGGAGCTGGCCGGCACCGACGCCGACGAGGCGGCCCGCAAGGCCGCCGACAGCCTCAGCGACGCCCACGCCGCGCAGCAGCAGCTCACCAGGGTCGCCGGCGACCTGCGGAAGGGTGTCACCGACCTGGGGGCCCAGGCCGCGTTCGAACACCTCCTGACCGCCTCCGCCGCCCTTGCCGCGGCCCGCACCGGCACTGATGTCGCGCTAGAGGCCCAGCGGCTGCTCAGCCATCCCCTGGCCTGGACCGAGGACCGCCTGAGCCAGATCCAGGCCGTCGACCGCGCCCTCGC
>JACYYK010024435.1_pt2 | contig 10260 bp, 3 predicted proteins | sample 8236871 | NCBI WGS metagenome assembly JACYYK01 (sample SAMN14103087, study PRJNA606662) | landfill metagenome | isolation source: landfill solid waste inoculated with endophyte fungus Paravalsa indica | place: India:New Delhi, Okhla landfill site | collected 2017-11-05 | reverse complement strand
GACGCCTGAGCAATGAGCGCACCTTCGCCGCAGCGGCCCAGGAAGTTCGAGGCTGGGCGGAGGAAGCGGAAGACGGCAAACGCCGCCGCCGCAGACGTTCCAGCCGCGCCGCGGTTGTCCCGGTGGACGGCAAACTGAGCGATTTCGCTAGGCTGGTCGGGCAGCCAGACGACCGCGATGCGGCGCCGCTGGAGGTCGACGAACTGATCAAGCAGATCGTCCCCCCCTACGGGTCTGCCAGCCCCGATCCGGATCAAGAGGAGCTGATTGCGGCGGTCGATCAAAGCTTGTCGGCGATGATGCGATCGGTGCTGCATCAGCCCGAGTTTCAAGCACTCGAGGCGCTGTGGCGCGGCGTCGATCTGCTCGTGCGACGGTTGGAAACCGGTGCGGCGCTGCAGGTGGTGCTGTATGACATTTCGGCCGAGGAGTTGGCCGCCGACCTGAGCCGCAGTGATGAGCTCGAAGAGACCGCGCTGTACAAGCTGCTGGTCGAACAGCCGGCGAGCGATGCCGCGGCCGGTGCGTTGGCGGCGATCATCGGCAACTACACCTTCGAGGAGACGCCGCCGCACGCGGAACTGCTCGGCCGCATGGCTAAAATCGCGGCCGCCGCCAACGCGCCGTTTGTGGCGGCGATGAGTAACCGGGCGGTGGACCGCAAAGCGAGCGAGCCGCCGCACGCGCTGGTCGAACAGGCTTGGTCGACGCTCAAGGAACTGCCCGAGGCGAAGTACCTGGCGCTGACCGTGCCCCAATTCTTGCTGCGGTTGCCCTACGGCAAGAAGAGCGACCCGGTCGACTGCTTTGCGTTTGAAGAGTTCACCCCGCAATCGGGCCTGGCAGGCATGCTGTGGGGTAACGGGGCGCTGTTGGTCGGTCTGATGCTCGGCCAAACCTTCGCCCAACAGGGGCTGAAGAAGATGCAGATCGGCTCGATTCTGTCATTTGACGACATGCCGTACCACTTCTACACCGATGCCGATGGCGATCAGATCGCCCTGCCCTGCACCGACCGGCTGCTGTCTCAGCGGATGGCCCAGGTCGTGGTCGATTGCGGCTACATCCCGGTGCTGTCGCTGCGGGGACAACCGGTGGTGCGACTCGGCAGTATCCAAAGCGTCGCCGGGGTGGAGTTGGCCGGGGTGTGGCCGGCCAGCGCCGAGGCGGCCAGCCTGCAGGCGAGCGATCGCGCCGCTGCGGAACAGCGGCTCGCGGAGCTGCGTTCGACCGCCAGCCAATCCAAGTCGTCCAGCGATGAAGGGTTCCGCGACGACCTCGCCTGGAAGATGAAAGATGGCACGTTCGACGATGACGACGATGAGGATGAAGATTCCGACTCGAGCGATGACTCGTCGGACGATCTGGACGCGCTGCTGAGCGGTGGCGACGATGACGATGAGTCCAGCGGCGACGATGATGCGGAGGCGAGCGACTCGGACTCCACCAGCGACGATGCGGATCTGGATGCGCTGCTGGCCAGCCTCGGCGGCGACGATGACGATGCTTCGGCGAGCGACAGCGCGGCGGACGACGACGATGAGGGGATGGATCCCGAATTGGCGGCGCTGCTAGCGGATCTGTAGAATGAAATTCCGGTGGCCAACGAACAGGCGGGACGACCATGCATGATCGATTCCTCGATGGGCTGAGCGATTACCTGATCCGGCTGAGCCGCGTTCCTGGGCTCGGTTTTTTGGAACGCCATGCGACCGCTGCGACCTGGCTGAAGCACGACATCGAAGGCTACCTCGGCGATATCGGTGAAAAGCAGCAAGGCCTGGAAGAAGGTTATGAGTTGTTGCAGGAAACCTTTGGCAAGAAGAAAAAGGCGGGGGAAACGCCCGCCGGCGCAAAGGCGGGGGCCGAGGTGACCGCGCCCGGGCAAGTCGACGCTGGGCAAGCCGACGCTGGGCAAGCCGCGACCGGGCCGGCCGATGCCGAGGAGCAGTCGCCCACGCCGGCGTCGGCCCTGCAGGCCAAGCGGGCGCAAACCAAATCGCTGCGGGCGACACCGGCCAAATCGACCGATGCTCAGTTCAAGCAAAAGCTGATGATGAAGACCATCAAGCGACGCCGCTACTGACCGCCTCACACCACCCCGCGCATCCGCTGCGACCTGCGGGATCACCTGGATTTCGTTAGCCGCCGCTACCTCAGAGCATCTAGGAAACTGTTTTGGCGATCGACTACCGTCTGACGACCGTGCTGGGCGATGAGCAGTTTTTGTTCGCAAAGCTGAGCGGACGCGAACGCTTGGGGGAGCCGTTTCGCTACGAGTTCCACCTGCTGTGCGAAGACGCGCAGCTCAACTTCGACAGCATGATCGGCACACCCGTGTCGCTGACGATGTCGCTCGGGGCGAACGCCTCGCCGGCGGAACGCTATTTAAACGGCATCATCACACAGCTCTCACATGTCGGTGGCGCGCATTCGCATGATCATTATGTGATGATTGTGCGGCCCCATCTATGGCTGCTGAAACAGGCGGCCGATTGTCGGATTTTTCAAAACATGTCGATCCCCGACATCATTAAGGAGGTGCTGCGCGCAGGCGGGGTGGCGATCAAGGACAGCTTGACCGAAAGCTACCCGAGCGTGGAGTACTGCGTGCAGTACCGCGAATCCAACTTTGACTTTGTCAGTCGGTTGATGGAGCAGGAGGGAATCTACTACTACTTTTTGCACTCGGCGACGGCGCATGAAATGGTGCTCGTCGATGCCAGCAGCGCCCATCAAGCGATCGCTGGCGAGAGTACGGTCCCGTTCTCCCTGGCAGGCGTGGGGGCGTGGGGTGTGGAGCACTTGTGGGAGTTTGAGCCAGCCCGCGCGGTCACCAGTGGGATGGTGGTGCTGACCGATTATGACTATCAGAATCCCCGCGCCGCCCTGGAAGTGCGTACACAACAGCTGGCAGGCTATGACCTCGAACAGGGCGAAGTGTATGACTACCCCGGCAAGTATGTGGCGACGGCCGTGGGGCAGACTTATTCACGGGTGCGGTTGGAAGCGCTGCAGGCCGATCAGAGCCTTTGTCGGGGCGAGGGGAATGTGCACGGCCTGGCGGCCGGAGGTTTGTTCACGCTCACCGCTCATCCGCGGAACAGCGACAATCGCGAATACCTGGTGGTGCAAAATGAGCTCATCATCGAGGTCCAGAACCTCCCGGGCGAGCTTCCTGAGGAAGACGAGTCGCTCGACGCCGAGATCCGCCGCGGCTTCCGCTCGCGGTTCCTGGCCATGCCCTCTGACATCCCCTATCGCAGCCGACCGACCACGCCGCGGCCCGTCATCGGAGGGCCCCAGACCGCGACGGTGGTCGGGAAAGCAAATGAGGAGATTTGGACCGACGAGCTGGGGCGGATCAAAGTCCAATTCCACTGGGACCGCCTCGGCCACAAGGATGAAAACAGCACCTGCTGGCTGCGCGTGGCGCAAGGCTGGGCTGGGACGCAGTGGGGGAGCAGCTTCATTCCCCGGATCGGCCAGGAAGTGATCGTCCAGTTCCTCGAAGGCGATCCCGATCGGCCGCTGGTCACCGGCAGCCTCTACAACGCCGATCTGTTGCCGCCGTACACGGTGCCGACCCAGAGCGGCATCAAAACGCGCAGTTCTAAACAGGGGACTGCCGAAAATTTCAACGAGTTGCGATTTGAAGATAAAAAAGACGAAGAAGAAATCTACTTCCATGCCGAACGCAACTTCACGCGGATCGTTGAGAATGATGATGTGCTGAAAGTCGGCTTTGATAAGAAAGCAGCCGGCGATCAGACGATCGATATCTATAACCATCGAACCGTGACGCTCGAGCAAGGCGATGACAAGTTGCAGCTCAAAGCCGGCAGCCGGACGATCCTCATCGACCAAGGCGATGTGGCGGTCACGGTCCAGCATGGCAAACGGACCACCGTGATCGCGGCGGATGACACGCTAACCGTGCAACGCGGCAACCACCGCATCGGTGTCGATGCGGGTAAGAGCGTGATCGAAGCGGCACAATCGATTGAATTGAAGGTCGGTGGCAGCAGCATCCTGATCGATCCCAGTGGGATTACACTCAAGGCGGTACAGATCAGTATTCAAGGTTCGGCGCAAGTCGAAGTGAAGGGCAATACGGGCGTGAGTGTTGACGGTGGCGTGAAGGTCGAAGTCAAGGGGGCGATGGCCAGCTTGGAAGGCCAGGCGGTGGCGATCGTCAAAGGTGGCTTGGTCAAGATCAATTAGCCGCTGTCCCGTTCCGCGATGGCACAGCCACTGGCGCGCGGATCCCAGCGGAGCGTGAACGGTCCCGACCGAGACGGGCTTCTAGACTGATCGACTGACAGGTTCGATCGAGACATCTCCTTTGCGGACAGATCGGTATGCATGTTGTCTTAGAAGTGCTCAGCGGACCTGAGCGGGGACAGCGGATTCGCCTGCGCGATGGCCTGATCGCGCGTTTCGGTCAAACCGAATGGGCCGATTTCAGTTTTCCCCACGATCGGGCGATGGGCGAGTTTCATTTTCTGCTCGATTGCCGTAACCAGCAGTGCGTTCTGCACACGATGCTGGCGTCGCCGACGTTCGTCAATGCGCAGCCGGTGCAGCAACAAGTGCTCGCCAGCGGCGATCGGGTGCTGGCGGGAGAAACCGAATTCCTGGTGTCGATCCAGGGCATGCTCCAGCCCGAGGAGGCTGAGCCGAGTCGTCCGCCCAGCGATGCGGTGGCGGCTGCGGCTGCCGCTCTGAGCGTGCGGGAGATCTGTGAACGGTTGGAACTGGGCGGTCAGGCTCCTGAACTGGCGACCAAAGTGGCGAGCAGCCGGGAACTGAGCGAACAACTGGCCGCCGCCGGTGATTATCATCAGGCCCTGCGTGTGCGCGCGTATACGCTCGGTCGCCGTCCGGCGGTGGCCTGGGGATGTAAGGTTGTCGGCGACACGATTCGCGATGCGCTCGCCGCGGTGCAGTACGACGCGCTGCGAGCGGCAGCGCAGTGGGTGCAAACGCCCGAGGAAGCGAACGCGCGCCAAGCGGAAGCCGCCGCGGTGGCGGCCGGCTACCAGGGGCCCGGCGGCCTGCTGGCGGCCGCTGCGTTCTGGAGCGGCGACAACATTGCGCCGGCTTCGTCGCCGCAGCCGGTTCCGCCGGTCGATACGCTGGCCAGCCGCGCCGTAGCCGGCTCGCTGTCGCTGACCCTCACGCTGCTGCCGCCGGAGAACGGCGCCGACCACTACCGCCAAATGATCGCCGTGGCCGATCAAATCGAATCGGGCGAGTTGGCGATCGCTCCGGGCGCAGACGATAACAAGGTTAGCGAGCCAGCGCGGCCGCTGCGGTAGACGCCGCAGTGCGTCGCCGACGGTGCCGGCTACTACAGTTCACCGGCCGTATCAGCAGAACAGTGGGACCTGGGAGCATTTGATGGTCAGTAGCCAGGGGTGGCGCGACATCCGACGGGGCCGCGAGCCACGCCGCCGACTCTTGCAGCTGACGCTGTTGGTGGTCTTGGTCGCGCTGCTCGGCGGATTCGTCTCCCTGGTGGTCGCGCCGTTTCGGCATCCAAACTCCCATCTGGTGTTCGCCACTGCCGGCGGTGATAGCGAGCGCGCGGTGGCCCCGCCCGCCTACGCCTTGGAGCAGTACATGCATCTGGCGCCGTTGCGCGCGGTGCTCCTGCCCAGTGCGGACGACACCGCGACGCTGCCGTTGGTGACGCCTGCTCAGCTCGGGGCGTGGGACTCCGAATTGTCCACCTGGCGAACGCGGATCAACAGCGGCGACACGGTCTTGATCTATCTGGCGGCTCAGGAGATCAGCGCTCCCAAGGGGCCGGTGTTACGCCCCAGCGGCGCCTCGGACAGCCGCCAAGACCTCGCGATCGCTCCGCTGCTGCAGCGCATCGGCCGATTGCCGGGCCGGACGAAACTCTTGCTGCTGGACACCTCGACCGCGCTGGTGCCAGCCGATGGGCTGCTGCTGCCGACCACGTTTGCCGAGCAACTCGCGGCGGCGGTGGAACGCACACAAGATGACTCGCTGTGGGTGCTGACCGCGCACGGGCCGTTCGAACCGACGCAGACATCGGCAGCGCTGCGGCGAACCGTGTTCGGCTATTTCGTCGCCCGCGGGCTCAAAGGCGATGCTGATCTCGATCGCGACCGTGTGGTCACGCTCGGCGAGTTGGCAGCTTACACCCGCGCCAGCGTGGATACCTGGGCCAAACGGACCACCGCTGGCTTTGCATCACAAACCCCGCAACTGCTTTGGGGCGGCGGCACGCCGGCGCCGCGCGATCTGGCGGCGGCCGTGGTGACGGTTGCGAACTTGCCAGCGGCCGACCGTGAGCTGGATGTGCAGCAGAGCTTGGCCGATGCGCAGCAACCGCGCGAGCAGGGAAAGTGGGAACAGCTGTTTCGCGAGCGGGCTGGCAACCGCCTGTTGCCGCTGACCAACCCGGTGCGCGACAAATTGACCGAAGCCCGCGTGCCGGAAATGAAGGCACAACTCCGCAGTGCTGGCAACGCTGTGAGCGCGGACGCGGGAGCCAGCGTGCCAGCCGAGGACACCGCCGCCGCGGCCAGTCCCCGCGCGCCGGAATCAGCGGCGGCCGCCGGACCAGCTGCCACCGAGCCTGCCACCACGGCTGCAGCTCGCGACGCCGGACCGACCGTCGATGGGTCAGCGGGAGCCGCCGCTGATTCCGGCGGCGGTTTGCCGGTCGATCCACAACGGGACACACAGCTGCTCGATCAACTGGCGCAGGCGTGGTTGATCCATGATCAGCTGCTGGCCGCTGCCGAGAGGCCGCGTCCGCTCGATTACGCTCCGGATCTGTGGTGGGTTTATCAGCAACAGCTGTTGGCCGTGGATCAGGCGATCCGCGCTGGCCTGACGTTTGATACCAAGCCGCTGACACGCGCGCTCCGCGATCAATTGTTGCCGATGCAAAACCTGCTTCTGCCGACGCCGCCAAGCGGCCCCGGCAGCGAAAGGTTGGTCGCTCGGTTTCTCGCTCGCAGGCCCGCGGTGGCGGCGCCGACCCCGGTCGCCTCGGCGCGGGCAACGGTCGCCACCGGGGCGTGGGAACTGCGGTTCAGCGAGCCGCAGCGGCAAGCGCTGCAGCGTTATCAGCAGATCATCCGCAGCGGTTCCAGCGAGGACTTTCTGCAGTGGCTCGAGCAAGCTTGGCAGGCGGAGTTTGCGGGGCTCGCGGAGCTCCGTGGCGTCGACGAGCTGAGGGAGTTGGCGGCAACGGATTGGCCGCTCACGCAGCAGTGGTTGCAGGTCCGCGCGATGGCCGAACAGGCGGCCGTCGCCGCTGCGTCTCGTCCCCAAGCCCAAGCGCGGGTGCTGCGCGCCGATCACCTCCGAGCCGCCGCCGAGCGGATGGTCCATGATCGCTTCGGCGACACCTGGCAGCAGCAAGCCGCAGAGAAACTGACGCAGGCCCAGGCCGAGTACAGCGCTATCCAGCGGGAGTGCCGGGCCGCCGAGAGCATCCACCGCCTCGCGCACGATCTGCTGCAAGCGCTCCCCTACTGGATCGCCCTGCACCGGCACGCCTACGTCCATCCCGAACATCCCTTTCCGACCGCCGAGGATGTCACCGAAACACTCGCGGCGCTGGTGAGCGCACAGGCCGTGAGCGATGCAGCGTCGCAGAGCGTCGCCGCGCTGGAAGCGACTGTCGGCCGTTTGCAGACGCTCCGCGACCGTTTGAATCAGTCGGTCTCGTTCGAGCAGCTCAACCGGTTGACCGCCGGTTCACTCAACCTGTCCGACGCGTGGTTCATCCGGTTGTTGCTCGAGACACCGCTGGTGCCGGCCTCGGCGCGGATGCAACTGTTGGCGACCGTGAGTGAAGTCGAAGCGGCTTACTTGCAGACCGAGTCGTTTGATGCGATTCAGGAGCAGGCACAACTGGCGCTGCGGGCCGCGGCGGGAGCGCTCGATCCGGGGCGTCAAACCCACTTGGCCAGCGTGCGGCAGCAGGCGGCGAACTGGTTGCGCTGGCAGGCGACGCTGCTTGCGCTGATCGAAGGGCCGGAGGCATCGGCCGCCCCGCTCGTTGCGCGGCCGTTGCGTCTGCACCTGCTCCAGCAGCCTGAGCAGGTGCAGACGACGAGCGAGTTTCTCACGGTCTATGGCGACCTGCGGCAAGCGCTGGTGGCCGACTCGCAGCAGTGGTCGGAGCGGCTGATCGATCGCTTGGCGCAGTCCACCGACTTGAGTGTCCCTGAACTTCGCGGGCTGCATCTGGCGCAACTGAAACGCTTGCAGCGCGCGGTGCGGGTGGTGGGGCCGGCCTTGGGCGCCCCCTTTGAGCCGCAGTCACTCGCCCAGCGGCTGCTGTCGGCCGAACGTTATGACCTGTGGGTAGCGCTTGGGGAGCGTGAACGCGTGGCGATCCAAGGGGCATCCGCGGCGGACCGGCCACGCTTGATCACGGCGCTGCAGAACTACCAGACGCTGGCGCTGCGGGAACCGCTGCAGCCGCCGCTCGCTCCGGTCGGTGTGCCGGCCATTGAGATTCAAATGCCTCAGGAGCTCGCCTTTGCCCCGATCGATGTCACGCTCGCGACGACCGTGACGGTGATCAATCGCGGTGGCGAAGCGGCACAGGTCTGGCTGGTGGCCGATAGTGATCGCCGCTACCTCGAACTGCAGTCCCCCAGCGGGCTGAACCTCTATGACGAGGCGACGTTGCAGGACGAACTGAATCGCTTGGCGGCCGAAGCCGACGATCGGTGGTTGCGGCTGCTGAGCGAATCACGACAGGCCGGAGACGGCGTGCCCTCGGAGTCCGGCCCGGCCGCCGGCGAACAAGCGGACGCCGAGCTGGAGGCGGTTCCAGCGGAGGCGGTTCAGCAGGCCGAGCGCGTCGCCGAACTCCGCCGCGCGGCGATCTATCCGTATCAGCCGGAAGTCGCTCAGCTGCCGCCGACGCTGACGCTGCAGCCGGGGGAAGCGAAATCGTTTCCCGTGGTGCTACAGCGAAACGATCGCATGAGCCGCAACACGCGGTGGAGCTTGCGGGCGATCACGACCAGCGATCATTCGCGGCAGGATGCCGTCGTCTTGTTGCCCGACCGGGCGGCGGTGCAGTTGATCGTCGACGGTGGCGACGCGACCTGGTCGCAGGGGGATCACGGCCTCACACTCCATCCCTATCCGAACCGGCCGACGCCCTACCGCATTCTGCTACGCAACACGCGGGGCCGCGAGCTGACGGCCACGGTCTCCGTGCTCGCTCCGAGCCAGCCGCTGCGGATCGTGACCCCTGAAACCGTCTTGCCACGGGCCGCCGCTCAGCGCTGGCTGAGTCAAATCGGAACAACCGTCTCGGTGCTCGCGCCGACGACGATGGTGTTGCCGGCCGATGGCACGGCGGTGACGCTGCTGCCGGCATCGCCTCTGCCTGCGGATCAAGGTCCAGCCGAAGCAGCGCTGACCGCCGCGCCCGCTGCGGAAGCCACCGCTGCACAGACCGCGGCCGAGGGGCAAGCCAGCGAGCCGGGGGCTGTCGCGGCGCAACCGGATACGGTGATCACCTCCGGGCTGTTGGTGTGGGTGCACGATCAGGCCACCGACACGGTGGCGATCGAGCCGATCACACTCTCACCGCAGCGTCCCCAACGCTATGCCGACGCGCAGGTGGCGTACGACGCAGCGCTCGGGCAGTTGCAGATCCAAATCGAGGCGCTCAGCCGCGCGTCGATTCCCGCCACGGGCATCCCGGTCCTGGCACGAATCTTCGATGACGCGTCGCTGCCGTTGGAACTGACCCTCGCCGGTCAGATCACCGCCAACGATCCTCGGCTGCGGCTGACCGCCGAGATTCCGCCGGATGCGGCGCGCACGGTGACGGTGCAGATCGATGTCGATGCGTTCCCGCGGGCGTTTGTCTTCCGTCTGCGTCCGACCGACAGCCAACCGAGCGTGCCGCAGTGGGTGGAACGCAGCGGTGTGCGCCTGACCGCGCCGCTGCCGGCCGCCGCCTTTGCCGCGCCCGTCGAGGCGATTGAGGTGGCCGCCGAAGTTGATGCTCCGGTCGGCGCGTTTCTCGACCCACGCGATGAGTTATTGATCGGGATCGACGTCAACCGCGACCGCGTGTTCCGCAACGAAAGCCCCTTGTCGTTTCGCTCCGATCGTCAGGTGGAAGTCCGGCTGCAGACCGACCTCGCCACCGGGCAGGTCAATCTGTTGGCGACGGTGCAGGATTACCGGATCCGGGTGCCCGGCGGGATGCTGAGCGACACGCGCGTCAATCTGCTC
>JACYYK010005581.1_pt1 | contig 10267 bp, 9 predicted proteins | sample 8236871 | NCBI WGS metagenome assembly JACYYK01 (sample SAMN14103087, study PRJNA606662) | landfill metagenome | isolation source: landfill solid waste inoculated with endophyte fungus Paravalsa indica | place: India:New Delhi, Okhla landfill site | collected 2017-11-05 | reverse complement strand
ATCATCATGCGCCGATCCGTTGGGTGGTCCTGCCGGGTAATCATGACTCGCTGCAGGCCGCGCAACTCTGGTCGACGTTGTATGCCGAGGCACCCGAGAACGTGACGCTGGCCGTCGAGGCGACGCCGCTCGATCTCGCGCCCGGCGTCGTGCTGTTGCCGGCGCCCTGCACGACCCGGCGGCCGGGGCGGGATCTCTCCAAATGGATGGACGGCGCGGCGACGGGCGAGGGCGCGATCCGCATTGGCCTCGCTCATGGCGCGGTCCGGAGTTTTTCCGAGGAGGGTAACGGGCTCGACGTGATCGCGCCGGATCGTGCCCGCCGCGCCGGTCTCTCCTACCTCGCGCTCGGCGATTGGCACGGCGGCGTGGAAATCGATCCGCGCACGCGCTACAGCGGCGCCCCGGAGCCCGACCGCTTCAAGCACGACCGGCCGGGGGAGGCGCTCCTTGTGTCGATCGAAGCTGCGTCGGCGCTTCCGGAAGCAACCTCACTGGAGACCGGCAGCTTCTCCTGGCGGACTCTGGCGCTCGATCTCCTCGACGGTGACGATGCTGTAGCGCGTATGGAAGCGCTCCTTCCTGAAACCCGGCTGAGGCGGCGGGCGTTGGTCAGTCTCGTTGCCGGCGGACGGGCGCGGCTCGAAGCCCGCACCGCGCTTGCATCCGCAGTCCAGAGTGCGCGTCCCGACTTCGCCTGGTTCGGGTTTGACGACGAGTTGCTGGCCACCGAATACGAAGCTGGAGACCTCGACGCCATCGACCGGGCAGGCGCGCTGCGTGAGGCTGCTGACGCCCTGTTCGCCGACGCTGGCGATCCAGCCCGGTCGGCTGAGGAGCGTGAGATCGCACAGGCCGCACTTGCTCGGCTCTACGCCTATGCGCAGACGGTCGCCTCATGAAGATTTCGGCTCTGCGTCTCTTCAACGTGAAGCGCTTCGCCGGACGCGGCGTCGCCATCGAAGGTATCGGTGACGGGGTCAACGTGCTCTGCGCCGTCAACGAATTCGGCAAGTCGACAAGTTTCGAGGCTCTGCACGCACTTTTTTTCCAGGCGCATTCGAGTACCGCAGGCGATGTCAGGAACCTGCGGCCCTATAGCGGCGGAAATCCGTTGGTCGAAACCGATATTTCGACCGGGGAGGGCACATTCCGCATAACCAAGCAATTCTATGGCAGAGGCTCCGCACGCGTCGTCGATCTCGCGAATGGAAGGCTGGTGGCGCAGGCCGACGAAGCCGAGAACTTCATCGCGGGCCTGGTGCGGGGCGGGACCGCCGGGCCGGCCGGTCTGCTCTGGGTGCGCCAGGGTGTGACCGGCATCGAGAAACGCAACAGATCCGAGGAAGAAGGCGAGACGAAGGTTCGCACGAGTCTGCTCCAGTCGGTGCAGGGAGAGGTCGAGGCCGTCACCGGCGGGCGCCGCATGGCCGAGATCATGGCGGCCACTGAAGAGGCGCTCGGCGGGCTCGTTACGCCGACCGGCCGGCCTAAAGCTGGAGAGCCCTATGCGGTCGCTATCGAACAGCATAACCGGTTGGAAGCGGACGAGCGAAGGCTCGACGCGGATGTGAGGGGCCTGCGCGAAGCGCTGGACAAGCGTGCGGCGGCGACCAAACGACTTGCCGAACTCGAACGGGTCGAGGGTCGCGACGAGCGGACAAAGGCCGTGGCAGCGGCGCAGGCGGTGTTCGACGCGGCCAAGAGCCGATCCGAGATTCTGCGCACAGCGGAAGCGGAACTTGGACTTATCCGGGAACAGCGGGACAATGCGCACCGCGCACACAAGGATTTCAGGACCGCCCTCGACAGGGCATCGGGTCTCAAGGTCAAGCTCGAAGAGGCAGAGCGCCGACGCGTGGAAGTGCTTGCGAACCGTGATGCGGTTGCCACCGCGGCGGCCAGGGCGCGTGCGGATATTGAAGCTACAGAAAGGGATGAGCAGGAGGCGCGTGCGCTTTTGGCCCGCCTCGATGCCGCGCTGAACGCGCGGAAAGCCGCCGACCAGTTCGCCGATCTGCAGCAGAAACTGGAAGCGGCCGAGGCCGTTCGCAAGGAGATCGAAGAGGAAGAGGCTGCACTGGCGCTATTGAGACTGCCTGAAAAGGCTGTCACGGAACTCGAAGCGCTCGACGTCCAGATCGCCAAGCTTAGGGCGGTCGCCGAGGCGGATCGCCCCTCTGTCGCAATCGTCTACCAGCCGCAAGCCCCGGCAGTCAGCCTTGACGGTGAGCCGCTCGATGGAGGTGAACCACGCAGCTATGATGGGCAGGCGGAGCTGGTAATCCCGGGCATTGGCGTCGTCACGCTGCGATCCGGCCGCGCGGCCGGAGGCGACGAACAGTTGCGGCACTCGCAGGAGAGCCGCCGCGTGCTGCTTGCCTCGATGGGCGTGGCCGACCTCGCGGCTGCGCGCAAGAGGCAGGTGGAAGCGCAGCGCAAGGAGGGCGACCTACGTGAGAAGAGGACGCGCCTGTCGCTGCTCGCGCCGGACGGGTTGCCGAAACTGCGGGAAGATGTGGCGGCGCACCGGACAGCGACCGGCGGCGCGCTCGAACTGAAGGAGGATCCGGCCCGGGTTCGAGCCGCGTATGAGGCGGCCGAGGCAAGGCGGCTCGCCGCGCGGGAGGCTTGGCGTGCGGTCGAGCCGATGCGGGCGGGCGCCGCCGATGCGGTCGTCGCAGCGCAGACCACCTTTGCCGCGTTGGATGCCGAATGGACGCAGGTGGAGGCCATACTCGGACCGGAGGCAACGCGCGTCGAACGCGAAGGGCAGATGGCCGCGCGGTTGGCAGGCCTCGACGCCCGGCTGATGGAGCAGCGGGCCCTCGTCGAGCGATTTCAGGAAGAAACCGTCGATCTCGCTTCGGCCGAGGCGAAGCTGCACCGTCTGCGCTCCGTCGCGGAGGCGGCCGAGAAGGAGATCGGTATGCTGCGGGAGGAGATCGCCGGCTATACCGCTGAAATACGAGCCCGCTCGGAGGATGCGGTCGAGGAGAAATGGCACGAGAGCGCGGACGCCCTCGCCGCGGCGAAGATGCGTATCGCGGGTTTCGAGAAGGAAGTCGCGGTGCTGCAGCGGCTTCGTGACGCCCTGGAGACCGCGCGAAGCCAGGCGCGCGAGACCTACCTCCTGCCCGTCATGAATGAGCTGCGGCCACTGCTCGGCCTGCTCTTCGACGACGTGTCGGTCACCTTCGACGAGAAAACGCTATTGCCGGACAAGATAATGCGCAATGGCCAGGAGGAGGATGTCGAGCGCCTCAGCGGCGGGATGAGGGAACAGCTTTCCGTGCTGACGCGACTCGCCTTCGCCCGACTGCTGGCGAAGGACGGGCGCCCGGCGCCGGTGATCCTTGACGACGCGCTTGTCTATTCCGACGACGACCGAATTGAGAAGATGTTCGACGCGCTGCATCGCCAGGCGCGCGAGCAGCAGATCATCGTCTTCTCCTGCCGCCAGCGCGCATTCCAGAAACTTGGCGGGAACGTGTTGCAGATGTCAGACTGGACGCCTGACGAGTAAATTTGGAGGATCGCTGGAGCATTTTGCAGCCAGACGGAATCGTCTCGCGTCGCACAAATGCGACTAGGAAAACGAAACTGGAGCAGCGGAGATGCGTTCGTCAGAATGCCCGCTGCTCCAGATTCTCCAATCAAGGAAAATGGGTTCTGGCGTTTCCCGGCGGCGGTTCGTCGCTTGTCGAGATGGTCAGCCAAATCCTACAGGCGAACAGACATGTTTCTGCCGCCAGCCACTCGTGCTTCAGCTAGGCGTCGAGCTGCTGCCTTGCTTCGTTGATACACGCACTATCGCCGCGCACACCTCACCACCGTCCGATCGAACCCATTCGATCGTCGGTCCGAAAATCTTGCTCTCGCCGCCAACAGCGATCGGGTCGTCATCAGCATTGACGGGCGGGTCATCAATTTCGCTCTTGCCCCCGCTTTTGCCAAAGACCGTGAATGCCTTGCCTTCGACGTAGTGCAGGATTCCGGCCAAGCCGTCAGGGCCATCGCAGAGGCAGAGCAACTCATCCCATTCAGTATCGTGAGATCTGCATGATTCCACGTCCGTGTAGGTCGAACTCACCGCGAGCGACAAACCAGTCGACAGGAGCAGCGCCACGCCAGCAGTGGCCATAGGGATCAGGAAGAGAAATTGCCGAGACATCATCGCGAAGTTGATCCTGGGCTCGTGCTGCCGGATCGCTCGCGGTGGCGGGGATATGCTGCCTCTAGAACAGCAGCAACTCCTCGCTGGCTGGATAGAAGAATTCGTCGCGGGATTGTAGCGCAGTCGTTGCGGCTTCCATGTTGGCGGCACTCGATCCGCCGCATCCCCGGATCGCATAACCAGCAAGCGCGGTGGCCGTAAACGGCGGATCTGGACGCTCAATCGTCTGGTCGCGCAAAAGCAAAACAAATTGTGCCAGCAGCTGAATGCTGATAACGTTAACATATGCGGTGTAGAGACACGCTGAAGGCCAGCGGGTACGACTGTCTTTGAGGTGCTTCTCGCGCCGCACGTGATCGTCGCGATCCCATTCCTGTACTCACGAAATGGCGAGGCCAATGCAAAAGCCACTGATCATAAGCGCGGCCGTCACGGGGGGAAGCAGGCCGAAACAGCGAGGGCCACAGCAGCCGGTTTTGCCGGCTGAGATCGTCGCGGAGGCCATTGCATGCTGGCATGCCGGGGCGGCGATCGCTCACATTCACGCGCGCGACGATAGCGGGGAGACGACATCCGATCCAGCTCGGCATGTGGCCATTCGAGACGCCATCCGCGCCGGGGGATGCGACATTATCGTCAATTTTTCGGCTGGTGATGACGGTGGCAAGGCGGACCACGAGACGCGACTTGCCATCGTTCGCGACGGCGGTGGGGAGATGGCATCGCTGTCTTGCGGATCCTTCAATGTCGGCCGTCGGCTCTATGACAATCGGCCGGAGTTCCTCCAGCGCAGCGCCCTCATAATGCGCGACTTTGGCGTTCGACCGGAGGTGGAGGTAATAGACACCGGGAACATGTACCTGGTCGATTCCTTTGTCCGCGAGGGCCTGATACCGAGGCCTTCGCTGGTTCAGTTCGGTTTCGGTCTGCCGGGTGGAATGCCTGCGCGAACCGCGTTGCTGGACCAGTTGGTGGAATCACTCCCGCCCGGATTGGAATGGGGTGTCATCTGCCAATCACCCCGCCACGAGGACTATTTGCGCATGGCGATGGCCGCGTTCACGCGCGGAGGCCATGTGCGAACCGGCATCGAGGACATCGCGATGGTAAACACGAGCGACACTGCAGCCAACAATGCTGAACTGGTTCACCAATGGGCGCAGACGGCGCGGATATGGGGGCGCCCTGTCGCTAGCCCAGGCGTGGCCCGTCAGATGCTAGGTTTTGGCGGGAGGTAAACGACAATTAGGGATCAGGTGCTGGAGCGTATCGAAAGCGAAAAGCCCAGATTCAAGACCTCGCCACCCGAAGATTCGCCGTCCAGGCGCGATATAATCATCTCGCCTGTGCGCTGGCCAATTTCCACACGGGGGATCGTGAGAGTGGTGAGTGAGGGATGAATGTGCTCGGCGATCTCATAATCGTCGAACCCTGCAATTGCGACATCTGCGGGAATGCGCCATCCTCGGCGGTTGCTCTCCAGCACCGCTCCAACTGCATGCACATCCCCCGAAAAGAAGATGGCGTCTACCGGTGGATCTCGCTCCATCAAAGCGACGAGCGCGCGTGCGCCCGCGCTGTAGCCCGATACGGTCTCGATCATGTTGCGCGACTGTGGCTCCAGCCCGGCCGCTTCAAGACCGCGCAGATAGCCATGCCGGCGCTTCATGGAGCGGTCATTGTCGCGCGTTCGCAGGCTTACGAAGCCGATATTGCGATAGCCCCGATTTACAAGATGTTCCGTCATAACGAACGCGGCCTGTTCGTTGGAATAACTCACGACGCTGTCGATCGGATCGCTGCATAGATCTCCGATCTCGATCACCGGTACCTTTGCCCGACGAAGCATGTCGCGTGTGTTGACGGTGTGCGTGGTCGAATGGAGTACGATCCCGTTGGGACGACGGGTGAGCAATTCTGCCACCACGCGTTCCTCTTCTTCCGGAGCGTAGCCGACATCGCTGATAAGCACTGACATATTACGCGCGCGAAGCTGCTGAATGATTCCGTGCGCTGTGGCCGAGAACAGCGGATTTTGCATGTTGGGGATGAGAAGGGCGACTGTGTTCGACGTCTTGGATCGAATGCCGCTGGCCATCGCATTGGGCACGTAGCCTAGTCGCTCGATGGCCGCGTGAACCTTCGCACGCGTTTTGGCCGTCACCTTTTGCGGTTGGTGGAGCGCACGCGATACGGTCATCAGCGAAACTCCAGCTGCTCGCGCAACGTCAGTGATCGTCGCTTCGCCTGCTTGATCCGTCATTTTCAGCATCGCTTTCGCTGCCAACTCTACCGCCTCAGAATGTTTCTACATTCGTGTTGACCTCTTGACCAATGTCAATATGATAACGTTAACATTTATACTTTGAATGGAGGCGAGATACGTTGGGGCAGACAATCGTCGAAAAGGTTCTCGCAAGGGCTTCGGGGCGGACAAAAACGTCGCCGGGTGACATCGTAACGGCACGCGTCGACCTTGCGGTTGCCAATGACCTTTCTGGTCCATTGGCCATAAAGCAGATGCTCAAGGTGGGGCCGGTGCGTTTCTTTGATCCCGAGCGGATATGTTTCGTGGCCGGGCGACATGCCCCGTTCAACAATTCTCAGATCGCGCAGAACGTCGCTGAGCTGGGACGGCTCTGCCGTGATCAGGGGGTGGAGCTATTTTTCGGTCACGGCGAAGGCATGGACCATGTCGTGCTGCCTGAGGAGGGCCTGGTCAGGCCTGGTGCGCTCATTTGCAATGGCGACTCTCATGCCGCTACGATTGGCGCGTTCGGCGCCATCGGCATCCCAATGGGATCCACCGACATGGCCTACATCTTTGCCTTTGGCGAGACGTGGTTGAAGGTGCCGCCGACGCTGTTGGCGCATTTTTCGGGCAAACCCGAGAAGGGGATAACCACCAAGGACCTGACCTTGGCCCTGTTGGGCGTTATCGGTGTTTCCGGTGCCGACTACATGTCGATCGAGTATGAAGGCGACGCGTTAGACGCCTTCTCCGTCTGCGAACGCGCCACGCTGCCAAACATGGCTGTGGAAATGGGAGCCAAGACAGCCGTAATCGCTCCCCGCGCGGACACGCTTAAATGGTTGGAGCAGCGAGGTGTCGACGTCTCCGGCTCCGTTAGGGCAGACGTGGGCGCCAGTTATGAGCGACGCGTGCACATTGATGCTGTGGCGCTTGCCCCACAGATCGCCGTTCCGCATTCCCCTGACAATGTCGTGGCGGTTGATCAGGTGGTCGGCACAGCGCTTGACCAGATCAACATCGGCACATGCACGAATGGACGCATCGAGGATCTTCACCAGGCAGCAGAACTTCTTAACGGGCGCAAGTCGCATCCGGGGATTCGCTTTCTCGTGACGCCAGCCTCGCGCCGCACCTATGACGAGGCAATGCGCGATGGAACCCTGGCCATCCTGAGCGAGGCGGGCGCCATCATCAATCCGCCCGGTTGTGGCGCCTGTGCGGGCTGGCATATGGGGGCACTGGCGGAACGGGAAGTTTGCCTCGCTACACACAATCGCAATTTCAAAGGGCGGATGGGGCACCCCGATGCTCAGATCTATCTGGCCAGTCCATACGTTGCCGCGGCGAGCGCCATCACTGGACGGATCACTGATCCGCGGGAGTTCCTCAATTGACGGCTGGTGTGACGATCCACAAATTAGGCGATAGCATAGATACTGATGTTATCATCGCAGGGCGCCATCTGGCCTCCTCCGATCCCGACTATCTCGCAAAGCACTGCCTCGCGGCAATTCGCAACGACTTTCATACGAGCGTTGCACCTGGCGATCTGATGTTCGCCGGCTGGAACTTCGGCTGCGGAAGCTCGCGTGAAAGTGCACCAATGGCTTTAAAAGCTACGGGGCTCAGCTGCATCGTCGCCAAGAGCTTCTCCCGCATCTACTTTCGCAATGCGGTCAACATAGGGCTAGCGGCACTTGTTTGTCCCGAGGCTGTAGATGCCGTCGAAGATGGGGAACGAGCCTGTGTAGATGTGGCGACTGGCAGAATCGAAGCTGCCGGTCGCAGTTTCCAAGCGACGCCGCTACCTGAGAACCTGCTGCATATTGTTCGCGCCGGAGGACTTGTGGCCTTGATGGCTCAACGCCAGTCAATGGTCGGGCAACCAGGGTCGACGTGGCCGGGCGGGCAGTAGGGAATCCAACGGCATGTATGCCGAAATGGACGATGAGTTGAACCGAGGGAGGAAAAAAATGACTGCAGAAATCACCCGCAGGCATCTGCTAGGGGCCGGTGCCGCAGCGGCAGGTCTGATTCTGACCACTGGGCGCGCCTTCGCGTCGGGCACTTATGACTTACCAAGTGTCACGCTTGTCGTTCCATTCGACACGGGAGGCAGCGCCGATCGGATGGCACGTGTCACGGCACCCTTTATCGCGGAAGAACTTGGAGTACCCGTCAACGTCATAAATCGTCCCGGGGGCGGCGGCATTGCTGGCCATACCTGGTTTCTGACGAGACCGGCCGATGGTTCGACATATCTTGTGACTGCACCCACGCCACATCTGGCTAACCAGGTGCTCACTGGGCGTGGCAGCTTTGCCTGGGAAGACTACGCATTCCTAAACGCGCAATGGCGGGACTACTACATGCTGTCGGTCAACGCCGAGCAGCCTTACAAATCCTTTGACGATCTTGTGGCGGCGCTCGGCAGATCCGGGGAGGTAAGCGCCGGCATACTGCGTGGCGACGGAGGGCATCTGTCGATCCTCCTGATGATGGATGCCTTAGGACTGCCGATCGAGAACATCCGGTTGGTCTCGTTTGACGGTGGAGGCGCGGCGCGAACCGCTCTGGCGGGCAACCAAGTCTCCATGTCGATCATCTCTGCTCAAGGCACTGAGCCAATCCGTGACGCCATTCGACCGCTCGCAGTCTTCACTGCGCAGCCGCTTCCAGGTTGGAATGCGCCCACGATTACCGAGGCGCTCGCCGTCCACAATACGGAAATGAAAGTTCTGGACGCCGACGTGAGGACTGTAATGTGCCACTCCTCACTGCCGGAAGCCCATCCCGAACGATTGTCGCTTTTCATGGCTGCATATGAACGCGCGCTGTCGCGGGAGGATTGCAAGGCAGCCCTGACAGATGTCAGCATTGGTGGCGAATGGCACGGATTGGCGGCAACGACCGAGATCGTGAACCGAAACTACGAAATACTGGCGTCCGTCGCCGACCGGCTCCAGGAATAGCTATGAATCAGAGTAGGGGGACCCAAGACCTGCCGGATCGTCGCGAAACGGCAGGTGAGACCGGGTCCGCGCGGGGCGAGATCGTTGTGGCGACATTGATGATCGCCTTTATCGGCTGGTATTTCCAGGATGCTGCCAGCCGCTCCACCCGTGTCGAGAACCTGATCCTGATCGTGCCGATGAGCATCGCCGCTGCGGTTGTGGGCACTGTTCTATTGATCACACTTGTGGTGCGCCTGCGGCACGCAGCTCGAGCGGGGACGCCTAGCGCACGCGCCATCCAGCCGGTGGACCACCGCATCACGGCCGTAGCCGGACTCTTGTGCCTCTATCTATTGCTTATGGAGCCACTCGGGCTCGATGCCGCAACTGCAGTGTTCTTATGCGCGTGCTTTGCCGTCCTCGGGGTGCGCGGCTGGCTTGGACTTGTCGTCGCCCCGATCGTTGTGGCGTTCGGGATTGTCTTGGGCATGAAGGCGGCATTCTTCATCCACATCCCGACCCTTTTCGAGGGGCGCTTCTGATGGATCTTGTCGACGGTGCAAGTCTCGCGGAGGCTCTCGGTCTTCTGTTCGCTAATCCCATGGTTTGGGTGGTTGTACCAGTCGGGATCGTGATTGGACTTTTTTTCGGTGCTATCCCTGGCCTTTCGATCCCAATCGCCATGGCCGTCTGTCTGCCGGCAACCTTCGGAATGGATCTGGTCTCTGCGATCTTGCTCCTGACAGCTATTTTCACTGGCGGCGCCTTTGGGACCGCCATTCCGGCCGTCCTTATGAACGTGCCAGGAACCGCCGGTTCAGTCGCTACCTGCTTTGACGGCTATCCGATGACGTTAAAGGGGCGACACAACGAAGCACTGGG
>JACYYK010005119.1_pt1 | contig 10285 bp, 7 predicted proteins | sample 8236871 | NCBI WGS metagenome assembly JACYYK01 (sample SAMN14103087, study PRJNA606662) | landfill metagenome | isolation source: landfill solid waste inoculated with endophyte fungus Paravalsa indica | place: India:New Delhi, Okhla landfill site | collected 2017-11-05 | reverse complement strand
GCTCCATCGCCGTGCCCTCGGCCGCCTTGAGGCCCTGCGGGATCTCGAGCAGACGCAGCTTGACGGGGACGTCAGGCCCGAGCAGATGGCCGCTGGCGATGCGGAAGAGCAGCGCGTAGCCGATCTGGCCGGCGGCGCCGGTGACGGTGACGTTGACGGGCGACTGGGTCATAGGGTCTCCTGCTGACGTACGGGTCGGAGCGGCGTCGCGTCACGATGGGAGGACGCCCACGGTCCGGGTGCCGACGGATCGTATCCCCCGGGCCCCGGGGGGCGCGTTCGGCCTCGCCCCGGGGCTGCGCTCGCGTCCGCGCCCCCCGACCTGCGACGATGCCGGGACATGCCCGCCACGCGTACCGTGACGCTCGCTCATCTGTTCGGCATCCGGATCGGCGCGAATCCGAGCTGGTTCCTGATCCTGCTGCTGATGATCGTGCTGCTCGGCGGGCAGTTCGACGCCGCGCTGCCCGACGCCGGCCCGGCGGCGGCCTACGCGCTGTCCGTCGCGGCGACGGTGCTGTTCTTCGTCTCGCTGGTCGCCCACGAGCTCGGCCACGCCCTGATGGCCCGCCGGTTCGGGATCCAGACCGAGGGGATCGACCTCTGGCTGCTCGGCGGCGTCGCCCGCCTGAGTCGCGACTCGAAGACCCCCAAGGAGGAGTTCTTCGTCGCGGCCGCCGGACCCGCGGTGACCTTGGTCGTCGGCCTGATCGGCCTCGGCATCGGCCTGCTGCTGACCGGGTTCGACGAGATCAGCGACGCGGTCCAGCTGTCGAACCGGGCCACCACGGCCGCGGTCGCGCTCGTCGGCTGGCTGACCTTCATCAACGGCGTCCTGCTGCTCTTCAACCTGATCCCCGCGTTCCCGCTCGACGGCGGCCGGATCGCCCGCTCGATCGCCTGGAAGCTGACCGGCGACCGGCGCCGCGCGACCAACGTCGCCGGGCTGCTCGGCCGCGGCTTCGCGATCCTGCTCGGCGCGGCGGGCGTCTACTTCGTGCTCACCGACCGGCTCGTCGACGGACTCTGGTTCCTGATCCTCGCCTGGTTCATCGGCGGAGCGGCCCGCGCCGCGGTGATGACGAGCGAGGTCAGCGCCCAGCTCCACGAGAAGACCGCCGGGGAGCTGATGGACCCGCAGCCGGCCTGGCTGCCCGACGACGCGACGGTGCTCGCGGCGCAGCACGAGACCTTCCAGCCGTTCGCGGTGCCGTGGGCGGCGATGCTCGATCCGTCGGGCCGCTACCTGGGGATCGTGATGGCCCGCGACGTGCAGTCCGAGCTGGCGGCCGGTCGTCCGCAGGTGCCCGCCCGCGACCTGCTGATCGCGACCGGCGCGCCGCGCACGGCACCGGACGCGTCGCTCGAGCAGCTGCTCGGCAGCGAGGCGCTGCAGACCTTCGGCGCGCTGCCGGTGGTCGGTGACGACGACGTGATGGTCGGCGTCGTCACCCGCGCCCAGGCGCACGACGCCCTGGCCGCGGTGCTGCCGGGCACGGACGGCACGTAGCTGCGCCGGGGCTGATCAGGCCCGGCTCTTGCTCTTCCGAACCCCGCGGCGGTACTCGCGGTTGAGCATCCCGATCACGTCGAGGTTGATGCCCTGCGGGCAGACGCGCGAGCACTCGCCGAAGTTGGTGCAGCCGCCGAAGCCTTCCTCGTCCATCGCGTTGACCATGTTGCGGGCGCGCTCGCCGCGCTCGGTCTGGCCCTGCGGCAGCAGGTTGAGGTGGGTGACCTTGGCGCCGGTGAAGAGCATCGCCGCGCCGTTCGGGCAGGCGGCGACGCAGGCGCCGCAGCCGATGCAGATCGCGGCGTCCATCGCCTGCTGCTGGACCTCGGGCGGGACCGGCATCGCGTTCGGCTCCGGCTGCGGACCGGTGGTCACGCTGACGTAGCCGCCGGCCTGGATCACCCGGTCGAGCGCCGAGCGGTCGACCATCAGGTCGCGGACGACCGGGAACGCGTTGTTGCGGAACGGCTCGACGCGGATCGTCGATCCGTCCTCGAAGTCGCGCATGTAGGTCTGGCAGGTGGTGACCTGGTTGGGACCGTGCGGCATCCCGTTGATCACCAGCGAGCAGGCGCCGCAGATGCCCTCGCGGCAGTCGCTGTCGAAGGTCACCGCCGAGTCGCCCTGCGAGACCAGGCCCTCGTTGAGCGTGTCGAGCATCTCGAGGAACGACGCGTCGGGGTCGATCCCGTCGACGTCCTTGATCTCGAACCGGCCCGGCTCGCCGCGGCGCTCCTGGCGCCAGATCTCCAGACGGAACTTCACGACGTGGCCTCCTGGGGGCGGGTGGGCAACGGGCTCGGGCGCATCACTTGTAGCTCCGGGTCGCGAGCTGCACCTCGGTGAACTCCAGCGGCTCGTCGACGGCGACGAACTCCCCCGCGTCGAGCCCCTCGTCGGGGTACGCCCACGCGGTCACGGTCGCGAAGCGCTCGTCGTCGCGCTCCGCCTCGCCGTCGTCGGTCTGGTGCTCGCCGCGGAAGTGGCCGCCGCACGACTCCTCGCGCCGCAGCGCGTCCTCGCACATCAGCTCGGCCAGCTCGATGAAGTCGACCAGCCGCCCGGCGTACTCGAGGCTCTGGTTCATCTCGTCGGCGCTGCCGTCGACCCGGACCTCGTCCCAGAAGCGGGCGCGGATCGCGCGGATCTCGGCGATCGCCTCCCGCAGCCCCTCGGCGGTGCGGAGCATCCCGCACTTGTCGAGCATGATCTGGCCGAGCTCGCGGTGGATCGTCTGCGGCGCCTTGGTGCCCGTGGCCGCGAGGAACCGGTCGATCTGCGCGCGCACGCCGGTCTCCGCCTCGACGAACGCGTCGTGCGTCTCGTCGACGTCGAGCCGCGGCGTCTTCGCCAGGTAGTCCATCACCGTGTGCGGCGCGACGAAGTAGCCGTCGGCGAGCGCCTGCATCAGCGCCGACGCGCCGAGCCGGTTGGCGCCGTGGTCGGAGAAGTTCGACTCGCCGATCGAGAACAGTCCCGGGACGGTGGTCTGCAGCTCGTAGTCGACCCAGAGCCCGCCCATCGTGTAGTGCGGCGCCGGGTAGATCATCATCGGCGTCTCGAACGGATCGTCGCCGGTGATCCGCTCGTACATCTGGAACAGGTTCAGGTACTTGCCGGCGATCGCGTCGCGGCCCTGGCGCGCGATCTCGTCGCGGAAGTCCAGGTAGACGCCGCGCTTGGTGCCGCCGACGCCGAGGCCGTCGTCGCAGACCACCTTGGCCGCGCGCGACGCGATGTCGCGCGGGGCGAGGTTGCCGAACGCCGGGTAGCGCTCCTCGAGGAAGTAGTAGCGCTCCTCGTCGGGGATCTCCGCCGGCGGACGCTGCTCGTTCGGGTCGCGCGGGACCCAGATCCGGCCGTCGTTGCGCAGCGACTCGCTCATCAGGGTGAGCTTCGACTGGTACTCGCCGCTCTGCGGGATGCAGGTCGGGTGGATCTGCGTGTAGCAGGGGTTGGCGAACATCGCGCCCCGGCGCGCGGCCTTCCAGGCGGCCGTCACGTTGGAGCCCATCGCGTTCGTCGACAGGTAGAAGACGTTCGAGTAGCCGCCCGACGCCAGCACGACGCAGTCGGCGGCGTGGCGCTCGATCTCGCCGGTCTCGAGGTTGCGGGCGATGATCCCCCGGGCGACCCCGTCGATCAGCACGACGTCGAGCATCTCGTGCCGGTTGTGGACGGTGACGCTGCCGGCGTTGACCTGGTGCTGGAGCGCGCTGTACGCCCCGAGCAGCAGCTGCTGGCCGGTCTGGCCGCGCGAGTAGAACGTCCGCTTGACGAGCACGCCGCCGAACGAGCGGGTGGCGAGCTGTCCGCCGTACTCGCGGTTGAACGGCACGCCCTGGGCGACCGCCTGGTCGATGATGCTCTTCGAGACCTCGGCGAGCCGCCAGACGTTCGCCTCGCGCGAGCGGAAGTCGCCGCCCTTGATCGTGTCGTAGAACAGCCGCTGGACGTCGTCGCCCTCGTTGGCGTAGTCCTTGGCCGCGTTGATCCCGCCCTGGGCGGCGATCGAGTGCGCCCGGCGCGGGGTGTCCTGGAAGCAGAAGCTGTCGACCTTGAAGCCCTGCGCGCCGAGCGTCGCGGCGGCGCTGGCGCCGGCCAGCCCGGTGCCGATCACGATGATCCGGTGGTTCGGGCGGTTGCGCGGGCCGACGAGCTGGTGCTGGTCGAGCCAGCGACGCCACTTGCCGGCCATCGGGCCGGGCGGGACCTTGGCGTCGAGCGTTCGCAGGTGCGGATCGAGCACGTTAGATCCTCGCGGTGAGGGAGTTGAGGGTCGCGTGGGCGGACGCGACGGGATCGGGCAGCGCGCCCGTCCAGAAGAGCACCGGGATCAGGGCGAAGCCGACGACGAGGACGCCCGCGACGACGGTCGCCCCCGCCTTGAGCCGCTCGCGACGACGCTGCTCGTCGAGGCCGAGCGTCTGCAGCATGCTCCAGAGGCCATGGCGCAGGTGCGTGCCGATCAGGCCGACGGCGACCAGGTAGAGCAGCAGGAAGTACCACTTCTGGAACGCGCCGTGGAGGTTCGCGTAGACCTGGCCGTGACGCAGCGGCGTGACGTCGACGGTCAGCGTCGTGAAGTGCAGGACGTGGAAGACGATGAAGCCGATCAGCAGCGGACCGGTGACGACCATCGAGCGCGCGGCCCACGAGCGGCCGACCTTCTTGGCGGGGTGACCGGCCGGGCGCGCCCGGCGGTTGCGCTTGGCCAGCTGGACGACGGCGGTGACGTGCACGATCACCGCGGCCAGCAGGATCAGCCGCACGAACCAGAGGAAGCCCGCGTAGGGCAGCAGCGGCGTGCCGAACTGGCGCAGCCACTCCGCGTACTGGTCGATCTGCGGCGACCCGTCGCCCGCGCCTCCCAGTGACGTGAGGTTGCCGAGCATGTGCAGCAGGAGGTACGCGACGAGGATCGCTGCCGATCCCGCCGCGGCCAGCTTCTTGCCCAGGGTGGAGTCCCAGGCCTCGCCGAGCCATGTACGCCTGCGGATGTTTGATCCAGTTGCCACGAGGGAGCGGATCTTACGCCCACAGGCGCGCAAATGACCTCCGCTATTAGGCGGCCATTATGTCGTACGTATTACGTGACTCCGCGCACAGAAGCGCGGTCAGCCGTCTGTCATGTCGGGTACGCGCGGGTCACTGGTTGCCCGGGGCGCCAGCGAATCGTACCCGACGTAGCAAATCGACGGATCCGACGCCTGTGAGCGGGCTTGCGTCGCCCGCCCCCTCGTGACGCACGTCACGAGGGGAAGGGCCCGAGCCCGCGCGCTCCCCAAGAGAAACACTCGTCGCGGGACGCGCATACATGCCGGGTACCGTTCATGTTATTCGTGGAGCCGACCCGCGCAAAAATTTAACTCGCACAACGACAACGAGAAACCCGCGATCTCCACCCCGAATCCCCCACGCGATCCGCACCATCGAGCATCCGCGCGGTCACTCCGCGGCAGCGAGCGCGGAGACGATACCGCCGATCCGTAGGGCGATGGCGCCCCGGTGCGACGTCGCACGCACGACCGCCGACGTCCGCCGAGCGTACGCACCACACGCCGTGGGCCCCCGATCGGGGGGACGCACACCCACCCCTGAGCCCCTCCGATATTCCGACCGAAAGCGTCGGCGAATACGACACAACGAACGCGAAGTGAGGGGTATACGATCCGGCGTGGTTCCCTCAGCACTTGGCCCAAGGAGGCCCATGCCCGCACATGACGTCCTCATCATCGGAGCCGGTCTGGCCGGTCAGCGCGCAGCGCTGGCGGCGGCGAGCGCCGGCGCCACCGTGGCGATCCTGAGCAAGGTTCACCCGGTCCGCTCGCACTCCGTCGCCGCCGCGGGAGGCATCAACGCGGCGATGAACCCGGCCGACGACTGGCGGTCGCACGCCTTCGACACGGTCAAGGGCTCGGACTACCTGGGGGACCAGGACGCGATCGAGATCATGTGCTCGGAGGCGCCGAACGAGATCCTCCACCTGGAGCACATCGGGGTCACGTTCCACCGCAACGAGACCGGGCACCTCGACCTCCGCGCCTTCGGCGGCGCCTCGATGAAGCGCACCGCCTACGTCGCGGACATCACCGGCCAGGCGATCCTGCACGTGCTCTACGAGCAGCTGATGAAGCACAGCGACACGGTCGACCGCTACGAGGAGTGGTTCAACACCTCGCTGGTCCGGGACGACGCCGGCCGCTGCGTCGGCTGCGTCGCCCGCAACATCCGCACCGGGGAGATGCAGACCTTCACGGCGAAGACGACGATCCTCGCCACCGGCGGCGTCGGCCAGGCGTTCAAGCCGACGACCAACGGCCTGATCTGCACCGGCGACGGGATGTCCCTCGCCTACCGCGCCGGCGCGCGTCTGATGGACATGGAGATGATCCAGTACCACCCGACGACGATGACGGCGAACGGGTTCCTGATCACCGAGGGCGCCCGCGGCGAGGGCGCGCACCTGCTCAACGCCAACGGCGAGCGGTTCATGGAGAAGGACGCGCCGAACAAGATGGAGCTGGCGTCGCGCGACGTCGTCTCCCGCGCCGAGCAGAAGGAGATCAACGAGGGCCGCGGGACCGGGCCGCTCAAGGACTCGGTGCTGCTCGACGTCACGGTGGTTCCGAAGAACCGCGTGCTCGAGGCGCTCCGCGAGATCGTCAACCTCGGCCGCGACTTCGCCGGGATCGACATCACCAAGGAGCCGATCCCGGTCCGGCCCGGTCAGCACTACACGATGGGCGGCGTCAAGACCGACATCAACGGCGAGACCGACGTTCCCGGGCTGTACGCCGCGGGCGAGGTCGCCTGCGTGTCGGTCCACGGCGGCAACCGGCTCGGCGCCAACTCGCTGCTCGACACGCTGATCTTCGGGCGCCGCTCCGGCGAGCACGCCGCCGAGGTCGCCACGTCGATGCCGATGCCGCGGGTCTCCGACGCCCAGCTGCAGGACGACAGCCGCAAGATCAAGGCGATCATCGACCGGCCGAAGTCCGGCCGCCGGGTCTCCGAGATCAAGGAGGAGCTCGGCGTCTCGATGAACCAGTACTGCGCCGTCTTCCGCGACGAGGAGGGCATGTCGAAGGGCCTGGACGTCGTCAAGCGGCTCCAGGAGGAGGCCCGCACGGCCTACATCGACGACCAGGGCACCGTCTTCAACCAGGACGTGCTGGGCGCGCTGGAGCTCGACTTCATGCTCGACTGCTCCGAGGCGATCGCCGCCTCGGCGCTGGAGCGCAAGGAGTCCCGCGGAGCGCACTCGCGGACGGACTATCCCGACCGCAACGACGAGGACTGGCTCTTCCACCTGACCGTCTCCCAGGACGGTGAAGGAGCCGACGCGCCGGCCAAGCTCGGGCAGGCGCCGATCACGTTCACCCAGTGGGAGCCGATGGAGCGGACGTACTAGCCATGTCGACGATCGAATCCCCGACCAACGAGCCGCAGGCCGCCGAGGGCATCGAGGAGTTCACCCTCCGCCTGCGCCGCTACGATCCGGAGTCCGGCCGCGCGCCGTACTACGAGGAGTTCCAGATCCACCTCGAGCCGCACCGCTCGGTGCTCGACGGGATCCTCCAGGCGAAGGCCGAGACCGACGGCTCGATCGGCATCCGCTGCTCCTGCCGCGCCGCGATCTGCGGGTCGTGCGGGACCCGGATCAACGGGCAGCCGGGCCTGGCCTGCCACACCCACCTGTCGGACGCGGTCAAGCGCAACACCGACGGATCCAAGGTCATCACGATCGAGCCGATGGGCAACATGCCCGTCATCAAGGACCTGATCGTCGACATGGACGCGGTCCACTGGAAGAAGCAGGCCCGGGTCACCCCGTGGCTGCTGGCCCAGGACCCGCTGCCCGAGCGCGAGCACATCGTCCCGCGCGAGGCGATGGTCGACGTCACCCAGTCGATGGCCTGCATCCAGTGCGGATCGTGCGTGTCGGACTGCCTGTCGATGGAGATCGACCCGCTGTTCATCGGCCCCGCGGCGCTGGCCAAGGCGTACCGCTTCGTCGGCGACCCGCGCGACGTCCGCCAGAAGCAGCGGCTCGAGGACCTGGCCGAGGACCCGCACGGCCTCTACGCCTGCACCCACTGCTTCAAGTGCATCGACGCCTGCCCGAAGGGCGTCGCGCCGATGAGCCAGATCATGCGGCTGCGGCGGATCGCGTCGCAGGACCACCACATCGTCGACCGCAACAACGGCGAGCGGCACGAGATGGCGATCGTCAACAGCGTCGAGAAGTACGGCACGCTCAACGAGACCAACATGGTCCCGGACTCGTACGGCGGCAAGCTCGCGCCCGCGGCGGCGAAGGAGATGCTGGCCTCGCTGCCGGTGATCACCAAGGCGCTGCTGCGGCGCAAGGTCACGCCGAAGACCGCGCTGTTCCACCACAAGAACCCGGATCAGAAGCAGATCCGGCGGATCTACGACGAGGTCCACGCCCGCGACGAGCGACTCGAGCTGAACCTCTACATCACCCAGCCCGACGAGGACTCGGACCTGCGCCAGCCCGGCGGCGGGCAGCCGACGAACGTCCCCGGATCGGGGCCGGGCGTCGGCAGCGCCGGATCGACCACGACCCCGACCGGGCAGCGCGAGCACGCCCAGAGCGTCGAGCAGGAGGAGAACGAATGAAGGTCGCCTACTGGCCCGGCTGCGTCAGCCGCGGCTTCACCCCGGAGCTGCACGGCTCGGTCGCGGCGGTCGCGCCGCTGCTCGACATCGAGCTGGTCGAGCTCGATCGCGCCAACTGCTGCGGGGCCGGCGTGATCGCCGAGCACAACCAGGAGCTCGCGGACACGCTCAACGCCCGGACCTTCGCGCTCGCGCAGAACGAGATCGCCAACGGCGCCGAGATGATGATGAACATCTGCTCGACCTGCCAGGGCGCGCAGAGCGAGTGCCAGGAGCGGCTGGACGCCAGCGCCGAGTACCGCGACGTGATCAACGGGCACCTGGCCCCCGAGGACCTCAACTACACCCAGGGGATCACGAACAAGAACTTCCTCTGGATGCTGGTCGAGGAGATCGGCCTCGACGAGCTCGCCAAGAAGGTCAAGCGGCCGCTGACCAACCTGCGGGTCGGACCGTTCTACGGCTGCTACATCGTGCGGCCGGTCGAGCGGATCGGGATCAGCGACGAGCAGCCCCGCGACCGCTACCTGGAGCGCGTGATCGAGACGCTCGGCGGCACCGTCGTCGAGTACGCGGGCTCGCAGAAGTGCTGCGGGTTCCCGATCTCGCTGATGCAGAAGGAGACGTCGATGCGGATGGCGGGTCAGCACCTGTCGGACGCCAAGAACGCCCAGGCCGACTGCCTGGTCACGCCGTGCCCGCTCTGCCACCTCAACCTGGACATGCAGCAGCCGGTGATCGACCGGACGATCAAGTCGAACCTGCAGATGCCGGTGCTGCACCTGCCGCAGATGGTCGGCCTGGCGCTCGGCCTCGAGCCGAAGCAGCTCGGAATGGGCAAGCACGTCGTCAAGCCGACGGCCGTGATCGACTGGTCGACCTCGGTGGTCGGCGCCGTCGCCGCCTGAGCGCCCCGGCGGCGGGCCGTCCGGCCGCCCCGAGGAGCCCGACGGCCTCGCCATGCGCGGGGCCGTCGGCGTTCCGGGACGTCCTACGGCGTCAGCCCGGCGCTCATCAGCGCGTCGAGCTGGTCGGCGGCCGGGTCGTAGAGCTCGGACGGCACCGACAGCAGCGGGATCGGGTGGGCGATCCCCTGCCGCTCGGCCAGCGGCGCGAGCAGCGACCCCGGCACGTCGCGGACCGCCGACAGCAGCAGCCGCCGCACCGCGTTGGGGACGCCGGGCCGGATCACCAGCAGGTCGGCGAGCGGGGCTGAGTCGCGCCGGGCCAGCTCGGCGGTGCCGTCCGGGGTCTCGCCGGACTCGACGGCGCCCTCGACCCGCACCCCGTTCTCCTCCAGCGCGGCCGCGAACACGTGCGCGGCGTGCGCGGCGGGGTCGTGCACGGTGCGCAGCTCCTCGACGGCCGCGCCGCCGGCCGGCAGGGTGCCCTGCACGGTGAACTCGTTGGTGCCGGCGGCCCGGGTCACGGTCAGGTCCGGCTCGCCGCCGGCGGGGCCGGTGCCGGCCTCGTTGACCACCTCCAGGTTGGCGCCCATCGGCTCCAGGGACACCTCGACCCCGTCGCCCTCGGCGGCGCCGGGCTCGGCCCGCACGGTGACCGTCCCGGTGTCGTAGTCCTCGTTGGCCGCGGCGGTCAGCGCGGAGATCTCCGCGGCGTAGTAGT
>JACYYK010005867.1_pt1 | contig 10291 bp, 9 predicted proteins | sample 8236871 | NCBI WGS metagenome assembly JACYYK01 (sample SAMN14103087, study PRJNA606662) | landfill metagenome | isolation source: landfill solid waste inoculated with endophyte fungus Paravalsa indica | place: India:New Delhi, Okhla landfill site | collected 2017-11-05 | reverse complement strand
CGGGCCCGCCGCTCCAGCAGCGCGCGTTCGCGGGCGTTGCGGGTCAGTTCGGCGGCGCGGGTGAACTCGCGGTGGGCTTCGGTGTGGCGGCCGAGCTTGGTGAGGAGGTCCCCGCGCACGCTGGGCAGCAGGTGGTAGCGCGCGAGGGCGGGTTCGTCGCGGAGGCGGTCGACCAGGTCGAGCGCGGGTGCGGGGCCGTCGGCCATGGACACGGCGACGGCGCGGTTGAGTTCCACCACGGGTGACGGGTGGACTCGCGCGAGGGTGGCGTACAGGTGTGCGATGCGGTGCCAGTCGGTGTCGTCGGGTGTGGTCGCGCGGGCGTGGCAGGCGGCGATCGCGGCTTGCAGGGTGTACGGGCCGGGAGTGTCGGTGAGGGTGAGAGCGCGGTCGAGTGCGGTGAGTCCGCGGCGGATGAGGAGGCGGTCCCATCGGGTGCGGTCCTGGTCGAGCAGGAGGACGGGTTCGCCGTCGGGGCCGGTGCGGGCGCGGGTGCGGGAGGCCTGCAGTTCCAGGAGGGCGACGAGGCCGTGGACTTCGGGTTCGGTGGGGGCGAGTTCGGCGATCATGCGGCCGAGTCGGAGGGCTTCGGAGCACAGGTCGGTGCGGATCCACTCCTCGCCCGACGTGGCCGCGTAGCCCTCGTTGAAGATCAGGTAGACGACTTCGAGGACCGAGGACAGGCGGGGTGCGAGGTCGGAGGCGGCGGGGACTTCGAAGCGCACGTGTTCGCGGGTGAGGGTTTTCTTCGCGCGGCTGATGCGCTGGGCCATGGTGGGTTCGGGGACGAGGAAGGCGCGGGCGATCTCGGCGGTGGTGAGGCCGCCGAGGACGCGGAGTGTGAGAGCGACGCGTTTGTCCGTGGAGAGCACGGGGTGGCAGGCGGTGAAGACGAGGCGGAGCACGTCGTCGGTGATGTCGTCGACGTCGGGTTCCTCGAACTCGGTGTGCGTGGGTGTGTCTCGGCCGAGTTCGTCGAGTTTGCGTTCGAGCCGCCGGCGGCGGCGTAGTTCGTCGATGGCGCGTCGTTTGGCCACGGTCTGCAGCCAGGCTCCCGGTTTGGTGGGGATGCCGGAGACGGGCCACTGTTCCAGGGCGGTGACGAGGGCTTCCTGGGCGAGTTCCTCGGCCAGGTCGAGGTCGCGGGTCCAGCGCACGAGTGAGGCGGTGATGCGGGCGGAGTCGATCCGCCAGACCGCGTCGAGGACACGGCGCACCTCGGTGGTGTCCACGCGGGCTATTCAACCAGGTGAGCCGTGCCGTCGACGCGTTCGGGGCGGGTCGCTCAGCGGGTGAGCTCCTCGCGGCGTCGGGCTTCGGCCTCGCGCATGCGGGCTTCGGCTTCCTTCACTTCGGGGGTGAGGGCGTCGCCGAAGTCGTCCTCGGTGAACACGCGGCGGATCTCGATCTGGCCGCCGGGGCCGAGTGGGGCGCGGCGGGCCCACTCGATCGCTTCGTCGCGGGAGGAGACGTCGATGACCCAGTATCCGGCGACGAGTTCCTTGGCCTCGGTGAAGGGGCCGTCGGTGACGGTGGGTGTGTTGTTCTCGTCGAAGGTGACGCGGGCGCCTTCGGAGCTGGGGGCGAGTCCGTCGCCGTCGAGCATCACTCCTGCCTTGACGAGCTGCTCGTTGAAGGCGGTCATCTCGGTCAGTTCCTGCTCGGTGGGCATGCCGCCGGCTTCGGAGCGCTCGTCGGCCTTGACGAACATCAGGTAGCGCATGATGTGTTCCTTTCGGGTGTGGGTGGGCGTGGTGCCCGCCTCTGTATTCCCGTCGAACGGGCGCTGCCTTTCTCGACACGGTCGCGGATTCTTTTCTGTGACGAGCGTGCGCGGGCCCACAGGTGCGGTGTCGTTAAGGTTTCGACCATGTTCTCGCGCTTCGTTGCTCTGGGTGACTCGTTCACCGAAGGGGTCGGTGATGACGACCCCTCCTCCCCCAATGCCGTGCGTGGGTGGGCCGATCGGGTCGCCGAGCAGTTGGCTCGGGCGCGGCCGGGTCTGGCCTACGCGAACCTGGCGATTCGGGGGCGGCTGCTGCCCCAGGTGCTGGCCGAGCAGCTGGAGCCGGCGTTGGAGATGAAGCCGGATCTCGTGACGCTGTACGCGGGCGGGAACGACTTGATGCGGCCGAAGGTGGACGTCGACGCGTTGTGCGACGACTACGACGCGGCGGTGGAGCGGCTGGCCGCCACGGGCGCCACCGTGGTGTTGTTCACCGGCGTCGACGGTGTGGAGGACCCGATCTTCCGGCGGATGCGGGGCCGCACCGCCGTGTACAACGAGCACGTGCGGCTGATCGCGGCCCGGCACGGCGCGCGGGTGGTCGACCTGTGGGCGATGCGCGCGTTGCGGGATCGGCGGGTGTGGTCGGCGGACCGGATCCACCTGAACACCGACGGGCACGTGTTGGTGGCGGCGGAGGTGCTGGATGTCCTGGGCGTCGAGCACGAGGTCACGCCGACGCCGCTGGGTGAGGCGGTCGTGTTGAGCCGGGCGCAGCAGCGGGCGCAGAACCTGCAGTGGGCTCGGGAGCACGCGCTGCCGTGGATCGGGCGGCGGTTGCGGGGCGCGTCCTCCGGGGACGGGCTCCGCCCGAAGCGGCCGACGCTGGAGCCGGTGACGGTGGCCGAGGCGGCGTCCGGGGACTGACCTGTGCGCGGTCGACGGTAGGAGACGCGAGAAGGGGGCGGCGCCGGTGGGTGCCGCCCCCTTCGTCATGGGTTGGTCAGGTGCTCGTCAGGCGTCACTGTCGGCCGAAGGGCGGGCCCTGCGGCGGCATCTGCCCGCCGTGCGGGGGCGGGTAGTGACCCTGCTGCGGTCCGCCGTACGGCGGCTGCTGCTGCGGCTGCGGGAGCTGCGGAGGCGCCGCGGGCGGCGCGCTCTGCGGCGGGGCGGGCGGAGGAACGGACTGGGTCGTCTCCTCCTGCTGCTCAGGCGCGGGTGGCTCGTCCTGCGGGCGGGAGCCCTTGAGCGCCGACACCGCCGGCGGCGGGGTGCCACCACCGGGCGTGTTCAGCGGGCTGGGCACCTCCTGGCGGGCGACGGCCTCGGCCTCGCGGACCGCTTCGGCGACCTTGGGGTCGGTGGAGGTGTCGAACCAGGCCGACACTTCCTCGTCGTCCATCGACGGTGACGGGGTCTCCTCGGCGGGCGGCTCGTAGCGGAAGACACCGTCCTCGCCCTTCGCGCCGAACTGGCGGGCGAAGCCTTCGAGTGCCTTGCCGAAGTCGGAGGGCACCAGCCACACCTTGTTCGCGTCGCCCTGCGCCATCTGCGGGAGGGTCTGCAGGTACTGGTAAGCCAGTGCTTCCGGGGTCGGCCTGCTGGCCTTGATCGCGGCGAACACCTTCTCGATCGCCTTGGCCTGCCCCTGCGCCTGCAGGTAGCGGGCGGCGCGTTCACCCTGGGCGCGCAGGATGCGGGACTGCCGTTCCGCCTCCGCGGACAGGATCGCCGCCTGCTTGGAGCCCTCGGCCGCGAGGATCTGGCTCTGCTTCTGGCCCTCGGCGGTCTTGATGGCCGCTTCCCGCTCACCTTCCGCGGTGAGGATCATGGCGCGCTTCTCACGGTCGGCGCGCATCTGCTTCTCCATCGAGTCCTGGATGGAGGGCGGCGGGTCGATCGCCTTGAGCTCCACGCGGGCGACGCGGATACCCCAGCGGCCGGTGGCCTCGTCGAGCACGCCACGCAGCTGGTTGTTGATCTGGTCGCGGGAGGTCAGGGCGTCCTCCAGCGACATGCCACCGACGAGGTTACGCAGCGTGGTGGTGGTCAGCTGCTCGACGCCCACGATGTAGTTCGAGATCTCGTACACGGCCGCGCGGGAGTCGGTGACCTGGAAGTACACGACCGTGTCGATCGAGACCGTCAGGTTGTCCTGCGTGATGACCGGCTGCGGCGGGAACGACACGACCTGTTCGCGCAGGTCGACGCGGGCGCGCACCTTGTCCAGGAACGGCACCAGGAAGTTCAGTCCCGGCCCGGCGACGGTGCGGAACCGGCCGAGTCTCTCGATGACCGCCGACTGTGCCTGTGGGACCACCATCAACGCCTTCGCGATCGTGATGATCACGAACAGGGCGATGATGGCGACCACGATCCATGTTGTCGCGCCTTCCACGACCCTCTCCTAACTCGTGCCGTTCTGTTGTGGACACCGCGGAGGCGGTGTCAGGGTGAGGACGAGACGACGGCGGTCGCGCCGGCGATCTCGACGACCGTCACCGTTGTCCCGGGCTCGATGACCTCGGTGTCGGTCAGGCTGCGCGCCGACCACACCTCACCGGCGAGTTTGACCTGTCCCCCGGCGCTGTTCACGGTGGAGATCGTCACCGCGGTCGTGCCGAGCAGCGCGTCGGTGTTGGTGCGGACGTCCGTGCCGCTCAACAGTTTCCGCTTCAGCGCGGGGCGCGCCAGGATGATGAGCCCGGCGGAGGACACGCCGAACACGAGCACGTCGATGATCGGGTTGCCGGTCAGCGCGGCGGAGGCCGCTCCGGCCAGTGCTCCCAGGCCGAGCATCACGAGGACGAAGTCCCCGGAGAGCACTTCGGCCACGACGAGGACGAGTCCGACGATGAGCCAGATGATGGCCGCTGTCATGGGCTTATGCTCCCAGATCCCCGATCACGACACCGACTGGTTCCCATGCCGTGTCCCAGCTGTTATCTCGACTGTCCCTCACGTGCCGTCGCTGGTGACGAAATCGATCAAACGTTCGACCGCGCCCAGGAGCGGGGTCTCGATGTCGCGGAAACCGCGCACGCCCGCCAGGACGCGCCGCCAGCCGTCACTCGGCTCGCCCCAGCCGAGCGCCGCGCACACACCGCTCTTCCAGTCCGTCCCCTTCGGGACGGTGGGCCAGGCGGGGATGCCCACGCTCGCGGGTTTGACCGCCTCCCACACGTCGACGTACGGGTGGCCGGTGACGAGCACGTGCTCGTGGTCGACGGCGGCCACGAGCCGGGCCTCCTTGCTGCCGTCCACGAGATGGTCGACGAGCACCCCGAGCCGTCTGCCGGGGGCCGGATCGAACGCGGCGATCCGGTCGGCGAGGCCGTCCACCCCGTCGAGGGGCTCGACCACCACTCCCTCCACGCGCAGGTCGTGGCCCCACACCCGTTCCACGAGCTCGGCGTCGTGCAGGCCCTCGACCCAGATGCGGGAGCCGCGGGCGACGCGGGCGCGCAGGCCGTCGACACGCACCGACCCGGACGCCGACCGCGACGGCGCGGAGGAGCGCTGCGGGCGGGGCGGGACGAGCGTGACCGGTCGACCGTCGACCAGGAACGCCGCGGGCCCGAACGGGAACACCCGGTGCCGGCCGTGGCGGTCCTCCAACACGACGCCACCGGGTTCGCAACGCACCACCGCGCCGCAGAACCCGCCCGCCGCGTCCTCNNACCACGAGTCCGGTCTCGGCCGGCACCTGCGGGACCTGCCGCCGCGCACGTCGGGGTGTGGCGAGCACGTCGTCATACGAATGGGAACGCACGGCCGTGACCGTAACCGCCGGACCGCTGCGTGCTGCGATGCCACGCCGGTGCGATCCCCGGCGCCGGTCCGGGGGCAGCGGTCAGAACAGCGGCCACGGCAGCGCGCGCCAGTCCTCGCCGGGCGCGGGGAACGTGCCGTCGGCGAGCAGCGCATCGCAGCGGTCGGCGACCGCCCGGATCTCCTCCCCCGTCAGGTGTTCGGCGAGCGCGGCCCCGAGGTCGCCGTCGAGGTCGACGCGCAGCTTGCCGAGCTTGTCCTCGACGTCGTCGGGCAGCGGCTGACCGATCCAGCCCCACAGCACGGTGCGCAGTTTCGGGTCGCTGTGCAGGCAGACACCGTGGTCGATGCCGTAGACGCGGCCGTCGACGCCGTGGAGGACGTGCCCGCCCTTGCGGTCGGTGTTGTTGACGACGACGTCGAGCGCCGCGAGTTCCCGCACGCCGGGGTGGTCGGCGTGGGCGAGGACGGCGGGGCGGCCGTCGGCGTCGTGGGCGTGGAGGACGACCCGCCACCCGTCGGGGACCGCGTCGGCGGGACACACCTCGACCAGGTCGGTGTCGGTGGTGTCGATCCACAGCTGCACCATGCCCTCGCCGAAGGGGCCGTCGCGGAGCACGGTGGGTGGGACGTGTCCCAGCCCGGACGCCGCCGAGATCAGGTAGGTGGCGGCTTCCCGGCCGGCGAGGGTTCCGTCGGGGAAGTCCCAGAGGGGCCGCTCCCCCGACACCGGCTTGTACACGGCGTGGGCGCTGACCCCGTCCAGTTCGAGGGTGCAGAAGAGGGTGAGGTTCGAGGCGTCCACGAGCCGGCCCTCGACGTCGAGCGTGCCGTGCGTGAGCAGTTCGGTGGCCGCGGGATCGGTGGCCTCCACGGGGTGCCCCACCGCGCGGTCAGTCCTCGTCGACCACGTCGTTGCCGCGCCGGTATCCGTTCTGCCTCGGGCAGATGTGGCCGGTCGGGTCGAGGGGTTCGCCGCAGAGCGGGCACGGCTTGCGGCCTGCTTTGACGACCCGGTCGGCGCGGACGGCGAACGCGCGGGCGGCGGCGGGCGTGAGGAACACGCGCACCGCGTCGGGGCCTTCCTCGGTGTCGTCGAGCACGACGGCTTCATCGATCTCGGTCTCGGTGATCGCGAGCAGTTCGATCACCACCGCCTTGCTCTCGGCGTCCCAGCCGAGGCCCATGGTGCCGACGCGGAACTCCTCCTCGACCGGCACGTCGAGCGGCTCGTTGTCGACGAGGTCGTCGCCGACGTCGTCGGGGACGTCGGCGCCGAACCGGCTGGCGATCTCGTCGAGCAGCGACGCCAGTCGTTCGGCGAGCACCTCGACCTGCTGCTTCTCGATCGTCACGCTGATCGTGCGCGTGTCCTCACGCGCCTGCAGGTAGAAGGTGCGATCGCCTGGTTGCCCGACGGTGCCCGCGACGAAGCGGTCGGGTTGACGGAAGACGTGGATGACACGAGCCATGGCATCTATGACCCTATGCCAACTCCCACGATCGGGCTCGTTCGGGGGCTGGAGTCTGTCGCAAGATCTTCTAGGCTGGCGCAATGCCTTCACTCGCGCCCTACGGCAGCTGGACATCTCCGATCGGTGCGCACGACGTGGCCGCGGCCGGTGTCACCCCGCAGTGGGTGGACGTCGTGGACGACGCGGTGTGGTGGGCCGAGTCGCGGCCCGCCGAGAACGGCAGGGTCGCACTGATGCGGTGGGTCGACGGCGTGGTGGACGAGGTGCTGCCCGCGCCGTGGAACGCGCGTAACCGCGTCCACGAGTACGGTGGGCGCCCGTGGTTGGCGGTCGGTGACCTGGTGGTGTTCACGCACTGGGACGACCAGCGCGTCTACGCGCGGGATCTGCGCGACGGCACGGTCACCGCGCTCACTCCGGAGCCGGAGCGGCCGCAGGGTGTGCGGTTCGCCGATCTGCGTCCGGGACTGCCCGGTGAGGTGTGGGCGGTGCGGGAGCGGGTGCTGGGCACCGATCGCACCGACGTCGCGCGGGATCTGGTGGCGGTGCCGCTCGCGGGCGGTGAGCCGCGGGTGCTGGCCGCGTCGCACCACTTCCTCACCGCTCCGCTGCTGTCCCCGGACGGCCGTCAGGCGGCCTGGTTGGGGTGGGAGCATCCGGCGATGCCGTGGGACGAGACCTCGCTGTGCGTGGCCGACGTCGCGGCCGACGGCACGGTCGGGCCGCACCGGGTGGTGGCGGGCGGCGACGGGACGTCGGTGTGTCAGGTCGAGTGGGACAGCCCCGACGCGTTGCTCGTGCTCGCCGATCCGGGCGGGTGGTGGGTGCCCCATCGCGTCGTGCTCGACGACGACCGTGCGGCGGTGACGCCGTTGACCGCGGTCGAGGAGGAGCTGGGCGGGCCGCTGTGGAAGCTGGGGTCCCGCTGGACGACCGCCCTCGGCGGCGGCCGGCACGCGGTACTGACGTCGCAGGGCCTGGGTGTGCTCGACGAGGCGACCGGGTCGCTCACCGCGGTGGCGGAGGAGCTGACCGCGTGGACGCCGACACTGGCGCGGCACGGCGACGGTGTGGTGGGCGTGGCGGCCGGGCCGCGGCGCGGCGTGGGTGTCGTGCGCGTCGACCTGCGGGACGGGACGATCTCGGATTTGACCGATCCGCAGCCGACCCCGCCGGCGGAGTACCTGCCGGTGCCGCGGGTGCGCACGTTCCAGGCCGAGGACGGCAGCCGGATCCCCGCCTACGTGTACCCGCCGACGAACCCCGACCACGTCGGGCCCGACGACGAGAAGCCGCCCTACCTGGTGCACGTGCACGGCGGCCCCACGGGACGCAACCACGCGGTGCTCGACCTCGACTTCGCCTACTTCACCAGCCGCGGCATCGGTGTGGTCGCGGTGGACTACGGCGGGTCCACCGGCTACGGCCGCCGCTACCGGGAGCGGCTGCGGGGCCAGTGGGGTGTGGTCGACGTGGCCGACTGCGCCACCGTGGCGCAGGCGCTGGTCGACGAGGGTGTGGCCGACCCGCGGCGATTGGCGATCCGCGGTGGCAGCGCGGGCGGGTTCACCGCGGCGGCGTCCATCACGTCGGTGCGGACGTACCGGGCGGCGACGGCGAAGTACCCGATCCTGGACCTGCTGCCGTGGAGCAGCGGCGGCGGCGAGACCCACGACTTCGAGTCCCGCTACGCCGAGGGTCTCGTCGGGCCGCTGCCGGACGTCGACGGCCGCTACACCGACCGCTCCCCCGTGCACAACCTCGACTCGCTCGCGGGCCCGGTGCTGCTGTTGCAGGGGCTGGAGGACGAGATCTGCCCGCCCGAGCAGGCGGAGCGGTTCGTCGCCGCGCTGAAGGGCAGCGGTGTGCCGCACGCGTTGGTGACGTTCGAGGGCGAGCAGCACGGGTTCCGCAAGGCGGACACGATCGTCGCGGCACTGGACGCCGAGCTGGCGTTCTACGGGGAGGTGTTCGGGTTCTCGGTCCCCGAGGTGCCGCCGGTGGAACTGAGGAGCTGACAGCGACGACNNGGGGACGACAGGGGGAGGTGACCGTGCCCGCTCACGTGCGACCGGTACGGCCCGGTGACACGGTGGTGCTCGTGGCGTGTTCGGGCCCGGTGGACGCCGACGCGCTGGACGGCGGGGTCGAGGTGCTGGAGTCGTGGGGGCTGCGGGTGCGGATCGGGGGAAGCGTGCGCGCCCGGCATCCGCGGCTGGGGTACCTGGCGGGCAGCGATTCCGACCGGGCCCGTGATTTCCAGCAGGCCTGGCTGGATCCGGACGTCGCGGCGGTGATCTCCGCCCGCGGCGGCTACGGCAGTCAGCGCATGCTCGACCTGGTGGACTGGGAGGCGGTGCGGCGGGCGCCCGCGACCGCGTTCGTCGGATCCAGCGACGCCACCGCCGTGCACGCGGCGGTGGCCGCGCACGTCGGGAGCCCGACCGTGCTGGCGTCGATGCCCGCGACGGCCTACTTCGACGAGGTGGCGGCCGAGCATCTGCGGCTGGCGTTGTTCGAGCCGCACACGCCCCGCCCCCTGCCCAGCCCGAGGGCGGAGACGTTGCGGGGTGGACGCGCCCGGGGGCGTCTCGTCGGCGGCAACCTCACGGTGCTCGCGGCGAGTGTCGGCAGCACCGAGTCCTGCTCGGCGCGCGACGCGATCGTGGTGTTGGAGGACGTCGACGAGGAGCCCTACCGGATCGACCGGATGCTCACCCAGCTGTTGCGTGCGGGGTGGTTCGACGGGGTGGCGGGCCTGGCGCTGGGGTCGTGGACCGACTGCGGCGGGGACTGCGCGGTCGTGCGGGACGTGCTGTGCGAGCGACTGGAGCCGCTCGGGGTGCCGATGGTGTGGCGCGTGGACGTGGGCCACCACCCGGGTGCGCTGGCGCTGCCGTTGGGGGTGCCGGTCGAGCTCGACGCCGACACCGGCACGCTCACCCCGCGGGTGTGACCGCCGCGGTCACGCCGGTGAGCCGCGGCCGCCTAGGCTCGCGCGTATGCGGATGGACGTGCCCACGGCGCGGCGGTTGTTCACGGCGGCGCGGGTGGCGAGGCTGGCGACCGCGGACGCCGACGGGGTGCCACACGTGGTTCCGGTGACGTTCGCGGTGGACGGCGACGACGTTGTGTGGGCGGTCGACGCGAAACCGAAGACCACGACGGCCCTGCGACGCCTCCGCAACATCGCCGCGCGACCGACCGTGTCGCTGCTGGTGGACCACTACGCCGAGGACTGGTCGACGTTGTGGTGGGTGCGCGCCGACGGGCACGCCACGATCGGCGACCCGGCCACGGACGCCGCGGCGGTGGCCGC
>JACYYK010016271.1_pt1 | contig 10302 bp, 5 predicted proteins | sample 8236871 | NCBI WGS metagenome assembly JACYYK01 (sample SAMN14103087, study PRJNA606662) | landfill metagenome | isolation source: landfill solid waste inoculated with endophyte fungus Paravalsa indica | place: India:New Delhi, Okhla landfill site | collected 2017-11-05 | reverse complement strand
ATCGCAGCTCCGAGCCTGCCCGTGCCTCCGGCGACAACGACGTGCGGGCTGAGCCGGCGCTACCACCGGCGCAAGCCTCCAGTGGAACGGTGCCCTATTCCGATCTGCCGCCGATTCCCGCAGCCGATGAATACCGGCCGCCGACTTGGTCACCCCATTCCGGCAACGCCAACCCACCGAGCAACGGTCAGCCGTGGCAACCTCGGGAGCAGTCGCAGCCGAGCCAGCCCCCAACTCCGCCGCTGTCGCCGCCCTCGCTGCAAGACCGCACCGCCGCCTATCCTGCGCCAGCGAACGCCTACCCAGGCGGTTTCCAGCGCAGCGAGCCAGCGGCACGGTACGCGTCCGCACTGCAAGAACCACCGCGGCAGCCGGCCCGGCCGATCGCCGAACCGCCGCGCGATGACAGCGGTTGGTTCGCGATCCAGCCCTAACGTTTTCCGAGGGCCTTACGGCTGCCCGGCGGCGAGCTTTTCTTGGAGCAGCCGCAGCGCCAACTGATAATCGCTCACCTCCGGAGCGAGTTCGACCGCCCGCTGCAACTGCTGCAGCGCTTCGGGCAATTGTCCGTCGAGGTACAGCGCCAGGCCATAGCGGTACTGGACGACGGCGTTCTCCGGCGCCAGTTTGGAGTCGCGGGCCAGCAGCGGGAGTTCCTCGCGGCGGAGTTCCGCCGCCCGCTCGCGAGCTCGGTTGTCCCCTTGCTGCCCCACCTGGTCCAGCAGGGCCGCCAGATTGGTCCGCGGGCCCGCCATGTTCGGCTCAACCCGAATCGCGGTCTGGTATGCCGCAATCGCATCAGGCAACCTGCCGCGCTGCTCGCACAAACTGGCCCAAGCCATGTGCGCTCCCGCGCGGTCGGCCGTCACGGCCAGCGCCGACTGCACTTCCCGCAGCGCCAAATCGACCTGCGTTCGCTCCCCGGCCGACAGTCTCTGATAGACCGCCGCGGTCGCTAACAACTGCGCCGCTTCACTCCGCACCAACCGCGCGTCGTCGCGCAGCAGCGGCAGCAGCGTCCGTTTCATCGTGGCCGGCGGTGCGCTCGCCAGCGCTCGGATCGCCGCGGCGCGGACCAACGGAGGTTCCGCAGTGTCCGCGAGCAATTCCTCCGCAACCTTGACGGCGCTGGCGTCGCCAGCGGCTGCGAGGTTGTCCAGGGCGGTCGCGCGAGCAAGCATCGGCGTGAACTCATCGCGCTGCCGGGCGAGCGCCAACATCCGCTGCACGCCGTCGGGATCGCCGGAGCGATAGGCGGCGATCGCTTCACCAAAGTGCGGCGGGCGTTCGGTTCCATACCACCGCTCGACCGCCTGCATGCACCACTGATCGGTCTGCTGGATCAAGTCAGCGATCTGCGTGTCGCCTTGCTCGGCGGCGGTGAGCCAATCGGCATATTCCCGCAACGTCGCCCGCTGGTCCTGCGGCACCTGATCGAGCGCATCACCGACATGGCATGATGAGCAAGCATTGGGTGTCCCCAAACTGACCGACAGGTCCGGGCGCGGCACGCGGAGGCTGTGATCGCGGCGAAAGTCGACCTCCATGTAGGTCCGCCCCGGCATGTGGCAGTTGACGCACAGCGCCCCCTCGCTGCCGACAGCGTGATGGTGATGGCTGGGGACGTCGTACTTGCCGGCCGGATGCTGATGGCACGAGGTGCAGGTGGCATTGCCCGAATGCTTGAGCTTCAGCGAATGGGGATCGTGGCAATCGCTGCAGCGGATCCCCTTGTGATACATCTTGCTCTGCAGAAACGAACCGTACTCGTAAACTTCGTCTTTGATTTGCCCATCAGGGTAATAGGTGTGTTCCTGCAGCAATTCCAAGTTGAAGAAGTCGTGGTAGTGCGCGCCGGCGACGAACCGCTGGTCCATCACGCCGCGGCGGCTATGACAGGGGGCACAGGACTGCAGTTGCGGCTCTGGGTCGTCCCCTTTGAGTGTCGCCAGGCCATAACCGCGGTGACGGTCCCAAAAGAATGTTTTGTTCTGCGCTAACTCGACATGCAGACTGCCCGGCCCATGGCACGCCTCGCAGCTCACATCGATCTCCGAAAAGGTCGTGTGGTAGCGGGCGGTGTGGGGATCGAAGTTTGGCTGCAGGTTGGTCGAATGACAATCGGCGCACATCGTCTGCCAACGCTGCGCGGTGCCGGTCCAGTGCAGCGGGTCATCCGGGGCGAGTTTGTCTTGCACGTCGGGCGGGCGGAGGTAGAACCACTTTTGATGGATCGTATCCCAACTGATCCGCAGCACTTGGACGCGTGGGATTTCGTTCTCGGCCAGCGAAGCGTCGCGATCAAACTCCACCATGTATTGCTGCAACGGCTCCACCCCGAACACGTACTTGACCTCGAAATCTTCCATTTCGCCGGTCTCGCCTTCGGTGTGGATCATGAACCGCTGGCCGTCGCGGTACATGCGGCTGACGATCCCATCGTGCTCGATCGTCGCGTTGTCGAAATCGCCCAATACGGTGGCGTCGGTCGCCAGGTCCATCGCGCGGTCATGATGCGAACCGGCGAACGCATCCGCCTGTTCGCGGTGGCAGTCGATGCACGCCGCTCGGCCAACATAGGCGGGGGACGCATCGGCGGGCAGTGTTTGCCAGTAATCGGCGAAGACCCAGCCGCCGACGGCCACCAGACCAGCGGCAACCGCGGCCCAGATCGCCCAGGATGTCCGCCCACGCCCGCCAGGAGCTCGACTGCTGGAGCGCGGACGGTTATTCAAAACGACTGGGGTTTTGCGAGTACTCGTCGACGAGCAAGACCGTCGCCTGCTCGCGCATCGCCGCGATCAGCCGGTCGCTCGATTCATCGCGCCGCGGCAGCGCCGCCAATTCACGCGCCGCCCGCAGCAGCGATTCGGCGACATGAAACCGCGCATCGGGATGGGCCGCCACCGGGTCGCCCGGAATCAGATAATCGGGCCGCGGTGCCGCGGGGACGGGCGGATCGAGCGGTTCCGTGGAATCGTCGAGCAATTCCCTGGTGTCCTGGTCGAGCCGTTCATCCAGCGCCGATCCGTCGAGCACGCTCCCCTGACGGCGGATCACGTCCAATACGTCGTCGAGCAGTGCGTCGCCGGTCGACGGGATCGGGGCGGTCGGGTCATTGGCCTGGCGCCGCAGTGCCTGTTCAATCCAGCGCCGCGCCGGTTCGCTCAGCGGCGCCACAACTTGATCGGCGCCCCCGTCGGCAGCCGGTGGATCGGCGCTCGGTTGCGGGGCGTCAGGGGCCTGGGCAGGGGTTTGACCGAGAACCGTTCCGGACAACCCGAGGACCACAACAAAGCAGGCGGCGTTCAGCAGGCGGTGCATGACACATGGTTCCCCAACGTGTGGCAGCATCGCGGTGAGGCAATTTCGCCACGACCCGAACGACTTATCTCGCTGCACAGGATCATCTGAACTGCGACGAGACACCAAAGAAAATGCGGATGAGAGGATTTGAACCTCCACGCCCTAAAACGGGCACTAGATCCTGAGTCTAGCGCGTCTGCCAATTTCGCCACATCCGCGACGCATTGATTCTTCGGCAAGGGTTACCCGTTCGCTCTCGCGACTGGCAACTAAGAGAAAGTTATCTCCTGATCGTCGGCAATGCAAGGGCGGTCAGCTCAACGGATCAGCAACAAAATTTGAGAATCAACATCTTCACCGCTGCTGGTATCGGCGGCCGGCGTCAACAGCCCGGCGGTGCCCATTTCTCGCGGCATCGGAACGAACGCCGGCCCTTGATCGATCGCCAGCGGCGTCCCATCGGCAGCTACCAAGTCACGCGCCAGCCCCTGAGTATCGGCGTGTCGCAGCGTCGTCGGATCCACCTCCCGCCAATCGGCGACCGAGGCCAAGACGCCAGGACTATCGGCGATGCTGAAGCCGAATGACGCGAAGGAACTTTTATCGGCCATCAACCGCAGCAAGAACCGATCCAGCTGCTTCGCCGGTGCCTCGATGTAGTAGAGCTTCGCGCTGCTCGCCCCAGCGGTCGTCTCGATCACCTGGCTCTGCCGCAACTGCGCGACCACTTGCTCCTCGACCGCCCCTGCCGGACCGAGTTGGATGTCGGCTGCCCGCAGCGCCTGCAGCAGCGCCAACGAATCGCGGCCTTCCTGCGTCAGTTCCACAGACACGACCAGGACCGCCACCAGCGGCACGCGCTGAGACGCCGATTGGTCCTCCGCATCGCTCGGCGGCACCGGCACAGCGGGCGCCGATTCGGCCAACATCGTCGCCGGCGCAGGGGGAGGCGATTCGAGTTCCGTTTGCTCGCCGGCCGAGGTGGCCGCCGACGGACGGCGCGGGGTGCCGGTCTGCGGCCCGCCGGCAAGCGCCGAGGGCGTTGCCGGTTCGCTTTCGGCTCGGCCTCCGGGTACCTCCGGCGTCGCCGGATCGACGACCGCTGCGGCGTCCCCGTCGCCCGAGCGATTATCAGCGGCCAACTCCTCGATCGCAGGATCGGCAGAGCGCAGTTCATTGGGATCTGCCTGCGCAAGTTCCTGTGGGTCGACCGGCGCATCCCGCCATGGGCGTCCCCAAGAGAGCGCCAACAACAGCGACGCGGCTAAAACGCCCCCGACGGCGGCCCATCGCCAGGCGGCTGCGGAACTGGCGCGCCCCGTGGCGGTGGTCTCCGCGGCGGAGGCTGTCGGCCCCGCCAGGCGGACCAGCGGATGATTCGCCGACAAATTCTCCGTTTGCGCCTGCTGGATGGCCGCTTCGACCACCCGCTGAGCAAAGCGTTCACCGAGCTTCGCCTGCCGGAGCGGGGCCAACGCCGTCCGCAACTGCGCCCGCACCTCGGCCATCTCCTCGTACTGCCGCAGGGCGGACGGATCCTCCTGGAACCATTGGTCGAGCATCGCCTGCTCGTCGGGGCTCAACGCGCCGTCGAGCGCAGCGCTGAGCAATAGTTCTTTTTCGGATTCTGAAAGCGGCATGGTGATGACACAGCTGAGCGTACCGGACGGTCCTCAACCGCCTGCGGCCGAGCGTGAAGGGGACATCCGGAGGATTAGAAATCGAGTCCGTGAAAATCGGGTTGGTCTGTACTTACGACTGGCTGGTCACGCAAAAAGTTCCGCGTGATCGGCAATAGTTTTAGAGGATTGTGCAGCGCGTGCGGGCATGTACTCACAAAATGCGTGATCGGCGATTTTTTTTATTATTTGCCAAAAGATGCTGGCAAGGCGCCCAAAGATGCGAGAAGGCGACGGGCGTTCATTCCAACGGGGCATCGCCGTCGGCAGCGGCATGCACCGATTGCCCGGGCAATTCGCCCAAATGGCGGGCGGCTTCCAGGAACGACTCCAGGATCACCTGCGCCGCGATCGCATCGACCAGCCGTTGACGCGTCCGCTTGCCGCCTCCGCCAGCGCTCCGCATCCGGCTCTGAGCGGTGGAGGTCGTGAACCGCTCGTCAAATAGACGGACCGGTACCGACGTGGTCTCCCACAGCCAGCGAGCAAACGCCCTGGCTTGGCGACTTTTATCACTCTCCCCACCGTCGCAGTGGATCGGCAGGCCGACGACAAACCCCTCAATCCGCTCGCGTTTGACTAGCGACTGGAAATACGTGCCGTCGCGCGTTTGGCCGGCGACTTGGTGTATTTCCAGCGGGCTGACCAGGATCCGCAGCGGATCGCAGACCGCCACGCCGATGCGGACGGTCCCATAGTCGATCCCTGCTAACCGACCCGTCGCAGGAAAGGCTTCGTGTTCGTTCGGGGACAATTCGTCGAGCATGGTTCTTTAACCGCACGGGCCGCTGTGATTTCACGCCTGTTTTGGCTCCCGCTAAGCCACATGTTTGTTGGACTTGTTGGACCGCGCCTCGATCAGCGCTTGAGCCGGATCTTCGGCGGCCCCTTGCCGATCGGCGGCGGGTGAGCCGGTGAGCCTCTGCATTTGCAGCTCGCTCAAATCGTGCGGCATCGAGCGGAGATGCAGACCTTGTTGGGGAATCGCAATTTCGATGTTGTGCTCACGGAACGCGTCGTCGATCGCCATGTGCAACTCATGCCGCAGCGTGCGCGAATTGGCCAAGCCCGCGGCGAACACTCGCAATTCAAACTCCAGACTGCTCGCTCCAAAACGGCAAAACAGCACGACCGGTTCAGGATCATTCAACGCCAGCGGATTGGCAACCGCTAGATCATAAAGCAGTTTCGTCGCCAACCGCGTGTCCGAACCGAAGGCGACATTGACGGTGATCACCACGCGCAAGTTGGGATTGGACAACGTCCAGTTGACCAAGTTGCCGGTAACGAAATCGCGATTGGGGACAATCAACTCTTTGTTGTCCCAGTCCTGCACCGTGGTGGCGCGAATTCGAATCCGCGTCACCGTCCCCGACACGGTGCCGATCGTCACCGTGTCGCCGACGCGGATCGGACGTTCAAACAACAGGATGATGCCGGAGACAAAGTTGGCAAAAATCTCCTGCAGTCCGAACCCCAGACCGACGGTCATCGCGGCGACCAGCCAGTGCACGCTCTGCCAGCCGATGCCGATTTGGCCAAAGCAGATCGCGGTGCCGATGACCACCAGGGCATACTGGGTCAGCGCGCTGGCCGCATAACGTGCTCCGGCATCCAGTGGCAACCGCTGCAACACCACGATGTCCAGCAGCCCCGGCAAATTGCGGCAGCCCAACACGGTCAATGTCAACCAGATCCCGGCGAACAACAGGTCGACCAGCGTGACGGGTGGATGAAGCCCATCGGGTCCAGGCGGTTTCAGGCCGTTTGTCCAGAACTCGTACTGGTTGAAGTATCCGAGCGCCGGCAGCAGCTCGCGCCAGATGATGATCATCAGCGCCGCGCCGATCACGGCGGCGGTGATGCGGATGATGTTCTGCGCCTGACCGTTGATCTCCGCCAGCCGCAGGTCGAGTGATGTATCGCCGGCGATCGAGACATCGCCCGTCTCGGCGGCGCCTGCCTGGCGGGCTTGCAACACGGCCCGCTTTTCGCGGGCGCGTTTGATCGCGAAGCGGCGGTAGACGACCAACAGCCATCTTAGCGCCAGCGCTCGCACTCCGATCAGCAGCGCGATCACGCCCCAGGTAGCGGCCATCCGCGTCGACAAGCGAATCGCGGTGTAGTGAAAACCGATCGCTGAGACAAAGGCCAAGACAATCGGGACAACCACCAAAACCGCCGTGGCCAGTTTGTAGGTATTGCGTGTCCAGGCTCGCTCTGAGTTGGTCAAAACGACCTGCCCCAAGGCACCGTTTGGCCGCAGCAGCTCAAATGCGATCGTCGCCACGGCCACCGAGGCGACGATCAAGGCCAGTCGCCCGACCGTGCTGATCATCAATTCATCGCCGGTGAACTCCGCCAGCAAACAGACAAAGCCCGCCGGCAGGCAGCTAGCCTTGACCAACGCCATCGAACGGCGGGTGGCGTCCAGACAGTCTGACTTCCAGCCAAAATGAGCATCGCCGAGCCCTTCGTCCAGACAGGTGTGGCGGATGAACTCGACGACCAACAACGCCCCGGCGATCACGAGGGACGCTTTGCCCAGCGCATGTGCAAACTCACCGGCCGGTGCGACACTCGTCAGCCGCCAGCCGAACAGGGCCAACAGCGCCGCTACAGGGACAGCCATCAAAGCGGTGCAGGCGGCCGCGTGCAGTGTCGGCGTAAAGCCCGTAGCACTGGATCGGCGCGCGTCCTGAGCATGCGACTCCAACTGCAGCCGCAGCCTCCGTCGCATGAAAATCAGCCAAAACGGCGGGAGGAGCAGCAGTTCAAAAATGGGATGCGTCCGAATGTCGCTCTGGAGGTGCTTCCAGACATCGGCCCAGTTCTTGATGTCGATCAGACTAACAACTGAAGTGCTCAGCGGCGAAATCAGCGACGGGGTCAACGGCGTGGTGCTGCGCACCCAGAGGATGTTCTCCGAAATGAACGTCGCTTGTTCGTCGACCACCTTGACCAAGTTCTCTTCGGCAGCCTGCAGGAAGTTGAGCCGATTGAGCTGGTTGCGGGCGTTGCTGATCAGCTCGGCATACAGCGCTAACCGGGCGCTGAAGACCTGAATCAAGTCGGCCCGAACATCGACCTGTTCGATCAACCCCAGTTGCCCGCTGACCGAGCGCAAGTGCTGTTCGACCACCGCTTCGGTATCGAGGATTTTGCGGCGTTCATTGTCCCATTCGAGGATTTTGAGGTTCAGCAGCGACTGCTCTTGCAGGCGACTGCGCGCTCGGGCTCGGTAATACTCCGTGTTGGGCAGCTCGGCTTGTTGGCTACGGAGCATCAGCCCGATCGCTTGCGAGAAGTCGGCCGCTTGGGCACGGCTACGGGTGTCGAGGTATTGGCTGCTCAATTCTTCGCACGTCTCTTCAGCCGTCTTGAGATCGTTGCGGGTGACCTCCAGCGCCGCCACCAGGCGCGAATTGGCCTCCGCCAGCTCGCTGTTGACGCTCGCCGCTTGGCGGACCGCCGGATGGGCATTGGCGACCGCGCGGCGCGCTTCGGCGGCCTGCTGCTGTGCTTCCAACTTTTCGCCTTCAGCCAGCGCTCGCTGGAGTTGGCTGAGTTGCCGCTGGGTGGCCTTGAGCGTGCGATCGACCATGTCGCGTTGCAGGCTGACGACGCGCAAGGTTTCTTCGTACGTCTTCGATTCTTGCTGCAGCAGCTCGATCTCACGTTCTTGCAGCGTCCGTGCCGCGCGCAAACGAACCTGTCTGGCCCCGGTCAGCTCAGCGTGCTCACCCGCAGGCGGGGGCGCGGCGAGTTGCTTGTTGACTTCATCGAGCTTGGCCCGGGCCTGCGACAACAGTTCCGGCCCTCGTCTCAGCCGCGCGGTCTGCCGTTCGATGTCCAGCGACAGACTCTGCAGCAGCGCCCGCTGCTCGTTAACCGCGGTATCGCACGCTCGATGGCTCGCTCGCAGCTCGTCCATACTCAGCGCCGCAAGGTTGTGTGGCAACACAAAGGCGGATTCGTTGGTCAAACCATCCGAGCTTTGAAGTCGCTCCAGATCGCCCGCCGCGCTGGCTAACTTGCTGCGCAACTGCTTGGTCTGCGCTGCAAACTGAGCCGCTTTCCTGAGCTGTTCGATCGTCTGCGTGTACTGCTCGGTCATCTGCTGACGGACTTCGTCGGTCAGCCCCGGAATCTCCGGCACGCGTGCCCGCACCGCCTCCATCGCAGCGGCCCAACTCGTTTCGTCCGGCAACTTGCTGTCGCCGTTCGGGTTGGAAGTCGTCGGTGCCGAGTTCGCAGGCGGCGGGGTGGGAGTTGGAGCCGGCGGTGCAGCCGGAACCGCTGCGGGAGCACTCACCGCTGACGTCGACGATCCGGCCCGTGGTGCAGCTGCGGCCGGCGCAGCGGGGCGCAATTGATTGAGCAGCGGCTCGGTATCGCCCGCGCTGCCCTCGGCGGACTGCGTTGCCGCCGCGGTGGGAGGAAAGTCACCGAAGCGAAAACTTTCCTGCGACCATCCCGTCTGCACCCCAGCGGCAGAAATCGTCAGGACAAGCTTCAAGCCCACCGCGCATAGCCGCATGCTGCTACCGATTCCTTTCAGTGCTCGAGCAAACGAAGTGTGACTCGTCGGACTGACTTCTTGTCAGTCGTTTCTGCAGACCGATCAATCGTAGCAGGCCACAGCGCCAGGCTGGGAAGCTTTGCGAGCGTCGACGCCGGAGGCAGGCTAAAGCCAAAACTCCAACGAGGCGGTGCCGATTAACGATTTCCCCAGAGCGTAACAAGCCCGCTCCGGCGGCACAAATGCAATTTCTAATCCTGCGAGCGGACAAACCAGAACCACATGATTCCGCTGGTCGGGATGACGATGAGCAACGTTCCCAGTGCGATGGCGACCGATAACATCTGCGGGCGGACCTGTGTGGCTTATGGATGAGCCGGGGCGGCGGAATGAAAGCGCTTGATGATAAAAAAATGACCGGAATCGCACCAGCCGATTCCGGTCATGATTGCACATCAAAATCAGCGGCTTACGCCGACTAACCGTTACAACGCGTCGCCTTGTAACACGTATTCCGTGAAGGGAACGTTGCTGCTCTTGCCGCGCGGCGTCATGATCGCTTGGTAGACGCGGTAGTCGATCGTCTGCACCACGAACCGGCTGCCGCCGTCGGCAAAGGCCATGTTAACCCCACCGTTGTGCGCCGATGAAGGCCGCGCGATATGGGCAGCCATGTCGCTGTTCGGCATCTGCATACCATAGAGATCGCTGCCGCCAAAAGCAGCGATGGCGTCGGTGGTCGTTGGAACCCCATTAATTCGGTGTTCAGTATTTGGTTGTGGGGCACCACCGAGT
>JACYYK010008432.1_pt1 | contig 10306 bp, 14 predicted proteins | sample 8236871 | NCBI WGS metagenome assembly JACYYK01 (sample SAMN14103087, study PRJNA606662) | landfill metagenome | isolation source: landfill solid waste inoculated with endophyte fungus Paravalsa indica | place: India:New Delhi, Okhla landfill site | collected 2017-11-05 | reverse complement strand
GAAGAAAAAACAATTTGGTTCGTCCTACTAGCTATTGGCTTGTGGACTGGCGCCTTAACCAGTCTCATCGGAATTGTTTTTTTCCTAGGAGCTATCTTGCCAGAAATTGCTCGCTTTACGAGTCCAAAACAAAAAAGTCAACATTTACTCTGGCCAACCGCTTTATGGGGAAGCTTACTACTACTGAATGCTGACACGATTGCACGGACGGTGTTGGCACCTAAAGAATTGCCAACTAGTGCCATTTTATTAGCAATCAGTGGTCCATTATTTGCCTTAATGTTAATCAAAGGAGGTCGCCATGCTAGACATTGATCATTTATCTTTTAGTCGTGGTCAACACAAATTATTAGATAATGTGTCAGCGCGCCTGCCTGCACATCAGATCACAGCATTGATTGGCCCAAACGGTGTTGGTAAATCAACCTTAATTCAACTATTAACGGCAGAGTTATTACCTGATAGTGGTTCAGTAATTAGTCAGGCAAAGCATGTTGCTGTATTATCACAACACAATCAGTTATATGAACCTTTGACTGTCCGTGAATTACTACAACTTAGCCACGCAACCATGGATGAGGAATTGATTGAAACATTACAATTAACACCTTTACTAGACCGCAGTATGTTTGATTTATCTGGTGGACAGCAACAGCTTGCCTGGTTAGGATTTGTTTTACAACAACAACCAGATCTATTAATTTTAGATGAGCCAACAACGTTCTTAGACCTACATTTTCAAGAATTGTTCCTAAAAACGTTGCAACGGCTACAAGAAAAGCGACAAATGACTGTGTTAATGGTACTGCATGATTTAAATCAAGCGTTCCACTACAGCCATCACATTTGGTTGTTACGACGAAGTGCTGATTTAGTTAGTGAATCAGCTGCATTGATGCATAATCAAATCGATTTGCTTTCTGAAGCCTTTGAGACGCCATTACAATTAATAAAAACGCCTAATCAGATGATTATTCAACCAAAATAGATTTTTAATCTATATGGCATAAATAAAAAACACTAATGGACACGATACTATTTCGTCCATTAGTGTTTTTTATTTGCATCAATTATGGAAGTATTAATCATTAGTTAAGTATGTAAAAATGTTACAATGTCCTCAAAGAGGAGGGATGAGATGATTGATTGGAAATACGGGGCATATACAACAATTTGGTGGATTATATTATTAGCTACTTATATCAGCACTAAGGGACTCACTAATAACTTTGGCTGGTCATTCTTAGCGCTATGTATAGCAGGGCTGATAGTAATAGTCGCTAGCTATTTTTACGAGCGTGAACATCCCCAATTTAAAGAAAAAAATAGGATGTCGACGGTTGATCACTTTCGGGGAATCTGGGTGCTATTTATTTTAGTGGTTTATCTAGCTGTTGCACTTCAGGTACCTCATAGTGACATATTTTTCTTGACTTGTATGACACTCGCTCAGATAGTACCAGCGTTCTTCACCAAATACACAAACTCAAAACCTAACAAAAATTAAACGATCCAAAAAACATTAGGCCAACACAGCCTAATGTTTTTTTATGTTTCTAACAAGTGCTATAATTTACCCATAGAGTGAGTACTCACTCATTTACAATCAGAAATTACACAAAGAATATTGGGAGGATACAAGATGACAGAAGTCATTCAAGTGACAGATCTTGTCCAAGGCTATGGCAAAAATATCGTTATTAGCGATATTAATTTATCCGTTTCATCTGGGGAAATTTTAGGTTTAATTGGTCCAAGTGGTTCAGGTAAAACAACCCTCATTAATTCAATCATGGGGATGTTAAAACCCAAAAAGGGATCGGTTACCGTGTTAGGCACAACCATGCCAAACCGTAAAGTTTTAGCTCGCATTGGCTTTATGGCTCAGGCTGATGCTCTTTATGAAACATTAACTGCTAGAGAAAATTTAACTTTCTTTGGTCAAATGCAGGGGATGAATCCAAAAGATCTACCAGAACAAATTGACTATGCAACGAAAGTCGTCAGTTTGAATGAAGATTTGGATAAACACGTTGGCGATTATTCTGGTGGTATGAAACGTCGCCTTTCATTAGCAATCGCTTTAGTTTCGAATCCGGATATCCTCATCCTAGATGAGCCAACTGTTGGTATCGATCCTGAATTAAGACAACAAATATGGCAAGAGTTACACAGATTAAGCCAAGACGGTAAAACGATTCTCCTAACAACTCATGTAATGGATGATGCTGAAGAATCCGATAGTCTATTAATGATTCGTAATGGTATCGCTATTGCACAAGGACGACCAGATCAACTAATAGAAGAATTTGGTGTTAATAATGTCGAAGAAGTATTCGTAAAAGCAGGGAGGGAACAAGATGCGCACACTAGCAATGATTAAACGTGTTTTACAAGAAATGTTGCGGGATAAGCGAACCTTAGCAATGATGTTTATTGCGCCCTTACTAATCCTTACTTTGATGTATTTTCTTTTTCAATCAAACAACAATCAAACCGCCGATTTAGCTGTTCGTCATGTTGACTCAACTTTAGTTAAAGCGGTTAATAATGATAATGTTAAGATTCACCATGTTTCGTCCGATGATTCTGCTAAACAATTAATTCGTGATCATGATTATGCTGCCGTCATGACCCAAAAGGGAGATAAGTTAACACTAACTCTCCAGAATAGTAACCAGACGAAAAGTTCAATTATCAAAAAAAGCCTACAAGCAGGCCAAGTTAAATTGAAAAACCAGGCAACGGTCACCGCTTTAAAGACACAAAAAGAAGCGATTGGAAAGTTGCAACAACAGCTAGCAACCCTGGCAAAGCAAGCTGGTACCCAAACAGATGCCAAAGCAACTTTGTCTGATCAAAAAAACAATTCAGCTAAGAACTACTCAGTTAGCACACATTATATTTATGGCGATAAGAATACCACTTTCTTCGATGCCTTCTTGCCAATTATGATGGGCTTTGTTGTCTTCTTCTTTGTTTTCCTAATTTCAGGAATTGCTCTACTACGTGAAAGAACCACCGGTACATTAAAGCGGTTACTAGCAACACCGGTTAAACGTGGTGAAATCATTACTGGTTATTTAAGTGGCTATGGAATTTTTGCGCTTGTCCAAACACTGCTAATCGTTCTGTACAGTACGTATGTTTTTGATATTCAGATATTAGGTAGTATTTGGAATGTCTTACTAATTAACGTCCTAATGGCCGCAGTTGCCTTAACGATGGGATTGTTCATCTCAACATTTGCCGCATCCGAATTCCAAATGATGCAATTTATTCCAATTGTTGCCATTCCTCAAATATTTTTCTCAGGGATCATCCCCGTTGATCAAATGGCTGGTTGGTTACAAGGCATCGGACATATAATGCCACTTTATTATGGTGCTAATGCCATGAGTGATGTTGTCACCAAAGGATTTAATATCACCCAAATTTGGCCAAATATATTGGCATTACTACTATTTGCCGCTCTATTCTTAGTTTTGAATCTGAACGCAATGCGTCGATATCGTGAAGTTTAAGGAGATTAACTAAATGGCTAATAATATTCCAACACTGTTTGACAAAAGTTTGCAGGCTATGAATATTTCAGATAAACAAAAAGCTGTTTTACGAGCAAGTTTAACCTTATTCTCTGAAAAAGGTGTTGAAAGTACTAGTACCAGTGATATTGCTAAAATGGCTAATGTAGCAGAGGGAACCGTGTATAAACAATTTAAAACAAAAAATGATTTGTTACAGGCTGTTATCGGTTCTGTCATCGATACAGTGGTACCCCAAATTGCTAGTGAATTTGTCAATGAAACGGTGAATACCGAGGAACCAGATTTTAAAGACTTTTTACAAAATTTGATTCAGAATCGGTTGCAATTTTTTATTACCAATTTACCGCAAATTCGCATTTTAATACGTGAAGCAATGACTAATGAAGAGTTACGTTTACAAGTAATTGAAAAAGTCACCCATTTACATTTAAAAAAGTTAGCAAACAGTTTTAAATATTACCAAAAACAAGGTCAACTTGTTGATTGGGAATTTACACGAATTGTCCGCTATATTCTTGGAACAACTGCTAGTTATGCAGCTCCCTTACTTTTTTCAGGAAGCGCCACGTTTAATATAACGCATGCTAGCCAAGAAGCAACTAATTTTTTGATTAAAGGTCTACAGCCTAGATAAAAAAGCAAACCCCCGCTAAATAATTTAGCGGGGGTTTTGCATTTCAAATATTGCCGTACATAATTTAATCATCAACAACTATGCCAAACGCTTTTCTAACATTGTTTGCACAATCGTCATTAGCCAGCAGAAGAACCAATATAAAATCGCAATCGTGATATAAATCGTCATATAATCCTGATCCGCACCAGCAATAATTTGCGCATTCATAAACATTTCACTGACTGTAATCATGGCAGCTAGTGAAGTTCCTTTAAACAAATCGAGCAAAATATTACCAAGTGCTGGAATAGAAATCCGAAAAACTTGCGGGAAAATCACTTTTCTAACAGTCTTACGATAGGGTAATCCTAACGAATAAGCTGCGTCCCATTGTCCCTGACCAACAGCCAAAAATGACGAACGGTAAACTTCTGAGACGAAGGCACTACTACTAACTGTAAAAGCAATCACCGCTGCAGGAAAAGCAGCGGTTTCAAACCCGAAGTAGATCACAAATAAAATCACCAACATCGGCACGCCACGCATAAACGAAATAAAACTACGGGCTGCCCAGTGTAAAACTTTAAAGTGACTAAGTTGTGCCAAAGTAAGCAATAATCCTAAGAGCAATGCTAAAGCAAAACTGACGATCGTTAAGCCGAATGAAACTGGAAAACCAGCTAAAATTGATGGAATTGATGAAATAGCTAGCGGTGCATCAAAGAAATTAGGAATTGAAAGATACTGTAAAAACGCCATAAGCACTTTTCTTAATCCTTAATCGTAAAATTCTTTGAAATATGGACATTTGGCTTCTTAGTCACATCTGCATCATAAAACTTTTCAGACAAATCCTTTAATGTGCCATCTTTTTTGAGAGATGACAGCGCTTTATTCACTTGCTTGGCAAGCTTTTTATTATCCTTTTTCATCAAAATTCCAGTACCAGATCCATCATCTTTCGTTTTAAAGTACATGTTTTTCTTAATTTTTAGATCATTATCAGGAACAGCTTTTAAGGCCAACTTTTGTAGATAATAATCGTTCATAATGAAATCAGTACGACCATTTTTAACATCACGGAGGTAGACATCGTTTGAAACATTATTGTAGTTAACCGTCTTCGCATCAAGTTGCTTGGCTAAACGCTGGTAACTTGTGCCTGCTTCACCAGCAGCTTTTTTACCCTTAATATCATCCCAAGAATTGATTCCTGAGTTATCACTTTTACGAACAACAATACTGTTAAACGAGTGCTTGTATGGGGTTGAGAGCCGATATGATTTCTTACGTTGTGGCGAAATACCAATATCATTAGCTGCCATATCAACCTTGCCCGTTTTGACCGCCGTTAGTTGACCGTCGACATTCAACTGCTTAAATTCAACTTTGCGTCCCATTTTTTTGGCCACAGCACGAACCACTTCGATATCATAACCCGTTAACTTTTTCGACTTTGAGTCATGATATGAGGTCGGATACAGTGTTCCCGACGTCGCGACTTTCAGTGTCGACTTATCCGCTGAATTACTGCTCACTTTTTGGCTATATCCCACTGTTAATAACCCCGCAGCAGCTATTGTTGCGACTCCGATTACCAAACTAACTTTTTTCTTAACCATATGCCTTACTCCTTTTTGGAAACGCTTTCATTTATCAGTATAGAGGGCATATCTTGCTTTTTCAAGAAAATTAAAAAGTTATCTTTTTAAGTCACAAAATCATATATAAAAAAGCTCAAATCCTACAATTTTAGGTAGGATTTGAGCTTTTTATATAATTCAGATAATTAATCATTTGTCAGCAATTTGCGTTAAATATTGATGACTTGCCATCATTTCTTGGCAATTTCCTTGGTCAGCCAAATTAATTTCATAAATCCGGCTGGCTGCTGGATTTAATTCACCAATCACACGCTGCCAGTCCACCAACCCAGTTCCTAATGGCAAACTATCGTGGTCTTTACCCATCGAATCAACCAAATGATAATGTTTCACTTGTGGTTTGAGGTGTTTTATACTCGTAATCAGTGCATCATTATCAGCCTGGACCGAAATAAAGGTATGGCTAACATCAAATGCCAAGGGGAGGTCGGCTTGAATAATCCGGTCTTCAAACGTTGGATCACCATACCAGTAAACTGGTGAAATCCCATTTTCAAAAACCACATTTTCAGGTGCAATCTCTCTTAACCGTGACATGGCATCAAATACTGCGTCTTGTGCTGTCGCAATCGTTGGCCATTGGATCATAATATCACTTGTCGCAGATTTATAAGCCCCATGGACTAATGCATAACTATTAGTTTGTGCCGCCAACTTGATTAAACGCTCAGCACTTTGAATAACAAATCGATACAATGCCGGATTGATTGCTGGATTAGTATATAACTCACAACGTTGATCATGCCATTTCATGGGATGATGAAAAACGATGTGAGGAACTTGATCACTAACATAAGACACCATTTTTAATAAATGTTGCCAACCATCACTTGTAAAGTCTTGATCTGTTAAATGAAATTCAAATACATCAGGATGATACTTTAATCGATCATCAATTTGATTCTTATTAGTGCTAGCCTTTAATCCTAACTGCATGACAGTACCTCCGTTCATTTTATAGTATACACTGTTTAAAAATGGACGATTATTAATTTGTGTCCAGTTATTTGACTACACATGTTAAGCTCTTTAAAAATAAACGACTATGAACCGAGGTACTTTACATGCAAAGCATCCCCAAGTTATTTCATAAAAAACGAATTTGGTTACTTCTTTTATTCCTAATTTCTATGGCTGAATATCTATGGACATTATATATTAACCTGTACGGACCCGGGGTTAACATAGCTTGGGGAATAATTAATTTATCCCTATTAAACATTCTTCTATCATAAAGGTGTAGCTCATGCTTTTTTACAAAACAATTTTTTTAAAGAGTAGATATGAAAAATAAAATACTAATACTTATAAATCTTATCTTCATATTAGTATTCGGAATAATAATTTCTATTAATTACTGCAGACAACAAGCAGAATATAAGATAACAACAATACAACCAAATGAATATCGCATAAACTTACAACAGACATATCCAATTAATAATGTCCAATTAAATACCCTCAAGAAAGGGCAGTTTTCTCAAACCCACTATATTTTTATTGGTTGTCCGACAAATCCTTATTCTCGAAAATTATCATCAGTTGTTAAACAATTATCACGGCGACAAACTGTCTACTATTTCAACACTAATAGATACCCATTGAACTCAGAATTACAAAAACTTACCTGTGATAAAAATCATTCAAAAAAGGGCACTTACTTAATTCAAATACATCATGACAAACGTTATTTCATAAAATAAACCTCACAACATGAATCCACGTTGTGAGGCTTATTTGTCTAACTACTTTTATTCAAAATACGACTTCCAAGCCGTATTAATATTTTGTTTCTTAGTATCGTTACCCCAGAATGGTACCTTAACAACACCGAGTACTTTATCGTTATCTACAAATCCCCAATAACGAGAATCATTAGAAACCGTTCGGTGATCACCTAATACAAAGTACTTACCAGCTGGTACTTTAACCGTCTTCTTGCCGGTCCAACCTTGCCGATCACCCAATTGCTTAAGTGATGACCAATTACCAACTTGGTTGACGTTGTTGGTAGCTGCTTGTTCTGATTCAGAAATGTAATCCTGATCAACAACTTTGCCATTTACTTTAAGAACACCGTCAACGGCACTAACCGTATCACCAGGCAATCCAATGACACGCTTCACATAATCCTTACTTTCAGTTGCGGTTGGATCTTCACCGTAAGCGTCAAAAACAACGACGCTACCACGATGAATCGTTTCTGTTTTTATTTTATCCGTCCTAAAAACAAAAACTCGTTCGCTATTGGTTAGATTTGGATCCATTGATGAGCCATCAACTTTAACCATGGTAAACCAAACAGACCTTACCCCAAAAGCGATAAGTAATCCGACCAAAATTGGAATAACCCAAGACATTATTTCACGAAATGCTTTCATGGGTACGCTCCTTATAAATATTATTATCAATGCTTAATTTTACCATAATTAATACTATAAGGGTTTTAAATTAAAAATAGGTTAATCCATCAATCGTAAATAAAAATAGCCAGAACAAAGTATTGCACCTTCATTCTGACTATTTATTATTGATAATTAACGCTTATGACGCCGTACTGCTTTACGTATTGCACGTTGCTTAGCACGTTCAGCTTCTTTCTTTGCTTCACGTTCACGACGTATTTCAAATGGGTTTTGAATTGTCCAAGTTTGGGCAACCTGGAACGCATTTGAAATCACCCAGTAAAGTGATAGGGCAGAAGGCACTGAAATGGCAAAGATGAAAATCATAATTGGCATAACATATGTCATCGATGTTGTCATACCGTTCTTTTCGGGTTGTCCCATCATCACCAAGTATGATGAAGCAAACGTAAACAAAGCTGCCAAGATTGGCAAGATGAAGTAAGGATCACGTTCTCCAAGTTGTACCCAGAAGAAAGTTCCCGTCTCCAACACCTTTGTCGTACGAATAGCCGTATACAAGGCAATCAAGATTGGCATTTGAACAAGTAGCGGAATAAAGCTAGCAAAAGGATTGACACCTGCATCTTTATACAGTTTCTTTTGTTCTGCTTGCATTGCCTGCATTGTTTCAGGATCACGACTTGAGTACTTTTGTTGTAACTTCTTTAACTCTGGTCCAATTTCTTGCATTTTGCGCATTGATCCCGTTTGATAAACCATCAAAGGTAGGATCAATAAACGAATCAGTACGGTGAAAACAATGATTCCAAAACCATAGTTATTACCAAACCAAGCTGATACACCTAAAATTGAACGTGAGAAGTTAGCAATAATGATACCACGCCAGAAACCGTCGCCTGCGACATGTCCATCATACATCACTGCTGCAATAATCATAATCAATAATGCAACAAGTGCTGTAATTGCCGAACGCATTGTAAACATTTTTCTAAGAGTCTGCATTCGTTCTCTCCATATTATAGTAGTTTTTTATTTCGTTTCCTCATCAACAAAAACATTTGCTAATTTAAAAACGTGTTCTAAATTCTTTTTGATGATCGCCATGTCTTGATCATGTGCCGATGGGCGTGCAATAACTAAAATATCAATATCCGAACGCATTTTTGGCTTAAATTCCAAAACACTTTGGCGAATACGACGCTTTACCCACACACGCTCATGGCCACGTAGACCCACTTTTTTAGAAATAGAAATTCCTAAACGAAAGTGGGTCGGTTGTTCACGCGTCATTGTGTAAACAATAAACATTTTATTTGCGACCGAGTGATGCTGTTCAAAAACTAATTGAAAATCAGCTTCTTTTTTTACACGGTAACTCTTACGCATTTGTTTTTGCTCCAAACTTTTTCACGACAAAAGAAAACGCACGAATCAGCCAAAAAGCCGACTCATGCGCGATCATTATCAGTAATCCTAATAGAAGGCCTGACCTAATTAGGCTGACAATACCTTGCGGCCCTTTTGGCGGCGACGTGCTAGCACCTTGCGACCGTTACTAGTGTTCATGCGCTTGCGGAAACCATGTACGCGTTCGCGGTGACGCTTCTTAGGTTGGTATGTACGCTTCATATGAATACACCTCCCATTCGTAGTTAGATTTGGCCTGCGGTTGGCAAGGCCAAACCACAATTCGTATTCAATTGTACCATCACAAATGAACCAAATCAAGAATATTAAGCATTTTATGCTTTCTTAAGCACTTTTAAACTGAAAAAATAGCATGATCACCAACTGCCTTTAAAAAAACTTTATATTTTATATAATTATCTTTTTCCAAAAGTTTTCCAAAATCTAACAGAGCGTTATGTTAATAAAAATAGTTAACATAACGGAGCGTTACATGAGTTTTCCCCATAATCCACAGTTTATCCACATGTTCCACATATTGGGAAAACCAATCTCTAATTACCCTGTGGATATGTGTATAACTAATTTAGAAACTATTATGCCAAGCTTTGGTTGTTAACAACTGCTTGTATATTTCTCTATTTTCCCCTAAGTTATCCACATTTTCCATAATTAGCCTCAAAATTTGTTTCACATCCAGTT
>JACYYK010005525.1_pt4 | contig 10308 bp, 11 predicted proteins | sample 8236871 | NCBI WGS metagenome assembly JACYYK01 (sample SAMN14103087, study PRJNA606662) | landfill metagenome | isolation source: landfill solid waste inoculated with endophyte fungus Paravalsa indica | place: India:New Delhi, Okhla landfill site | collected 2017-11-05 | reverse complement strand
GCCATCGCCGCCGGGCCGTCCTCGACCCGCGCGTCCTGCTCCCACCAGTTCTCGGTGGAGCCGGTGACCCGGGCCTTCTCCTTGGGGTCTGCCACCGGGTCCTGCTGCCACCAGTTCATCAGGGCTTGATCCTCGTGGAACCGTCCGGGGCGACGTACTGGGTCCCGCTCGGGAGCGCCGCGTACTCGGCCTGCGTCTTCGGCGCCGGCATGCCTCCGGCTGCAGGTGCCAGACTACCACGCATGGCGTCGGAAGGGACGGCGACCGGGGCCGTGGCGCGGCCGGCGGTGCTGTCGACGGAGCTGGTGACGCCGGCGAACTTGGGCCCGCTGAAGGTGTACTTCTGCCCGTTGTTCGGATTGGTCCACTCGCCGCGGTTGGCCAATGCGTAGCGGATGTCGGCGGCGGTGACGCCGCGCGCCGCGTCCGGGGTGTCCAGCCGGGTCGTGCGGTAGATGTCCTCGGCCACCGCCTTCACGGCCGCGTCGTCGGCGGTCTCGCGCCGGTCACCGTTCGCGCTCGGGGTGCTGGCGCGAAGACGCGCGACCTCGGTGCGGCCCTCGATCCCGGCCATCTGGTTCGCGAGGTAGCCCTCGCCGTAGGGCGTGATCTGGGCCTGCTGCGCGCCCGGGGCGGCGTAGGGGTCGTACAGGGTGTTCCCAGAGACCTTGGTGCGCTCGATCGGGCGGCCCTGATGGACGGCCAGCATCGCGTTGGCGGCGTCGAGGTCGCCGGCCATGGCGGCCGAGCGGGCCCCGTCCAGCGCCTGCCCGCGGGTCAGGTTGATCCCGCCGGCGGTGAGCTGCTGGAAGTTTCCGCCGACGTTGGCGCGCAACATCGTCGAGAAGGCCTGCGCCAGCTCGGGCTGCTCGCGGTAGAGGTTGGACAGGGCGATGTCCAGATTCTCCCGCTGGTTCATCTCGTCGGTCTTGATGCGAGCCTCGGCCAGCTGCTTCTGCAGCCTGTGCCCGCGGGACATCGCCTCGTCGTAGACCTCGGTGCTGCCGCCACCGCCGAACGCCTGCGCCAGTGCGCCGCCCAGTGCCTCGAAGCCCTGCATGCCGGTAGCCATCAGACGATCCCCGTGCCGATGCGGTAGGCCCACGGCGAGTACACGGCGTTGCCGCCCTGCGCCACCGGGGTCGCTGCCGCGGAGTTGGCGAACCCGCCGCCGCCACCCATGGTGCCAGCGCCGTAGGCGGTGCCGAAGCCACGCGCTGCGGCCGACAGTGCCTGCAGCCACGGGTTGCTCCGGATCGCGTCCATGCGGGTCTGGGTCGTGCGGTCGGCGCCCTCCTGCTCGCGGCCGATCAGGGCGAGGTCGTACCCGGTGTTGGCGCGGCTGATCGCCTCGCGCTGGCGCTGGAGACCGGGGGCCATGATCCTGCTGGTCACGTCGGCGTACTCGGCGCCCGAGTCTGCGATGCCCAGAGCAGCGGCTGCGGCGTCGCGCCGGAACGCATCGCTCGCGGCCGGAGTCGCATCGAGGCCCCGCAGGCTGCCCTCACGAGCCCGGTCCAGCTGGGCCATGAAGCCGCGCAGCGTGGACTCCTTCTCGCCCTGAGCGTCCGACTGGGACAGCTCCTGCAGCATCTCGTTGACCTTCTGGTCCGCCCGCGCCTGACGCTCGCGGTTGCCCTGCAGTGCGCGCATGGCCTCGTTGTTACGGCGCTTGTTCTGCTGCCGGCTGTCCGCGTACTGCGCGCCCGCGCTGACCACGGCCGCGATGGCGGGGATCCAGAGCGCTTCGGTTCCCATGCTTGCTCCTCCTTACCAGCCGCCCGACGTGCGGGACTGCGGCTGACCATAGCCCCACTGCGGGGCGGTTCCGTACAGGCTGCCGAGGTCCCGGCGCGCACGTCGCTCCTCGGCCCGTTCCTGACTCCGCTTGTACAGGTCGCTGAGCCCGCCGAACACGGTGCCCAGCGCCTCGGCATTCATGTTCGCCCGGGCGCCAGCCATGTTCGACTGCAGGCTCGAGAGCGCCGCGTTGCTCGCGGTGGTGACGTCGGCGCCGGACTGGATCATGGCGATGATGCGGGCTCGCGCATCCTGATCCGCCATGCGCAGGTCGTTGGTCGCGCCCTGCGCCAGACGGTCGGCATTGATGATCCCGCGCTGGTACTGCTCGCCCAGCCGGGTGCCGGCGTCGATCTGCTGGCGGCCGCCGTACTGGCCGGAGCGGGCCAGCGCGAACTTCAGCTGGCGGTCCGCGTCCTTCTTCTGGTCGCCCAGCTCGCGGAAGAACTCCTGCCGCTGCGCCGCAAGGAAGTCCTCGTACTGGGCTGCCCGGGCCGGGTCCTCGAAGATCTGGTTGGTCGCCGCGATGCCGGACTGGATGGCCGCCAGCCGCTCTCGCTCCATCTGCTCCTGCCGCTTTGCGACGCCGCTGTCACCGCTGCTGCCCATAGACATCCTCCTGCGTCATGCCGTAGAGGACGACGTCTTCGCCCCCGGCACCGAACCCTCGCATCACGCCCTCCCGCTTCATGCCCAGCCGCTCGTACCACTCGCAGGCCTTCTTCCGGCTCGCCAGCGCGTTGGTCTGCAGGCGCCGCGCCGCGCCGTGGTCCATCACCTGCTGCATCAGCCACCGGGTGCCGCGGTGGATGCTGGGCCAGCACTTCTCCCAGCCCTCGGCCGTGCCGACCATCCACGACTGCCAGACCCCCGGGAACACCTCGTGGTAGCCCCCGGCGGCGATCGGCTTCATGTCGGGCCCGTGCAGGGCAATGCGCATGGGGCCGTAGCCGTAGAAGGCGAACGCGGCTTCCTCCGGGTCGTAATCCACGCCGGTGAGCGCCCGGTACTGCTCGATCTCGTCCTCCCGGGAGTTCTCGCACAGGTAGATCAGCACCCGCATGCTGCAGGTGAGGAGGTTGTCTGGTCGGCGGACGTGGGAGGCGGTCATCAGATGAAGTACAACCCTGTTGCGTTGAACCCCCAGCGCTCGACGCTGTAGCGCTGGTCCTCGGCCCCGGGGCCGGCATAGCCATGGTACTGCAGGCGGACGCTGAAGGACGGCGCGGTGAGCGGCATCATCACCGGGTCGCCTCGCAGGGTGTCCGGGTCCAGCTCGACCGGATCGGTGAACACCTGCATCTGGTCCTGCGCGTAGCCGAACTCGACCGATGCGTAGCCGTAGCCGACCACGTCGAAGGCGTCCATGATCTTGTCCCGGCCGGGCTGGCCCATGTCCAGCCACGGGAACCAGATGATCGACTCGAACGGCTGGTGCAGGCCGGCGCCGGTGCCGATCTGGTCGGACGTGGGCAGCTGATCGCTCAGCCGGATCACCCGGTCCTCGTTGCGGACGTACAGGTCGTTGCCCTCGTGGGCGATGTCGTCGATCGCGAAGGGGAACACGTAGCGGGACCACGCCCCGACCTGCCCGACCTGATTCAGGGTGTAGACGTAGACCAGCGCATAGCGGTCCCCCTCGGCGATCTGGGGGCAGGTGCTGCGCGGGTACTGGTCGTCCGGCCCTGCCGTGCGGTTGAAGATCAGCCAGTATTGGCCGGCGCTCGGGTAGTAGGTCGACAGCGGCTCCTCGCCGGTCTCGCGCGCGATCCGCATCTCCTCCTGTATCAGGGGGTCGATCGGCAGGCCGACGTCGCCGGCGGCGAGGTTGTTGGTCGCGCCGCTGATCCCGATCGTGCGCACGCCGAGGTTCGACAGGTAGAACAGGTCGTTGGCCACGGGCTGGGCGGCCAGCTGGTAGATGCTGCCGATACCCGGCATCTCGTCCAGCAGGTCCATCAGCGCCGGGTCCGGGTCGATCTGCCACTGCTGGAACCCGGTCGCGTTCATCACCACGAGGTTGCCGCGGTACAGGTTCAGCACGGCCACGTCGTTGGCGCCGCCCTGCCGCAGGCCGGTCGCGATGTAGCCCGCGTCCTCCGGGCTGGTCCAGTCGCTGGGCACCAGCGTGGCCGAGTAGCGGACGATGTCGCCGTCGCCGGCGAACACCTTGCCCTCGGCGATCGCCACCACCTTCGACTGCGGGTTGTTCTCGTCGACGACGCGCTGGTCCAGCGCCTCCCACGCGATCGTGTTGTCGGTGACGCGCTCGCCCACGCGCGAGGGCCAGTCGGGCTCGGTGTCGCCGGAGACCATGATCGGGCGCGCGCGCCAGACCACGCCGGTGACGGAGATCGCCTCCCAGATGACCTCGTTGTCGACGACCTGCTCGCCCAGCACCACCGGCCACTGCGGCTCGCTGGAGTCGCTGTAGCCTGCGGCCGGCTGGACCGCGCGGTACATCAGGCCCTGCGGCGGCGCCGCGCTGTTGTAGTCCCAGCTCAGGGCATCGAACCGGATGTCGCCGGCGTCGCTGTTGGCCTCGAGCTGGCCCCAGAACCCGACCTTCACGCTGGCGGTGCCGGCCGGCGCTACGCCGGTCACGGACGGGTTGCGCCAGACCTCGGTCTTCGAGCTGCGCTTACTCCACACCTGCCCCCGGTCGGTGCGGATCTCCGCGCCGTCCTCGTCCAGCCAGACGATGACCACGGTCGCGCTGGCGATGCCCTTGGAACTCAGGCGGACCCAGCCGCGCACGGTGATGCGGGTGCCCTCGTAGGCGATCGGGTTCTCGTCGTTGAGCACGGTGAACTCGACCGTGGAGGCGTTGCCCACGCCCTGCACCTGCAGGTTGTGGCTGCCGGAGTGCGGGTTGTAGGTGTTGACCGCGTGCGAGGCGATGCCGGGCGCGCTGTACTCGATCGTCCAGCCATCGAGCGTGCCGGCGTCAAAGCCGGGGTTCTGCAGGGCGGTCGGGATGTTGGGCAGGGAGGTGCGCGGCTCGACGATCGAGCCGGGCGGGTACAGCCTGCCTGCCTGCCACTTCTCGGTCATTGGATCTGCACCACTCCTCGGTCCTTGTTCGGGGGCTGCGAGCCGCCCGGGTTTCCGTAGCCGGGCGGCGGCGCCGGCGGCGGCGGGGCCTGCGGAGGCGGCTCAGGATCCACGCCCTCCTCCTCGATCACCGTTGCGTTGGTGGCGGCCGGCCAGTCGGGCTCGGTCGACCCGCTGCGGGGCGGGTTGCCGTAGGCTTGGATCACCTCGTACTCGAAGCCGTTGAACACGGTGGGCTCGACCACGTCGCCTACCTTGCGCTCCACGCCGGGGGCCCAGACGGTGCCGGGCTCGGTCGCGCGGTTGGCGCTGTAGCTGATCCCGTTCGGCTCGGTCGGGGTGACGATGGACCCGGGCAGGTAGACCGTGTTCGGCTCCCACGGCTCGGCCGGCTGCAGCCAGTAGTGGATGGCCCGGCTGGGGTCGTCGCTCCACTCGGCCACGACGTACATCCCGCCCAGCAGCGCCTCCGCCTTCCAGATTCGCACCAGCTGCGCGTCCTCGGTCGGCGCGGCCAGCACGTTGAGGTTGAACCCCTCGGGGATACCCGAGATCGCGCGATCGGCGAAGACCTGAAACACCCCGTTGTACAGGGCCAGCCCCTTCGTGCCCGGGGGCAGCGTCGCGTGCGGCACGCTCCCCGGCCGCGGCGCGATCGTGCGCGAGGCCGTGACGTGCGCGTTCACGAGGTCGTACAGGCTTTCCGGGCTCGCCCCACCCTTCACGCGCAGCCGGGTGATGCCGGCCTGCACTGCGCTGAGGGTGACGGGGTTGCTGTTCGGGATCACGGGTCAGTTCTCGATGAAGCCGTCGCGCGGGCGCGGGGGCAGCGGCGCGTGCCGCACCTCGTGGCCCGGGATGTAGCGGCGGGTGTGGTGGCTGCCGGCCGTGATGTCGCCGATGCGGGACTGGACCATGCCGGCGTAGCTCGAGGCGTCCGGGTGGTTGTAGTGGGCCTTGGCCATGGCGAGGGCCTGCAGAAGCACCAGCTCCGGGTCGATCGTGGTCTCGTCGTCGTCCTCGGTGAAGCGGCTCAGGCCGAACTTGGCCTTCACGCGCAGGTAGGCCTCGCGTCCGTCCGGCGCCGGCCAGACCTCGATGCACTGCCGCATCTCGTAGCGCTGCGGCATGCTGTTGCGGATCCCGCCCGTGTACAGGGTGGGCTCGATGCCGCACCACAGCTCGCGCCACCGGTCGTTGCCCTCGGGGCCCTCCGACACGCCGACCCACTCGACGGTCTCGGGCACCATCTTCTTCCCGCACTCGTCGTCGTTGCCGTCGAAGTCGTAGAACCGCACGCCGGCCTCCAGCGGCCAGCGGTAGTAGCGCGACTGGCGGAAGCTGGCGACCTTGTCGAACAGGAAGGTCTGGGCGCTGTGCAGGAAGCTGTTGGCCAGCTGCGTGCTGCCCACCGGGCCGCGCTTCATGCGGTCGGCGATGTACTTGTTCACCCGGTTCAGGTACACCTCGGCGTCCTTCGCGCCGTAGTGCGCCTTCGCCAGCCCCAGCGCCATGTTGAACACGGCCCACGAGTCCAGCGTCGTGGTGTCCTCGGGATCGACCAGCGGCTTCAGTGCCTGATCTTCGCCGGTCTGGCCAAGCTCGTACTCGTGCCACAGGCTCTCCTGCGCGTCACGGACGAACGAGGCCATCAGGTCGAACACGCCCGGCGCCAGATTGCCGCGCGCGGCGTTACCTGCCCGGCCCAGACGGACCAGCAGCTCGTTGACCATGTCGCCCAGCGTGCGCGGCGGCGCGTCGCCCTGCGGGTCGGTGAACCCGAGCCGGGCGAACAGCTTCTGGCGAAGCTCGGCCAGCGTCGCCTTCGGGCGCGAGGGGTCCTCGCACTCGCAGTTGTAGCTGATCCGGGCCGCGGGCTCGACGTCGACCGTGACGGTGGCGATGAACGGGGCGGCGACCTCGATCATCATGGTGTAGCGGTCTTGCGCGTAGTCGCTGGTCTCGCCCGGGAAGTACGTGATCTCGGTCACCGGGCCGGATGGGACCACGGGGTTGGGCAGCCACTCGTTGCCGCCGCCCTCGTTGTCGATCATCTCCTGCTCGCCGGACTCGAGGGTGAACAGGAAGCTGCCGCTGTTGGCGTACCAGTTGCTCTCGAAGTCCGTGATGTTGACCCGGATCTCCCGCGGCTCGCTCAGGGTAACCGACCACGACTGGTCCCCCGGCGGTCCCGGCGGGTAGCCGGTGATCGTGCTCTCCTGCAGCTCCACGCCGCCCAGCGAGGGCTCGTCCAGCGTCAGGGTAACCCCGGTGCTGGTGACGGGCACCCAGCGCTCGCCGGTCTGGGCCGGCACGATCTCGTAGACGTAGCTGTCTTGCCCCTCGAAGCCCGGGGCAGGGGTGTAGGTGATCGTGCCATCGGCGTTCGGCACTGCCTCGCCGTGCGCCGGCGGCTCAAAAACCGTGGGAGGCCCCACAAGCTCGCTCAGCTTCACCGGCACGTCGCCGTACAGGTCGTTGGCCAGCACGTCCGTGGTGACCGCCTCGCCGGCCTTGGTGGAGTCGTGGTCGTCGTTGGCCACCAGCTCGCGCGGCGGAACGATCTCGACCCGGAACCTCAGAACGTCCTTTGCCATCAGCCGCTACTCCCGCCCAGCAGTACCGCGTCCCATGCTACGCCACCGCGGCTCAGCTCGGCCGGGTCCGGATTCACCGCGGCGTCCGGATAGCCTTCTCCCTGATCCGGGTACACGACCGTGTCCCCGAGGGTTTCCGAGCCACGCTTCAGCGCCATCTCGTTGACCATGTTGTAGCCAAAGCCGTTGTTGAACTGCCAGCGCTGCCCTATCACCCTCACCGGCGCCTTTTCCGTATCGAACTCCGGGATGACGGCGATCTCGACACTTTGGACCTGACCGCCATCCACGGACGTCACGACGATCTCGCCGTCGATGACCTCGATCGACTCGATGCCCCAGTCGGAGTAGCGCTCGGGCGGCACAGTCTCGCCCCAGTTCTGCAGCTCTACCCGGCAGGGGCCGACGTCGAACACGTTGGTCCAGTTGCGGTCGTCGACCCACGGCTCGATGCTGGGCCGCTCCGGGATGGTCAGCACCTTCACCGTGCTGCCACTGTTGTCGAAGGCGAGGATCCGCAGCGTGTCGCCGTAGCCGGAGTTGATGACCGCGGAGAACTCGATCAGGTTCTCCCCGGGGACCAGCTTCTTGGTCAGGTAGTTGCTGGCCCCCATCCACGCCCGCATCTCCAGCCCGATCTCCTCGGCATTGGCAGGGGCGATCGCGATCAAGCTGATCGTGATGCTCTCGTTGAACCCCTCGTCGAGGTAGGCCGACACGCCGGGGGTGTTCTCCAGCGGGAACTCGTCGCCCCAGTCGATCAGATCATCAAGCGAACCAGCCACGGCTACCTCCTAAGAAAACGGCCCGCCCTATGATAGCGGCGGGCCGGTGTTGACCGGGGAGAGGGCACTACCCGGCGTCAACGCTGGTCAGGCCTTCGGTGTCTTCTGCACCGACTGGCTCCGCTTGGCCGCGTGGCGACCGGTGCGGGCCTTGGCCTTGGTCTTGCCCGGCAGGCCGGTCTCCGACGCCAGCTTGCCGCTCTGGCTGCCGTAGACGAAGTGCACGGCCTGCTCGCCCTTCTTGCCGTAGCGGCGGCAGAGGCGGTCGTACTCCTCCTCCGCGGTCATGGCGACCTTCACGTCGCGCTCGCTGCCGTCCTCGACGGAGACCATGTCCTCGCCGTGCAGCTGCTCGAGGATCGGGATCTCGTGCTCGAAGACGCGCTTGGCGACCTTCATCATCTGGTCGCGCTCGATCGTCACCAGCACCGAGGTCAGGGTCGTGACCGGCTGGTCGCCGCGGGTGTCGGTGTCGCTGCCGACGCGGATCACCGGGTCAGCGNNCTGCTCGTTCTTCTTGGCCATCGTGTCCTCCTCGTTCACTGGACGCCTTCCAGCTTCACCTCGCCACCGGTGGCGCGGATCCACTGCGGGAGGTCGTCGATCTCGACCACGCCGGTCTCGCCCTCGGCGACGGCGAACCAGCCATCGTCGTCCGCGGCGGGCTCGTCGTAGACGCTGTTGTGGCCCTCGAGGCTCGCGCCTTCCGGGATGTGGGCGATCGCGTTGCGACCGTGGCCACCGGCCAGCGGGCTGACGTCCAGATGGACGATCGTGTCGGCCGGGATGGTGCGGATCATGGTCATGCTCGTGTGCTCCGTACTGGGCGCGTGGAGCCCGACACTAGGCCGGGCTCCGTGAAACTCAGGCGATCCAGAGGACCGCGTTCGAGTTGCGCTGGTTGATGGTCAGCCGGTACTTCGAGGTCATCGCGAAGTAGTGGACGTAGCGGTCGTACATCCGGTTCGGCTTGCGGTTGACCATCCAGTGGCCGGGCAGCGGGCGCAGGCGGATGGTCTTGCTGTTGAGCATGTAGATCCGCTTCTTCCACGGGGCATCGAACGGACCCATCAGGTCGTCGATCTCGTCGAAGGTCGGATCCCACTCGACCAGCACGCCGTTGTAGTACAGGTCGCCGGTCGCGCCGTCGATCCGCGGGCCGCCGGTGCCGCCCTCGCGGACGATCACCTGACGCTGGTTGCGCGCCTCCACGGCCGCCTTGTAGGCCTGATAGGCATCGGAGCCCATCAGGATCTTGTCGGGCGAACCGCGCTTGCCGTAGCGGGTCGACGCGCGCCACATCAGGTCCATCTCGTCGATCAGCACGCCCGGGTCGGTGGTGACGTCGATCGGGCCGCTGGCGTTGTTGCGCCAGTACGGGGCGTTGGCCGCGTCGATGCCGCCGACCACGCCGACCTCCGGGGTGGTGGACACGAGGAAGTCCAGACCCTGCGCCGCCTTCGGATCCTGCGAGCCGTCGAGGTGCATCTCGAGGTCGAACTGCTCCTGCACGCCCTCGCGCAGAACGTCGTAGTTCTCGGTCAGCAGGTTGTAGATCTGGATCTTCTCGGCGCCGGTGACCACCGCGTTGCGGTCATCGGTCAGGGTGATGCCGTTGGCGGCCAGCTCGTCTTCGTTGAGCATGAAGCCATCGTGGAAGTTGTACCACGGGAACTTCGCCAGACGGATCGTGTCGCGACGGTTGTAGTCGACCTGATCGTCGCCGTAGTAGTTCTGGTAGTTCGAGTCGTATCCGATGCGGACCTTCTCGTTGAAGTACTGGTTGCCGCCGGGGGCGTCCTTCTTGCGCGAGACCAGCCACTGCAGCAGCGGCTTGTCCTGTCCGATCTGGTCGAACGGGTTCTCGCGCGAGTAGACCTCCAGCTGGCGGTTCGCACCTGCGGCGAACTGTTCGGGAGTCATGGGCATTGTCGTGTACTCGTGGTGAGGTGGTAGGTGTGTTCACTACCCGCCTTCGAGGACACGACCCCTCAGATTCAGTGCTACCGGGCGCGACTCCGGCGTTCTGCTTGGCGGCGCTTCCTGCCGGTTGCTTCCCCCGGGACCGGGTG
>JACYYK010011992.1_pt1 | contig 10315 bp, 9 predicted proteins | sample 8236871 | NCBI WGS metagenome assembly JACYYK01 (sample SAMN14103087, study PRJNA606662) | landfill metagenome | isolation source: landfill solid waste inoculated with endophyte fungus Paravalsa indica | place: India:New Delhi, Okhla landfill site | collected 2017-11-05 | reverse complement strand
GTCTGCCGGGCAAGCCGCTCGCCGACATCGCCGGCCGGCCGATGATCGTCCATGTCGCCGACAGGGCGCGCGAAAGCGGCGTCGGCCGCGTGGTGATCGCGACCGATTCGCCCGAGATCGCCGAGGCGGCCGCCGCCTTCGGTCGCGACCTCGCTCGGCTTCACGATGCAGGTGCTCCCGGTTTCGGATGGGCACCGGCTCCGCAGTCGTTCTTCGGCCCCCTCGACAATCCCTTCGAAGTCCCGGCCGAGCCTGTCAGCGACTTCACCGAGTACTGGGTCGAGCAGCGCCTGCGCCCTTTGGTCACGGCGGTTGCCGGGGACCTCACGGGTGCGGATCGGGCCACGGTCGCCTCGGCAATCGATGCGATCTCATCCGGAGCCTTCGCCGGGATCTGCGGCGAAGGCGAGGAGGCACCGGCACGCATCCACGGTGATCTGTGGGCGGGCAACCTCATGTGGACTCCCGACGGCGTCACTCTCATCGATCCGGCCGCGCACGGCGGTCACCGGTTGGAAGATCTGGCCCTGCTCGGCCTCTTCGGAACCGCACATCTCGACGAGATCTATTCCGGCTACGAACAGACCCATCCGATGCCGGACGGGTGGCGGGATGACCTGCCGGTTCACAGCTTCTTCGCTCTGCTCGCTCATATCCGTCTGTTCGGTCGCGGGTTCCTCGGGCAGACGGTCCGTGCCGCCCGGTCGATCATCGCCCGGGCGGACCAGCTGGACCGGTGAGGTCACTTCAAGGAGATCTCCACCGGGTCGGAGAACAGTCCGCCGGCGAAGGTCAGCTTGCTCGGATCGACGTCTTCGGGAACGTCGAAGACGAGGACGCCGTCGGCGGTGTTTCCGGGATTGATCTCTTCGAGGAAGAGGATGTTGTTCTCGGCCGCATAGATACCGGCTTCTGAGTCGGCAGAGTAGGTGTTGCCGGCATCATCACCGAGTTTGATGTCGTCTTCGAAGAAGAAATTCGGTTCCGATCCGGTGTTCTTCACCGACAGTTCGATCTGGACGAACTGTCCCTGAGCCTGCGCGTTGAGGAATTCGTCGCCGACCTGTGAGACTCCGTCTTCGACCTTGGCGACGGTGATCTCCCAGTCATCGGCAGCCACAGTGTCTCCGATTCCATAAGATGCTTCCTCCGCAGCCTTGTCCGCAGCCTCCTTCTCCGCTGGCTTCTTCTCCGCGGACTCCCCCGACTGCTGGGCGTCGGACGAGCCGCTCTCCGAGGTGCCGGTGTCCTCTCCCCCGCCGCCGAGCGCGCTGGCAATGGCGATGACGACGATGACGACGAGCAGCCAGAACCACCAGCGTTTGAGCAGCGGTTTCTTCTGTTTCGGCGGCTTCTGACCGTAGGGCTGCTGCGGGTAGCCGCCGGTCCCGTAGGCCGGTGCGTTCTGTGCCGGTCCCCACTGCTGGGGGCCAAAGTTCTGCGGCGAGGTCTGGTGCTGGGCGTTGTGAGGGGGCTGGTGCTGCGGGGACCACTGATGCTGGGGCTGTGGAGACTGCGGCTGCTGCGGGGTGTTCTGGGGATTCTGGGGATGGGACATGACGCTCCTTCGAAGCTGGATCTGGCTGACTGCTCCAGCTTCGTCCCGTCCGCGCTTCGGCGCGTCCACACTCGGGCTGGATCCTACCAGCCGATCGGTTGACCTCCTCCAGCCTGAAGGCGGACTACGCGTGTCAGCCCCCGCGGTTACGATTCTCTTGTGTCAGAACAAACCGTCCCTCGCCGCAGGATCCCGCGCGGTGTGCGCATCGCCGGCAGCATCCTCATCGGTGTCATCGCCTATCTCTCCGGGTTCTTCACCTCGTCGATGGCGCTGACCGCGAACGCCTGGGCTTTCTCCGACGGGGAACTCAACGACACGGGGCTCGTGGCCGTCCTGCTGCTGTTCCTCGTGTGGGGACTCGTCTTCCTCCGACACAGATGGCCCTGGGTGCCCTTCGTCGCCGGAGCACTGCTCACAGCGGGGTGGGGCGATGCGCTGATGCTCCTCATTGCGGTCTTCCACCTCGTCATCCGAACACCCCGGCGGCAGGCGATCATCGCCTCGGCGGTGAGCACCGGACTGATGGCGTTCTCCACGGTGAGGATGTGTCTGGCACCGCCGGAGCACAATCCGTTCAGCATCTTCTTCCTGCCCGACCCGGCACAGGTCACGGGACTCGAGGCGACCATCCCTCCGGAGGATTCGCACCTGGCGATCAGAATCATCACGATCGCAGCCGGCGTCATCGGATTGTGTACGGCGCTGGGGGTCGGCGCACTTCTGCGTCGGACGCGGAGGATGAGAGCGGTCGAGTCGATCGCCGAACGGCAAGCACAGCGCAATGAGTCGCTCACGGCCGAGATCGCGCGGCAGTCCGAACGAGAGCTCTTGGCACGCGAACTTCACGACACGCTCTCCCACCGCCTATCGGTGATCTCGCTGCACACCGGCGCCCTTGAGGTCGGAGCACAGACCGACCCCGAGGTCGCTTCGACGGCGTCAGCTCTGCGGGAGGAGGCCCGCGCGTCACTGGAGGATCTGCGTCATCTGGTGGGTGGCGTGAGGAACGGCGATCTGGCTGATCCGCGGCCGGGCCATGAGAACTCGTCCCCTCCGAGCCGCGCAACGATGGCTGCGATTCCCGAACTCATCTCCTCCGTGGCGTCCACCGGCACGGTCATCCGTCCACTCATCGTCATCCAGGACGTGGACTCGTGCCCGCCCGCGCTCGACCGTGCGGCCTATCGAATCGTCCAGGAGGCACTGACGAACGCGATGAAACATGCGCCGAATCTGCCGGTGACGGTGGACATCGCAGTCTCGGCGGCCCGCGGCATCCGGATCTCAGTGAGCAATCCGCTCCCCAGCGCTCCAGGCCCAGTCGATGTTCCGCCGCGCCCACGATATGCGCCGGGACCGGCGCGAGGAGCCGGTGCCGGCGCGCCCGATCACGGACCGGGACCGGCCGGTCACCGCCCGGGTCCGCAGGACGCTCAGTTGGGATCGACCGGATCGGGATCCGGTCTGGTCGGCATCCGCGAGCGCACCGAGATGTTCGGCGGCGAAGCGTCGATCGGGGTGTTCGGCAATGAGTTCCGTGTCCAGGTGTGCTTTCGATCCCTCTCACCCCGGACCTTAGGCGATGCGGAACAGTGAATTCCGCGCCGCGCCGGTCCGTGTCATGGGCCTCGGGTATTGTGACGATCATGAACCAAGCCGCCCCGATCCGAGTCATGGTCGTTGATGACGATCCCATGGTCATCACCGGGATCCGGGGAATCCTCCAGGCCGCCGACGGCATCGACGTCGTCGCCTCGGCGCTGAGCGGGGAAGAGTCCATCGAGAAGGCGTCTCTGCACTATCCCGATGTCGTGCTCATGGACATACGGATGCCGGGAATCGGCGGGATCGAAGCCACCCAGCGTCTGCTCAACAGCGTCCGGCCGCCGAAAGTGGTGTCCCTGACGAGCATGAGCAGCGACGACTACCTCTTCAGGGCTCTCGAGGCAGGTGCCGCCGGATACCTCCTCAAGGACATCGGCCCTGTGGATCTCGCCGCTGCGGTACGCAAGGTCCACGCCGGTGAGCCCATTCTTGCTCCGCAGTCGATGCGACAGGTCATCGCCAAGGTCAGGTCGAACTCCGATCATCGCCTGCAGCGGGAGGCTGTGGAGCTGTTGGCAGGGCTCACCGACCGCGAGCGGCAGATCGCCGAACTCGTGGCCGACGGCCTGTCGAATCAGGAGATCGCCGAGGAGACGTTCATGAGTCTGGCAACGGTCAAGACTCACCTCAACCGGATCAACGTCAAACTGGACACGAACAATCGCGTGCGCATCGCCACGATGGTCGTCAGAGCTCAGAGGAACTGACGCTCCCCCGGCATGCCCGGCCCCAGCAGGTTCGGCTCGGCCGATTCAGCGTTTCGCGATCCGCCACGTCCCGGCACTCTGCTCATCTTCGTTCGCCACGGACAGGTCGATGCCCTTCCGGTCGCGGACCAGCGAAACCGCCAGCAGCGAGATCCCCGACATGACCAGCAGGTACAGCGACACCGAGGCGGTGCTCCCTGTCGCCTGCAGCAGGCCCTGAGCGATCGTCGGGGCAAACGCACCACCGAGGACGGCTCCCAAAGCGTAGGAGATGGCCACCCCGCTGAACCGGATCGAGGCAGGGAAGAGCTCGACGTACAGAGCAGCCTGCGGGCCGTAGGACAGCCCCAGTCCGATCGAGAAGATACCCAGTGCCAGATACAGCAGGCCGAGGTTGCCGGTGTCGATGAGCCAGAACAGCGGGAAGGCAGTGACGATCAGGATGATGAATCCGATGACGTAGGTCTTCACTCGCCCGATGCGATCGGCCAGCACTCCCGAAGCCGCGGTGGAGACCAGCCAGACGAATGATCCGAAGGTGATAGCCAGAAGCACATCCGTCTGGTCGAAGCCGACAGGGTCGGTCGCATACTTCGTAACGAAGCCGCCTGTCGTCATGTACCCGCTGGCGTTGTTGCCCGCGAAGATCAGAGCGGCGACGAGGACCAGGGGCAGGTGCTTCTTGAAGAGCACGAGGATCGGTGCCTTGCGTTTGGCGGTCTCGGCGGTCATCTCCTGGAACACCGGGGTGTCTTCCACTGCGCGACGCACCCAATAGCCGACGCCGATGAGCGCGACGGACAGCAGGAACGGGATGCGCCAGCCCCACTCCATGAAGGCCTCGCCCGGTGAGATGACGCCGGTCATCAGCGCGATCACACCGGAGGACAGCAGCATCCCCAGCGGAACGCCGAGCTGCGGGTACGATCCGGCTCGGCGCCGTGAACCGGCATCGGCGTGTTCGACGGCGAGGAGCGCTGCGCCTCCCCATTCTCCGCCTGCGGACAGCCCTTGGACGATGCGCAGCAGGATGAGCAGTATCGGTGCGGTGATGCCGATGGTCTCGTAGGGCCTCCGGCGATGTCAGACCCATGGTCAGGCTCGGTCAGCGCGAAGGCTCCCGCGAGGGCGAAGGATCGCACCTTCGGGTCGAGGACTGCGACCTGTTCGGGCGCGCCGCCGTGTCAGACGGTCGCCCGGAAGAGTCCGGACTGGCCGTTGTGCATCGTCGCCACCGACGCATCCGTGCATGCGAGAACATAGTTGCGGAAGCCCGAGAACATGGTCGAGTCGGCTTCCACTTCGGCTACGCCTTCGGGCCGCATGAGGTCAAGTGACGCCAAGGTCTCGCGCACTGAGGGCGGCATCGTTGCCGACTCCCAGGCCCGGGGCATAATTGGCCCCACTTCCTTTGCAAGTACTGCACGCAGCTTATCGAGCGCGTCTCTGGCTGCCTGACTGAGATGCATCGAGGCAAACCCGTACCATCGAGTCCGATGGTCGTCTCTGAATCGATGATCGGCATTCTGCGGCACTTCCCTTCCTTCGGTCTATGTTTCAGTGTGGTTGGGACCACATGAAACCAAAAGCAGAATAATCCTTATAACTAATCCGGAATCGCGAACATGTGCACCTGAAGGGTCTCGGATCTCAGCTTGCGTCGGGCGGCGACTCGCCCGGTGTCCTTGGTCAACACGCCCACTCGATGCTCGACCAGCAGAGACACCGCCGGCAACCCGATACCGCACCTCCAAGCATGAGATGGTCGGAACTGTCGCGGGACACAGAATCAGCTGCGACGCGCTGGTGCAGCAGTGGACTCGGGCAGGAGCGACGGGCAGCCTGAATTCGCCACCGGGCAGAGTCAATCCCTGCATCCGAGGGACAACCACGGAGTGCAAGACAGAATTCACCGTGTCTTTATCCCCCACAGCAGAAGTGATTGCCCATTCCGTCTAAAATCGACTCTGATGGTTGCTGAACGCTATGTCGAATCCGAGAAGACGATCAGCAACCCCTCAGATCGCAGTCAGTGGACAGAACGAGCACAGGGGTTGCTGTCTTGGGCAACCTCATTCTGGGTCTTGGCGATCGGCTTCGTCATCGTCACACTCGCCGCGGCCGGCCCCCTGCGAGTCTGGGACTACAAGCTCAATCGACGATGGCTCTACCTCTTCGAACCCGACCTCGTCTGGTTCTTTCAGCACATCCTCGATCCCATCGCAGGCCAGGCCGTCTGTCTTCCCGTCCTGGCGATCACCGCAATCGTCCTGGCACGCAAACGTCGGTCCTGGCGCCCGATCGTCTTCGCGATCGCCGTCGAAGCAGCTTTCTACCTCGGCGTCGGTTCGCTCAAGGTCCTTCTCGCCCGACCGTCGACCACCCTTCACGACCCGCGGTTCTTCCACGGCGGTCTGATCGAAATCGGCGGCCGTGGAATCAGCTACCCGTCCGGGCACGCGGCCGAAGCAGTACTCATCTACGGCGCGGTCGCCTACCTCATCGCCACCTACAGCGACGTCTCCACCAGAACCGCGCAGCTGCTGTGGTGGGGCGTCGCCGCCGTCAGCGTAAACTCCGTGGTCGTGTCCTTCACCCTCGGCTGGCACTGGGCCACCGACCTCATCGGAGGTCTGCTGATCGGCGGGGTCTTCCTGCGACTGCTCATCATCGCCGACAGGCGAATACCCGATCTCAGTACCTGAAGTCGTTCACAGCCAGGTGTCGTCGAGGTCGGCGAACGTCGTCGCCCTGCTTTCGACGAGGTCGAACCACGGCCCGGTCTGCGGCAGTTCGTGAGCGAAGAAGTACCGTGCCGCCGCGATCTTTCCCTTGAGGAACGCCGAATCGCCGCGTTCACCGGCGGTCGCTCCGGCAGCCATCCCCTGCTGCAGCCACAGCCACGCCATCACTGTGTGTCCGACCGCTTCGAGATAGGTCCAGGCATTGTCGAGCGCCACCGTAGGATCTCCGCTCGCCCACACTGCGGTGGTCACGGATTCGATGCGATCCACGGCTGACTCCAGGGCAGCGGTCTCGGCGGTCCATTCGGAACGGTCGGCCGCCTCGGCGAGGGTCTCTCGCATCTGCTCCAGCAGCACCTGCAGTCCGGCCGCACCTTTCATAATGACCTTGCGGCCGAGGAGATCCTTGGCCTGAATGCCGTGCGTGCCCTCGTGGATCGGGTTGAGTCGATTGTCGCGATAGAGCTGCTCGACATCGTGATCGCGAGTGTACCCAGCACCGCCGAGCACCTGGATAGCGTGATCGTTGGCCTTCAGACACCACACGCTCGGCCAGGTCTTGACGATCGGAGTGAGCACATCGAGCAGCAGTGCGGCGCGCTCACGCTCCGCCTCGTTATCTGCGGTCTCGGATTCGTCGAGCAGACGCGCGGCATAGAGGATGAGTCCGAGTCCGCCCTCGACATAGCTCTTCGACGACAGCAGCATGCGCCGGACATCGGAGTGCTCGACGATCGGGACCGGCGGACCATCAGATCCCTTGGCGCCGTCGGGCCGACCCTGACGCCGGTCGCGAGCATAACGGAGGGCATCGAGGTACCCGTGGTAGCCGAGCCCCACGGCACCGGCGCCGACCCCGATGCGAGCCTCATTCATCATGTGGAACATGCAGGCCAGCCCCTGGCCCCGCTCTCCCACGAGGAAGCCGATCGCACCCGCGGAGCCCGCCGGAGTGTGCGCACCCTCACCGAAGTTGAGCAGCGTGTTCGTCGTTCCCCGCCATCCCATCTTGTGGTTGAGCCCAGAGAGGACGACATCATTGCGCTCACCGAGGCTGCCATCGTCGTTGACGAGGTACTTCGGCACGAGGAACAGGCTGAGACCCTTGACTCCCGGCTGGTCGCCGTCGGCACGTGCCAGGACGAGGTGGACGATGTTCTCCGAGAGCTCGTGATCGCCACCGGAGATCCACATCTTCGTTCCATGGATGCGGAAGGCGTCGTCCCCGCCGTCGGGGTCCGGAACAGCTTTCGTCGTGACGTCGCCCAAAGAGGAGCCAACATCGGGCTCGGACAGGCACATGGTGCCGAAGAAGCGGCCGTCGAGTTCGGGCAGCACGTACTTCTCGATCTGTTCCTCGGTGCCGTATTCGAGCAGCAGATTGGCGTTGCCCATAGTCAGCATCGGATAGCTGGCGGTGCCGATATTGGCCGCCTGGAACCAGGCGAAACAGGCCTTCGCGACCGTCTGCGGCAGCTGAATGCCGCCGACGCTCTCATCCATCGTCGCCGACAGCAGGCCGATTCCGGCGAACTGGTCGAGCGCAGACTTGATCTCGGGGATCAGCGTCACCGCCGTGCCGTCGAATGTCGGCTCGTTGAGGTCGGACTTGCGTGCGTGAGTGGCGAAACGTTCTTTCGCCAGTTCCTCGCTGGCTTCGAGCACGGAGTCGAAGACCTCACGCGAATGGTCGGAGAAGCGAGGCCGCTGACAGAGTTCGTCGACCTTGAGCCAGTCATAGAGTTGGAAGTCGATGTCCTCGGCGGAGAGGATGGATTCTGTCGCAGTCGTCAAGACGCCATTGCCTTTGCTCTGTTCAGTCACGAGTCCAAGCTACGGCTAATCGTTCGTTAAGTAAAGTCGTTTGCTCCCTCGCGCTGCAGAAGTTCGGCGATTGGACAGCCGCGAGGTCCGCCAGGCGCTCCTCACCCCTGGGATTCCCCACTCGAGAGGACTATAATTCTCTCTACAATCTGCGTGGGAATGGGGCGAAGGATCATGACCGCAGAAATGAATCGATCGTCGAAGCTGGCCGACATGATCGAGCAGATCTCGAAGGCGTTCAAGAGCGCCAACATCGGCCAAGGACAGAAAGTCGGCTACCGCGAAGACAGCTCCGAGGAACGGCTGCAAGCCACAGCTGAGCACGAAGGAGTGAAGCTCTATCGCAATCCCGACGGCTCACATCTCGCCGTCGACGAATCCCACTCGAGCTACGAGGACTGAGCGTCGATTCAGAGTTCGGCTCGACGCTTACTTGGGAGGCACCCCTGGACGAATCCATGAAAACAGCTATGGTCAGAGGTACAACGTCTTCGAATAGGTGAGGTGTTGACGGATGACCGATCAGACTGGCCCACAAGACAATCAAACCGATCCACAGACGAAGATCGACAAGATCAACGACAAGCTCGACGAGTTCGCGTCGAAGGCCAGTGGGCCCGATGTCGCCTATGGCGCCACGCCCGGATTCGTCGAAGAGATCTCCGAAGAAGAACTCCAGCAGGCGGCTCACGAAGACGGTGTGACTCTGTACCGCAATGCCGACGGTTCGCATGAAGCGATCGATGAGTCAGCTGTCCCACAGAAGTCCGACAGCGAAGAGTCGTAGCAGCCCTTCCGAACTGCGGGTTCACAGACTCGGCAGTTCGGACATTCAACAGAAGTGAGAGACCCGGTACGCGGCCATCCGCGTGCCGGGTTTCGCTGTGCCCCAGGTAGGATCGCCAAGGCCATGACCACACGCCGCACAGTCGGCGGAACAATGATGCTGATCTGAAAGGCAGAGCCTATGTCCTCCCCCACTGCCTCGCCTGCGCAGTCCTCCGACACGAAGACACAGCCATCGGGATTCCTCCGGATCCTGCGCAACTATCGCTTCCCGCTCTTCATCCTCACCGGCGTGGTCGTCGGTGCCGTCATCGGCCTCGTCTTCGGGGAACGCGCCACTGTCATCAAGCCGTTCGGCACTCTGTTCATCAACATGATGTTCACCCTCGTCGTGCCGTTGGTGTTCTTCTCCGTCTCCTCCGCGGTCGCGGGAATGTCCTCGGCCGCACGGCTGGGCAAGATCATGGGCAGCATGCTCGGCGTCTTCGCCGTCACCGGCATCATCGCCTCCATCGTCATGGTCGCCGCGCTGCGCATCTTCAACGCCACGGACGGCGTCCAGGTGGAGATGCAGGAGCCGGAGAATGTCGAGGAAGTCGGGTCCATCGGTGATCAACTCGTGCAGACCGTCGTCGTCGACGACTTCTCGAAGCTCATGTCCGCCGAGCACATGCTCGCCCTCATCGTCTTCGCCGTCATCGTCGGCTTCGCCACCAGCAGGATCGGCGACGCGGGCAAGCCGTTCGCCAAGTTCCTCAACTCCGGCACCGAGGTATTCCTCAAGTTCACCTCGATCATCATGTACTACGCCCCGATCGGTCTCGGGGCCTACTTCGCCGCTCTCATCGGTGACCTCGGCTCCCAGCTCGTCGGGGACTATGTTCGCGCTTTCCTCGTCTACTATCCGGTGGCGATCGCCTACTTCATCCTCGCGTTCACGTTCTACTCCTTCCTGGCCGGTGGCCGCCGAGGCGTCTCTCGGTTCTGGAGCAATATCCTCGAGCCCACGGCGATCTCTTTGGGCACATCCTCCTCGGTGGCGGCGATCCCGGCGAACCTGCGTGCCGGAGAGAAGATCGGAGTCCCCC
>JACYYK010004039.1_pt1 | contig 10315 bp, 7 predicted proteins | sample 8236871 | NCBI WGS metagenome assembly JACYYK01 (sample SAMN14103087, study PRJNA606662) | landfill metagenome | isolation source: landfill solid waste inoculated with endophyte fungus Paravalsa indica | place: India:New Delhi, Okhla landfill site | collected 2017-11-05 | reverse complement strand
GCGGCGGCGTCATTGACCCCGTCGCCGACCATGGCCACGGCCCGGCCCTGCTCCTGCAGTTCGCTCACCACGGAGACCTTGCCTTCCGGGCGGACATCCGCACGGACCTCGGTGATCCCGAGAGCCTCGGCGACCACCTCGGCGGCCTGGGCATTGTCCCCGGTCAGCAGCACGGTGCTCAGCCCCAGCGAATGCAGTTCGGCGATCGCAGCCTTGGCCGTCGGTTTGGCCTCATCGGAGACGAAGCTCAGACCGTGGAAGCGCCCGTCGATCGCCAACGCGACGATCGTGGCCCCACGCGGAACCGAATCGGCCGCATAGTCGACCGCGATTCCGCGCTCCCGGAGCAGGTCCGGGCGACCGGCGAGCACCTCGGCGCCGTCGATCGTGGCCCGCAGTCCGCCGCCGGCGATGTTGTCGAATTCCGTGACCGATGACTCGACCGACGCTTCCATCGACCCCGCCGAGGCGGCCCTGGCCGATTCCTCGACCGATCCCATCGAATCGGGCTCAGCCGGGACAGTCCCAGCCGCAGCTCCCGCCGAACCCGCCCCGACGATCTCGGGTGCGGCTGCGACGATGGCGCGGGCGATCGGATGTTCGCTGCGCGATTCCAGTCGGGCCAGGACATCGAAGTCCGCAGGGGACAACTCGGTTCCGGTCAGGCTCATCACGCCGGTGGTCAGCGTGCCGGTCTTGTCGAGGACGACCGTGTCGATCGACCGCGTCGACTCGAGCGCCTCGGGCCCGGAGACGAGGATGCCCAGTCGGGATCCGCGCCCGGACGAGACCGCGAGAGCCGTCGGCGTAGCCAGGCCCAAGGCACATGGACAGGCGATGATGAGCACGGTGAGAGCGGCATGCAGTCCAGCCGCCCAATCGCCGGTGACGAAGCCCCAGATGAGCAGGGTGACGACGGCGATGCCGAAGACGATCGGCACGAACACCGCGGAGATCCGGTCGGCCAGCCGCTGCACGGCGGGCTTGCCGTTCTGTGCACGACTGACGAGATCGGCCATGGCCGCCAGCGTCGTATCCGCACCCACTCGGGTGGCACGGACCCCGAGCACGCCGGAGGTGTTGATCGTGGCCCCGGTGACGGAATCGCCGGGAGCGACCTCGACCGGCACGGATTCGCCGGTGAGCATCGCCTCGTCGATGGCCGAATGACCGGTCAGCACCTCACCGTCGGTGGCGATCTTCTCGCCGGGGCGGACGAGGAAGACATCGCCGACGACCAACTCGTCGATCGGCACCTGCACTTCGACACGGCCCGCGCTCGCGGGAGCGGCATCAGCTGCAGCCCCCTCCGCGGCAACTCCATCCGTGCTGGCACCCTCGCGCAGCACGGTCGCGGACTTCGCGCCGAGGTCGAGGAGTGCCTTGAGCGCGGCCGTCGCCCGGTTCTTCGCCCGATCTTCGGTGAGCTTGCCGATGAGCAGGAACACCGTGATCGCCGCGGCCGCCTCGAACCACACGTGGTAATCGCCCGGGATCGCCCAGCCATGGCCATCGGCGACGGCCCGGCCCAGCGTGAAGTAGGAGTACAGGCTCGCGACGGTGATGCCGACGCTGACCAGGGTGTCCATGGTCGTCGACCCACCGCGCGCGGCCTTGAACGCCGCCGAATGGAACGGCCACGCACCCCACGTGACGACGGGCAGGGCGAGGATCGCGACGATCCACTGCCAGCCGGTGAAGTGCCAGCTCATGACCATCGAGATCGCGACGATCGGCACCGCCAGGATGAGTGAGCCGATGAAGCGCGGCCGCAGATGGCGGGGATCGTAGTCGACGATCTCGGGGCCGTCGCCGCCTCCGCCGGGGCTGCGCACCGTGGCGCTGTAGCCGGCCTTCTCGACGGCGGCGGTGATGTCGTCGTCGCTGAGCTCGGAATCGATGATCACATGCGCGGTCTCCAGCGGCAGGTTGACCTCCGCGGTGACCCCGTCGAGGCGGGTGAGCTTCTTCTCGATCCGGGCCGAACACGACGCACAGGTCATGCCCGTGATGTCGAGCTCGAGCTCGCGGGGCATCACTTCACCTCGTAGCCGGCCTCATCGACGGCGGCACGGATCGCCGCATCGTCGAGTTCGTTCGACGACGTGATCGTCACCGGGGAATCGCCCCCGGCGTTGAGGTCGACCGCAACTTCGGTCACGCCGCCCAGCGCGCCGAGCTCTTCCTTGACCGCGGCTTCGCAGTGTCCGCAGGTCATTCCCGAAACGGTGATGGTGGTGGTCGTCATCGTGCTCTCCTATCAGCTGTGAAAGTGTCCCGATGTCCGGGCCTCAGGCGTCGTCGCACCCCGAACGGGCGGACGCGGCCGTCCGGCTCAGCTCTTGATGAGTCGGGAGATGGCGGCTGATGCCTCCTCGACCTTCTTCCGCGCTTCCTCTTCGTCGCCGGACCCGGCGGCGTCAACCACGCAGTGAGCGATGTGCTCTTCGAGGAGGTTGATGGAGACCGCGTGCAGCGCGGCTGTCGCGGCGGAGACCTGGGTGAGGATGTCGATGCAGTACTTATCGTCATCGATCATCTTCCCGATGCCGCGGACCTGACCTTCGATCCGCTTCATCCTCCGCGTGAGAGCGTCCTTCTGCGGGGTGTATCCATGTTGGTCAGTCATGGTCACACTGTATACCCCTATGGGGTATGAATCAAGATCGACCCTCGCCGAGGTGGCTGTGCGTTTGCTCTCACCTCGACCCTTTCGTGTCGCCCGGCTCCTACAATCGAAGATATGCGTGCTGCCAGACTGTTCCGGTTCCCGGTCAAGGGATTCCCCGCCGAGGAGCTCACCGAAGCTCGGGTGGTCAGGGACCGCGGAATCCGCGGCGACCGGATCGCGGCGTTCACGAACGGCAGCCTCGACGTCCCCGCCGACGCCTGGCACTCGTACTCCGCCTTCACCGTGCTCAAGAACGACACCGACCTGCAGAAATGGCAGGTGGCAGCAACCCTCCCCGAGGCGACCGACACCGAATCCGCGATTGAGTCCGGTCCTGATGATCGGAACTCCACCGTCGAGGCGGCCGACCATGACTCCGCGACCGTGACCCTGACGGCTCCGACGGGGGAGTCGACGACCTTCTCCACGGACGATGATCAGGGCAGAGCCGCCTCGGCGAGCTTCCTCTCTGAGCGCATACCCCCTCAGGGTACATTCCCGCGCTGCCTGGCCGTCGCCGATCAGGGGATGTTCGACTCGCAGCGCTCGGGGGTCTCGCTCATCAACCCCGCCACGGTCGCCGCGATCGCCGAGACGGACGAAGGACGAGCAGCCCTCGGCACTGATAACGATGAACTCGATCCGCTGAGGTTCCGCGGCAATGTCCTCGTCGAGGGACTCGCGCCGTTCGAGGAATTCGCGCTCATCGGTTCGATCATCCGCCTCGGCGGGGTGCGCCTGGCGATCCGCTCGACGATCGAACGCTGCCCGGCGACCACCGTCAATCCGACCACCACCGAGGTCGACGTCAATGTGCCGCGGCTACTCAACTCCGCCTGCGGGCATCTGCACTGCGGAATCTACGGGCAGATCCTCGAGACCGGCGATGTCAGAGCCGGCGACGAGATCACCGTCGAAGGCCCAGCCCCGCGCGAACTCATCAAGGTCGCGCGCACGCCGCGCTTCATGACCGTCGTCGGGCGTCAGCAGATCTGCAACGACATTGTCGAGGTGTCCCTGCGCGACGACCTCGGCTGGATCCGCGAGTTCGACGAACCGGGCACGAACCTGCGCGTCCACCTCGACCTCGGCGCACCGTTCTGGCGGACCTATACGATCACCGACGTCGACGGCGACATCGTCCGCATCGCCGTGCGCACCCAGGGCAAGGGCTCCCGGGCTGTGGCCTCATTGGAAGAGGGACAGCGGATCCTCACCTCCGGCCCGCACGGGACGATGACCGCCTCCCGGGTCTTCGGCGGCACAACGGCGCTGATCACCGCGGGCATCGGCATCACTCCGAGCCTCGGACTGCTGCGCAGCGACGGTCTGGCCGACCTGCCCGCCACCGATCGGATCCGACTCTTCCATGTCGACCGCGACCACCGCACCGCGTGCCTGTGGAACCGACTGCAGGACCGAGCCCACTCGGGCGCCGTCCCCGTCGAGACCCACTACCGCGACACCGCGACGGCAGGCCGACCCGGGCACCGGGACCTCGTCGACTGGGTGGCCGGCTGCGACAACGTCATGGTCTGCGGACCCCGCGACTTCACCGCGGCCGTGCTCGCCGCCGCCGATGAGGCCGGCGTTCCCGCCGTCCACCAGGAGACTTTCGCCTCCCCGAACACGGGAATGAGCGAGGCCATCGCCGCCTGTTCCCCCGCCGAGGTGACCCTGGAGAACTCGGGAACGAGCTTCGTCTGGCAACCGCAGGAAGGAACCTTGCTCGAATCCCTGGAAGCGCGCGGATTCCGGTCACCGAGCTCCTGCCGAGGCGGATCCTGCGGAACCTGCTCGGTGTCCCTGGCCGCCGGATCCGTGCTCTACCCGATCGAACCGGCCACCCGAGTCGAGAGCGACGAAGTGCTCGTATGCTCTGCGGTCCCCGCCGGGCCCATCAGTCTGGCTCTCTGAACCCGGCAGCCTGACCAAGCAGGCTAGCCAGGCAGGCTGACTCGGCGCTCTGACCCCGCCGGGTGAACCGGCAGAGGGCGCTCGACCGGGTGGCACAATGGTTTCCATGCCGAAGAAGAAGCGTTCCGTACTGTCGAAGGGGCCCGCCGGACCGGTGGGCCGCCTGAGTCGGTGGGTCCGCCTCAGCGCGGCCGGGCGGATCATGTTCGCGAACTCGATCATGCTCGTGGGCATCATGGTGCTCACGACGAGTCTGCTCTACCTCCAGCTCTCCCAGCTGAACACGAAACGCGAACAGGACCTGCTGCGGTCGGCCGCGGACAACATCTCGATGTCGCTCGGCCTCGTCGGCACCGGTGAGGTCGGCCAAGACGACTACCTCGACACCGAATCCCGCGACGATGTCCAGACGCTGCTGGACAACGTCATCAGCCAATACGGCTTCGACATCGCCGCGGTCGTGCCCATCGACTTCCTGCTCACCCCGCCGACCCTGGGCTCTCCCGGACGCCAGCAGGCGCTGGAAGCGAAGACCGCCTCGGCGGATTCCGGGAAGATCCCCGAGGACTCCATCGATCAGCTGGCCCAGGCCGTCGACGGACAGGCCCTGCAGGAGGGCAAGTCGACGGTGCGCTTCATCAACGACGGAGGCCCGGCCGACGGCACCATGTACGTCGTCACCCCGGTCTACGCCGAACACGTCGGCGTCGACGGAATGAGGTCCGACACGGTCGTCGGCGCCGTCATCGTCGGCAGCTCCGCCGATTCGGTCCGCGAGGGATTCATGGCACAGGGCAAATGGCTCATCGGCATCGCCGTGCTCACCCTCATCCTCGGCATCGGCTCGTCGTGGGTGACATCGCGAGGCCTGCGCCGGGTCACCGGCGACTACGGCGCCGACGAGCTGCGCAGCATGCTCGACTTCTACTCCTCCGTGCTCACGGCGGTCTCCGAAGGTCTGCTGCTCGTCGACCGAGCCCGCGGGATCGTGCTCATCAACACCGAGGCCCGGGAACTGCTGGGCATGCCTCCCGCCGGTGACGACGCGGACCCGGGCCCCACCTCGGCGGAGGAGATGCCGCTGCGCGAACTCGACCTGCCCGAGGCGCTGCACGATCTGCTCGCGTCCGGCCGGTGGGCCCGCGACGAGATCCACTACACCGACGACCGCGTCCTCGTCGTCAATCAGCAGCCCACCGAGGCGGCCAGCGATACGTGGGTCGTGACCATGCGCGATCACACGGAGCTGGCCGAACTCTCCGGCGAGCTCGTCTCCGTGCGGTCCTTCTCCGATTCCCTGCGCGCGCAGACCCACGAATACGCGAACCGGCTGCACATGGTCGTGTCCCTGCTCGAGACCGGGCACGTCGACGAGGCCATCGACTTCGCGGCCAAGGACATCGACGATCTCAACCGGGTCAACGGGGACGGGTCGATGACCTTCGACCACCCCGTCCTCTCGGCCCTGCTGCTGTCCAAGATCTCCCAAGCCGCCGAGGCGGGCATCGAGATGACGGTGGACACCGCGGACCTCACGGGCAACCTCGGCGGAGATGATCGCGACCTCGCCACGATCCTCGGCAACCTCGTCGACAATGCCTTCGACGCTCTGAGCAGGCAGGATGTTCTGTCCGAAGACAAGAGGGTCCATGTCGAGCTCTCCGGTTCCGGCGGTCCCGGCGGATTCATGATCGAAGTCAGCGACGACGGTCCGGGCATCGATGAGGAGTACCTCGACGCGATCTTCGAACGCGGCTGGTCGACGAAGCACGACGGCGTCGAGACCGACCAGGGGCAGGGACGTCAGCAGACGGGGACCCGCGGAGTCGGGTTGTCCCTGGTCGTGCAGGCGGTCCGCCGCCTCGGGGGAGCCGTCGACCTGCAGGGCCGTGGAGAGGACTGCGACCGATTCAAGGGCGCAGTGCTCACGGTGTGGCTGCCCGACCCCGGTAGTGCAGGCCAAGTCGAACACCACTCGATGTAACGGGACTGCAACACGATCCAGGGCGCTGTCAAACAGGTGAAGATAGACTGGCGGCATGTCGGACACAACTACGCCTGAATCGAGCATCGGTGTGCTCGTCGTCGAGGACGAGGTGGTCGCCGCCCGTGCTCACGCGAAGTACATCGACCGCATCGACGGCTATCACGTCGCGGGAGTGGCGAAGAACGCCACCCAGGCGATGGCTGCTGTCACGGGGCAGATCTACGGCCTCGACCCCTCCGGCATCCACCTCGTCCTCCTCGATATGAACCTGCCCGACGGGCACGGACTCCAGGTCTGCCGTGGCATCCGCGGTCAGCGCGTCGACGTCGACATCATCGCCGTCACCGCGGCCCGCGACATGCAGATCGTGCAGGAGGCTCTGTCCTATGGGGTCGCCCAGTACATCATCAAGCCCTTCACCTTCCCCGTATTCAAATCCAAACTCGAGGCATATTCGTCCTTCCGCAACCGCCTCGGCGGGGATTCGAACGACGGCGAGGTCACCCAGACCGAGGTCGACAAGGCGATCTCGGCTCTGCGCACCCACACCGTGGCAGCGACTGCGAAGGGCGTGCCCGATGCGGTCCAGGCCGAGGTGAAGAAGCTGCTCAACGAGAACCCGGGTCAGTCCGCGGCCGAGTTGGCCGAAGGCCTCGGCGTCTCCCGAGTCACCGCTCGTCGCTATCTCGAATCCATGGCCGACGCCGGCATGCTCGAGCGGCGTCCCCGGTACGGTTCGGCCGGACGTCCCGTCCTCGAATACACCGTCGTCCCCGACGCAGGCTGACTATTCCGCGGATTCTGCACCGCTAGGTGGGCGAAATGGTCACGCTAGGAGGGCTAAATGGTCACGAAAAACCGTGGTCGGCGTGACCATTTTGACCACCTAGTGGGTCCGGATGGCAGGAATACGTGACCGTGACCGATGCCGTGGGCATTGTTGGGTCGATCCACGGCGTTCTGAGCGCCGAAACCGCCGTGGATCGACCTAACAATCGGTCATGGACCGACGTGGCGGCGGGCTCTGCGTGCCCACCCGACCTGCCGCATGGCAATGGACATTGCGGAACCCCCGGTAGAGGATGGTTCCATGTCGAAGAAGTCCCGGGTCTGGCTGGCCGTCTCACTCGTTATCGTGCTGCTCGCCGGAGCCGGGGTCTTCGCCCTCTTCCGGCTTCCGATGACGAAGTCCTCCGCCGCCGAGGCGGCCGCTCACGACCTCGCCGAAGAGCAGCTGAGCTCGGACATCTGGCATGAGAAGGACCTCGCCCAAGGGCTGTTCGACCGGGTCACGAAGTCGTTGGGCAAGAGGGTCGACCTGCGGTCGGTCACCGTTGACGACATCACCGAGGCCGATGGCCGCACCGTGGCCACACTCGACTGGACCTGGGCGAACAACGACGGAGAGTCCTGGGAATACAGTTCCCAGCTGCCGTTGGAGAAGAGCGGACTCTTCTGGTGGGCGGATCTCACGGAGAAGGCCATCCACCCGAAGCTCGGCAAGGGCGGCAGCTTCGCACTGCGCGCGAATCCAGGCGGACGCGGGAAGATCCTCGGTGCCGATGACGAAGTGCTCATGGAGGACGGGAAGGTCATCGATATCGGCATCCACCCGAACCGGCTCGAACCCGACACCATCGGCAAGCTCGTCAAGGGGCTCAATGACGGCGTCGACTCCCTCGACCTCGACGCCGATGACCTCGAGAAGTCGGTCGATGACGCCGAGGACAATCAGCTCGTCCCCGTCGTGACCCTGCGCGAAGACGACTACAAAGAGGTCAAGAGCGCCATCCACGATCTGCCGGGAATCCTCTTCACCGAGGATACCCAGACCCTGACACGCTCCCGCGGGTTCGCCCAGGCCACACTCGGTTCGGCCGGACCCGCCAGCGCCGATGACATCGAGAAGTCCAAGGGCGAGATCATCGCCGGTGACATCGTCGGGCGCACCGGACTGCAGAAGACCTTCAACTCCCGCCTCGCAGGTCCCGGCAGCGTCGAAGTCTTCGCCAAGGGCGATGCGACCGACGACAAGGGTGGGAAGACGAAGCTGACGAGCCTGCACGCCTTCGAATCGAAGGACGGCGAGGATCTCGAGACCACCCTCGACGTCGACATCCAGGCCGCCGCGGACAAGGCGGCGGCGACCGCGAAGAAACCCGCTGCTGTCGTCGCGATCCGCCCCAGCGACGGCCATGTTCTCGCCGTGGCCAACCATGACCCGGGAGGAGCGGCCTGGGACCGAGCATTAAGCGGGCAGTATGCTCCCGGCTCGGTGTTCAAGATCGCCTCGGGGCTGGCGCTGCTCGACGCCGGGGTGAGTCCCGATGACGACATCGACTGCCCGAAGACCGTGAACGTCGGCGGGAAGAGCTTCAAGAACGCCGAAGACGAAGTGCTCGGCAACGTCAGCTTCGCCGAGGACTTCGCACACTCCTGCAACACCGCCTTCGTGTCCTCCGGCGAAAAGGTCTCAGGCAGCGAGTTGGCCGATGCTGCCGCCCAGCTCGGCATGCTCGGCGACGCCTCGGCCATCGGCGCGAAGATGGCCTCGGTGCCGGCCGACGATGACGAGGTCACCCATGCCGCGCAGATGATCGGTCAGGGCAAGGTGCAGTCGAGCCCGCTGGCCGTGGCGACGATGACCGCCTCGGTCGAGGCGGGGGAGACGATCACCCCGCAGCTCGTCCTCGGAGATGCGGTCGAGGAGGCGGAGAACGGCGACAGCGGCGAAGGCGCCGGCGACGGCGGCCAAGGCGCCGACGACGGCAGCGACTCCCCGACGCTCGACGCGGACGCGGCGAAGGAGATCTCCGAGATGATGCGCAAGGTCGTCACCGACGGCACCGCCACCGATCTCAAAGATGTTCCCGGCGATCCCGTCCACGGCAAGACCGGAACGGCCGAATACGGCGATGAGACCCCGCCGCGCACTCACTCATGGTTCGCCGGATTCCAGGGAGACCTGGCAGTGGCCGTCCTCGTCGAGGACGGCGGATTCGGCGCCGAGGCGGCCGTCCCAGTAGCGCACGACTTCCTCGACGAGGTCAACTGACCACCACCGAGGCGGCTCCCTCGGGCGGAGCGGCAACCGCAGCTGACCTGCGGCCGCCGCCTCCCGACGGGGACGCGCCCCCTGCTTCATGCGCGGATTATTTCATGCGCAGCGACCGCATCACCTGAAGCGCACCGGACATGGCCTTCGCGAACGTCTTCTGGTCGAGAGGACCAGCCGGCGCGATCGGGTGGAGGCGCTGTTCGGCGATCGTGTGCGAGTGCATGAACTGGTAGAGGCCCTCGGGTCCGTGCCGGTGGCCCATCCCCGAGGCCTTGACTCCTCCGGCCGGAGCGTCGATGGACCCCCAGCTGGCCGGGTAGACCTCATTGACGTTGACCATTCCGGCCTCGACCTCCCGCGCGATCTCACGCCCGTGGGAACGGGAGTACACAGAAGCCGAGAGTCCGTAGTCGCTGTCATTGGCCGCAGCGATCGCCGCGGCGTCGGAGGGCACCGAATAGACGGAGACGACGGGGCCGAAGGTCTCCTCACGATGCAGCTCCGCGGAAGCGGGAACATCCGTGAGCACGGTCGGGGCGTAGAAGAAGGGGCCGAGATCGGGCACCGGGTGTCCGCCGGCCAGCACCGTAGCGCCGACGCTGCGGGCCTGTTCGACATGTTGGGTGATCGTCTCGAGCTGCTTCGGCCCCGCCAGGGTGCCCATGTCCGGGCCGTACTCGAA